>Ga0302269_1001204_pt1 | contig 13176 bp, 12 predicted proteins | sample III_Bog_E2_2_FD_194560 | JGI IMG/M metagenome (GOLD analysis project Ga0302269, IMG submission 194560) | Peat permafrost microbial communities from Stordalen Mire near Abisko, Sweden - III_Bog_E2_2 | ecosystem: Environmental > Terrestrial > Soil > Wetlands > Peat | place: Sweden: Abisko...
TACAGCGTCTCTCCACATGGCGACAAGATTTTTGCCATTGCCTCGCTGGCAGACGAACCGTTGGGTATTTGGGAATATGACATTAATTATGGAAACCTTGACAATGTGGTTCCTCCAAAGGAACACCTTGCTGTCAGCCAGTGGGCCGTTCCCGTTCCCCTCGAAATTGCCCGAAAGAAAGGCGGTGGACTGGTTTATTCCCTGCTGCCGCCGCCATATTTGACGGCAGGGAAAAAATATCCCGCCGTGTTGAACCTTCTCGGCGATAATCCCTACGATGCGTGGCCGCAACTGCTGGCGAATGCCAATATATTTTCCGTTTCCGTCCATCCAAAAACGCCCGATGATGCAAAGGCAATTGTCAACGATATGCTTAAACAGGCAAATGTTGACCCTCAACGGCTCTACATTGTCGGCCAAAAGGCGGATGCGGCAATGATACAAACGCTCCTGCACAATAGTCCCGGTTTATGGCGGGGAGCGGTTCTCATGCAGCCTTCAGAATTTCCCAAATTCCAAGATAGCCCAGCCGTCATGCCGTCATTCTTGGTTTTTGGCGGTTCAAGTGGAGACATTGTGCATGCGTTGAAGGCCGAACGGTTTTTGCAAGCCGCCTGCCAGAGGCTGGTTTCCGCCCGGTTGCTATTTGACGAAGACATAACGCACATTTCCTCCAAGGCGGATTTGAATCAGGAGCGTTACAAAATAATAGCCGGATTCATCCTGACGGGCGATTTGGATTCAGACAGCCCGCAGCACGTCGCGATAAAATCCAAAAAATAAAACTTGATTTTTTCGGTTGGTTGAATATAAAGGAGCCAGTCTCACCTCAAAGTTAAAAGTTGTGCGCGGAAAAGTCTTGGGGGAGACAGGTTCACAACTATGAAAACAGAAAATTCCAAGGGTCAGATATTCACTTCAGTCGTCGTGTTGGCACTTTTCGCCGCCGCATTTATTTTGGCGACGTTGATAACGCCATCAACCTTACACGCCCAGCAGGGCGGCGGTGGCGGTGGAAGTGGCAATGAAAATAGCAACTGCCCCAGTTATACAACAAACGTCGCCCCTTCGTGTCCTTCGATTACCAATGGCATGAGTCTGTCGCCGATGAGCTTTTGCGTTAAGCTTGGGGATGATCTGCCTGATCCAAGTTGGACTCCGCCGGGGCCGGGAGCCACTCCCGGAAGTGTTGTTACAACCATTACTGAAACTTGTTCAAATACCGTCACGTCTTCGACAAATAATGTCAGTTACAGTTTCGGTTGGCATTATGACGCCCCCGGAAAACCACCAAAGCCCACTACAGCCGGAACCGTAACCAGCCCGATTTGTTGGGGAACTGTGACTTCTTCTGACACTAATGATTGTAGTCCAGATTCAAGTCAGACACCTATAAATTTAGGAGTAGTGACGTGGTATGTGATTGACCCCCATCCAAACACCGTTGCGGTTGGCTATGATGCATCAGTATTTGAAAATGCCATAGATGGATTCTTTTCTCATTGCCCGGGTAATTTTATTAAAGATATAACCATCACTGTAGGCACTGAAGGTTCAAAGGAAACTGGACAAGAATGTTGCCCAACCACTGGCGCTCCTGACAATTATGCAAAATACAGTGGATCCGTCAGCGCAAAATGTTCAGTTGATGTAGTTGTTCCGGGTTGGTCATGGGATGGTGGTTATGGTGGAACTACACCATTTCTTTATCTAATTGACTGGAATGCGACTCTAGGACCTACAATTACTCTTACACCAGGAGGGACCATTGCACTTAGTGGCAAAACTACAGATCCTGACTGCGGTAGCTGCTTTACCGGTTCTCTAAATGGCTCATGTGGTCTTGCGTTAAAACTAGGAGCAACCGCTAGTGCAACTGTTCAACTGTTTGAATCAGGCCACTGGTATTCCGTTAATGATACTTTTACCGTAGACATTTCTGGCGAAGCTTCAACCAGCGCTTCAGCAGGAGGCCAATATAGCACTGGAACAGACTGCGGGACAAGTGGCTTGAGCGGAGCCACCTTTAGTATTGGCGGTGTAGACCTAACCGGAACCGCACAATTGACAGTTGATGGAACCGGATTTTCTTTTACCCACACATTCCATGCTTGGGATGGATGGTCATATCCTTGATTGTAGTAACAGCAAAAATGAGCAAATTAAAGCTTATGACTATTAAGCAAATTCTTTTGTCGGTTTTAGTTATTTCGTTGAGTATAGATTTCTCAAGAAGTCAGATTGCTTGTGATGTTCACAGGCAGCAGTTTTCAATATTGAGTGATGACAAAGGAACCTGTCTTGGAGCGGATTTGCTGATAGGCGAATATCCCACTAACACCTCGTTTGGATCGCTTATGATCAATGCCAACACAGAATGGCTTACAAATACCCCCGAATATTTGGTTTTAAGACAGATTAAACTTCTTTCTTCTGGAGATTTGGAAAATGTAATTGGTGATTTCAAACCTGGAGAAAGCAGAGAAAAAGCCCGGAAGATGTTTGCGGACATAAATGGCCTCAAAAAGTTTTATGCCGACATTCAAGACTTTCGATTGCTAACCAAAGCAATATTCGGCCCATTAACCTACATCACTTACGAGTCGTCCTTAAGAAATGGACATCGTGCAACGCTTTCTGCATATTTGGAGAAAGACGGGAATAATTATGTATTTGTGGAACCGAAGGACATTGAGATATTTAATTGGGCAGCGAGCGCATTTCCCTATTGGAAGTCAAAAGTAGAAAGGCTGATTTCTAAAGACGATGACGAAAATTTGCTTAACGCCACATTTACCTATTCAAATGAAGTAGAGACAAATTCAGATTTCTCCGATTCTAAAGTAATTATAAAATATAAGTTAACTAACATTGCAGGAAGCACGCGAATTTCAGAGTCTCAAGATCCCCTTGGAGTCTTTATGCGTCAGATAATTGACGCTTATAAAAATGATTCCACTAATGCTATTATCTCGCTCTGGCGTTCTGGGCGCGACCAGATGTTTATAAATGGGATGATCCAGAATGGAGAGCAAAAAGAGACTGTCGATTATTTCAAAAAATATGAAGACTTCAAAATTAATTTTTACATTTCAAATGCAAATCAGTATTGGGTTTACCTAACTCCCTTTTTGAAAAACGATCAGTTGAAGCTCTTTCGAGTTACAAAAGTGGGTGATGCTTTTAAGCTAGTTGCATATTCCGACGAGGTTTTTGCCGACGAAATATTATCTAGTAAACAAATGACAGCAGCTTTGATGATGCAAGTCGGAAGATAGCCTTTGAATGAATAACGCCTCCTTAATAAACTGCATAGTTGCGATTGTTCTTTTGGTGTTCGGAACTGCCAGTGCGACGGGGGCTTTTTTTCTTTTACGCCAAACCTACCGCAAAACAAAAAAATGGGCAACGGCTTTTGGAACGATTACTGGTTATGCCGAGCATTATAACGCTCGGCAGGGGATTTTTTTTAGACCTCAAGTTCAATTTTCAGATACCAATGGAAAGGAATTTACCTTTAAGTCCTCAATTGGCTCGCGAAGAAAGCCATATCGTATCGGAGCCAGCGTAAAAGTTTTATACCCTCTCGATAATCCGGCAGATGCAGACATTAAATCGTTTACAAGCCTTTGGCTACCCCCGCTTTTTCTTCTCGTTTTTGTTGTGGGTTTTTTGGGAATGAGTTTTTATCTTTTTTTTCTTGCTTTGCATAAAAAATAAAATGAGTCGCCCCCTTCTTTCCATTATATACAAATATCATCTCTTGTTAGCTATCTTCTACGGCAATTCCATCTAAAAGTGCCGGAAACTAAACTAACGTTGGCTGAATTTGGCGGACAGGCTGTGATCAATTAAGTGAAACTACAGTTCAAAAAAGCAGGGCAATGGGCTGGAATAGCAAGTGTCGTGGCATTTTTTATTTTCTGCGCCATACGGGCATCACACTTGCGCCACATCGCCGCATCTCATTCGCCGATAGTTGCAACAGATCAACTTCAGCCAACAAAGAAAGCCACTAAAACTCCCAACACCCTTCTTCCTGATATTCTATCCGGTCTGACGGTAGGAGTAAAAATTAAGCCGGATTTGCCGTCTGATATGCCGAAACCTGATTCCCATATCGTCTCTCTTGCGCGCGACTTGCAGGGGAACGTATGGATTGGAACGGAAGACGACGGAGTTTACCGATATGATCCCGATGCCGACCCAGACAGCCAATGGTCTCAATTCACGACCAACAACGGTTTGGGCGACAATAACGCCTATTCAATCGCCTGTGATCAGCAGGGGCGCATCTGGGTGGGAGAACTTAACCACGGGGTGGCGGTCTTTAACGGCGATACATGGAAAAATTACGACGTTCTTGACGGTCCGATAGGTGAACGAATTTTTAAGATTGCCGTCTGCCCGACGGATGGCGACGTGTGGATGGCCACCAGCGCCGGATTGACCCGTTATTCGCCAGACACCGATACTTGGCGAAACTACACTCGCGCCGATGGCCTGCCCAGCGACCAAGCCAATGGTCTGGCTTTTGACACAAAGGGGAATATCTATGTCGGCACACAGTGCGATGGAATTGCCATTGGTTCAGCGGTTGGCGGTTACAAACAATGGCACACCATTCCCGGACCTGATCAATTGCCAACTACTCCGGTTGGAAGCGGCCTGCCGAGCGGCCTCATCAACGATTTGCTGGTGACCAGCGATGAAAAAATCTATGCGGCAACTTCCGCAGGGCTGGCGTTCAGCACCAACAGCGGATCATCGTGGGAATATATTCGCGGCTCGGATTACGCCGCAAAGGTTCGCAGGTTTGTCGGAGATGCGCCGCCTGATGATTGGCAACCCATGTCGCAGATAAACGTGAAGGATTTATTGCTGCCGGAAGATTACATCACCTGTCTGGCGGAAGATGCAGACACGAACATCTGGCTGGGATTTCGGACAGAGGGTTATGCAGTGTTAAATTCCAAAGCCGACAAAATACTCTTTCACGATACGCACAGAGGCGGATGGTTAAGCGACGATTATGTTACCACCATGTTGCCGGGCGACAACTTCAAACGATATGTCGGCAGTTATGGCGGTGGATTGGCAATCCCAGATTTGTCCACAAACGATGACGTGGCGCAAGATAGTGTCCAAACAAACCATGCAACAATCACGGCCACGCTGCCTCGCTCGGCCAAACCACCATCATTGGAGGAATTTAATTCATATCTTAAAGAGATAAATTCTGTTCCTTACAGTCGGGAAGATGCCACACCAATGGTCATTCCACTGGAAGACGATTGGAAAACCGAAGGCGAATGGATTGGGCGATATGGCCGGTTCTGGATTGTGCTGTGCGCGAACTGGTCGCAACGCTTTACAGGACACAATTTGGAAATGAATGATCTTTGGGGGGCTGGCTGGGACGTTACGTATGATGCCCGCATGGGACTTAATCACAACCCCGGCGACTCTCTGCGTTACTGGCTTACCGCGCTTGCCACCGCAGACCCGCGCAGTTTGGAAATGTCACCGACGTTTCTTCACAGCCGGGTGATGAAAAATCTGACCACTTGGGATGTGGATCGCCGCCAATCGGAATGGGATGACCATGGCGAAGCATACCCTCGAACACAGGATGGCCCTCACATTTATTGCTCGCTTAACATTCCACCCGGCTTGTTTTATCTGTCCCTCTACGATGTCAACAACGACGGTCATTTGGGAGTAAACCGGTTTCGGGATTACGAGATTTCGATTCGCCCGCACCCGGGACGCTCATCTTTGGACATCATAACGCCCAAGTATTCAATCATGCGTTCCTTTTATGACATCGTTGATTTCAACAAGAAACCGGAGCTGGCGCACGCCCGGATTGACAATTTTTGGGGCGGCGTCTACAAACGATTCCTCGTGCGCGGGCCAACCACATTGACAATTCAAGTCAATCGCAATTATTCATTTAACACCTTGCTAAATGGCGTGATGCTTGATCTTGTGGACGAACTGCCCCCGCCCTACTATCAGACGAAGCAGGATTGGCAGCAAAAACAGGCGCAACAGGCCAAGGAACGCGGCCAAATTTCCGGCCAGCCACAATCATCCCCGGACGATTTCAAACCGGCGGCAACCGAAGCGGAAGCCGCAGGCCGTATGTTTGAAGAACTGCAACAACTTCCGCTCAAGAATGAGACATGGTGGGCTGTCAATAAGCGGCGGTTTTACCTGCCGCTGCTGCGGTGGTATTTGAAAAATAATGTGGGGAGCGAACCATCCCAATTTACAGAAACTTCGCCTTTGGCAACCTGCTATTACCAGCTTGGCTTGTATCCGCAATGGGAAGAAAGCTTGAAAACATTGGGAATTGTTCCGGCAAGGGCAATTGAAAAGAGTCTGCGCTGGGACGGCGTCACCTATTCGTATGCTGGCAAAGGCTATGAAGTGGTTACAAATTATCTGGTAACACACCCGATCAGGCGCGACGCATCAAAAACCTCAACGCCCGTTATTAGCAAGGATTTACGGGCAACCAACGGCGTTCCGCAAATAAAATCCAAATAAAACTTGACTTTTCATCTGGGTTGAATATAAACGTCGCAGTCTCATCTCAAAGGTTAAAGTTGTATGTGGAAAAATCTTGGGAGGGGTTGAATTCACAACTATCAATCATGAAAACTGAAGCTTCTAAAAAACAGCTAATCACATCTGTCGTCGTGTTGTCACTTTTCGCCACCGCATTTATTTTGGCGACGTTGATAACGCCATCAACCTTACACGCCCAGCAGGGCGGCGGTGGCGGTGGAACGAACAACGAAAATACCAATTGCCCGAACTATGTCACAAATGCGCCCTCAACAAATTGTCCTTCGATTACAAATGGCATGAGCCTGACGCCCATGACTTTCTGTGTTAAACGTGGGGATTCTCTGCCTGATCCAAGTTGGACTCCGCCGGGACCTGGAGCCACTCCCGGAAGTGTTGTTACAAGCACGACGGAAACTTGCTCAAATATAACAACATATGCGACAAATAATATTACTTACAGTTTCTCATGGCATTATGCGGCTCCTGGAAAACCAACAGCTACAAATGCCGGGACATACACCAGTCCAATTTGTTGGGGAGTTGTGACTTCTTCTGATACGAATGATTGTAGTCCACCAAGTCCAAATCCTGTAAATTTAGGTCAAGTGACTTGGAATGTTATAGACCCCACAGTGTATGGTGGACAAAATCAGGGATCGACCTGGATTCCTCCTTGGCAGCTAGGTGTTAATGATATTGCCTCAAGTATCGGCATAGGAAGTATATTTGATCTATCTAATCCTCAAGGCAATTTTTATTTAACCCATAATTGGTGGACAAAGCAAAGCTGCTGCGCAAACGGAAGTTCTGGCAATATTAAGAAAACATGGGACCAAGGAACTGTGACCCCTTTTCACTTGCAAGGTTCTTTTGATTTCAATGCTATTTCGGCTTTTCCGGGATGGATACAGGGAATTTGTAGCGTTATAGCTGCAAATGATACAAATTCTGCAAGCCTACTGGGTGCTATTGAAGCGCTTGGGCAATTTAGCGCAGGTGCATCAACTACTGTGAGTGCCAACGAAACAATTACGACCGTGTCTGAAGACGACTGCTATGGCTGCAACAACTCACCATATACGACAGGGGATTGCACGTTTAACGCAAATATTAACGACAGTTTCAGCAGCACCCTAATAAACACCGTCGTATCCATAACGGGATACTTCTCATCTAAATTAGACGCATGGGGTGTCAGCGTAACTCCTCCAACACCGGCCACTCAACTAAATATTTATACTCAAGATTACATAACATATTCTTTAACGGCCTATGTCCAAATAGGCACACTCTATACAGATACTGAACATTATGTTCCTACGGGTGCAAAACATATTCCTTCAGATCCACTGTTAGAAACCACGATCTGTGTAAGTCCTAACTTATAATAAGATGCGGAATTAAAAAACTTGCTATATCAATGAGATTTAATTTAAGCATTTTGTGTTATATTGCTATTTATGTCCTGTCATATAGCATCGTATTTTCGGAAGACGTAAAAGTCAGCGATGATAATTCCAACAAGCCCAACATATTTAACTCGCCAAAGGAAGCTGCAGATTTTCAGAAACAAATGGAACAATCAAATCAGGCGGGGATTATTTATAGTATGCAAACAAGCGGTGTTCCTGTAGCTGTAGTTAATGGGACAAAAGAAGACTTCAAGCTCTTAAATGCCGGGGTTGTCATTACCAATTGGGAAGCTTGGAAGCGATACTATCACGCTCAAGAACTCAAGCCGCCAGTTGTATACGATGTGCGCGACGCATCGCCAGTTGATTTTTCCACTCCTGTAGCCGCGCAGCGTTCCTTTAGGCATGCGTTTTATGTGGGAGATTCAAAGACACTATTAAGTCATGCTGACGAAAGCGGAAAGGCACTCCTTATGGGAGCTATAGGTGATGTAAACATTAAGAAATCAACTTATGAGATATTTCCAAGATTTACAAAATACACCGTGCTTTTAACAGCTACCACCGAATTTGATGGAAATGACTATGCCTTAGTTTTTTTCCGAGTTCAAGAAGGTGAAAATCCGAAAGCTGGCAGAGTTACTTTACAATCAGACTTTTTCAAAAAAACCGCAAATGGTTATGTAACTACAAGAGATATAGATTCTCGGAGTTCGTTTGGAAACCCCGTTGAAGCAGCTAAAGCTAATGGAACATTTCTTTCACTTTATCCCAAATTTTATGACGTTGTCAGCCACAGTGAGTTTCCTGCGTATTATTATACGATTGAAGAATAGCGTAATTGGACGGGTTTGGTTTGTAGTCAAAGTATTAGTGTTACAGTTACATCCCGATTCTAAAGGTCTTATGAAATTAACTTTTACTTTGTTTTGTTTGGTTCTCTGCCTTTTCGCCACCCCCAAAGCTACGGCAGGATTGTTCTCAAACACAAATCTCAATTGGGATTCCGAGACAAAAGCCACAAACATAATGTCTGGTGCAAGCGAAGCGCATTTCACTTTTAGCTTCACCAATGTTTCTTCCACCAACGTCACCATCTTGAGCGTCCATCCGTCGTGCGGTTGCACCACGGCGCAATTGCCGCCGCTGCCGTGGGTCATCGCGCCGGGCACTAACGGTCAAATCGGAATCAAGGTCAACATCGCCGCCAAGAGCGGCACGCTTTCCAAAACCATCACCGTAGGCACGGACACGGATTCGGAAACGCTCTCCGTCAAAATCACCATTGACCCTTCTACCAATAGCATGGCTGGTGTTGACCGCGCCAAGAACGTCATGGCTGCACAAGTGGACAGGCAGTCGGTTTTCAGCGGTGATTGCGCCAGTTGCCACGTCAATCAGGGCAAGGGCAAGTTCAGCAAGGAGCTTTACGATGCGGATTGCGGCATCTGCCATGAAGGCCCAAATCGTGCCACGATGGTTCCAAACCTGCACACCATCGCCCAGACAACGGACGCCGAGTTCTGGCGCACATGGATTTCGTATGGCCGTCCGCACTCCCTCATGCCCGCCTTTGCCACCACCGAGGGCGGTCCGCTGACGGATGAGCAGATCGCGACGCTGGTGGATTATCTGCGTGTGGCAATTCCGTCTAAATAAGTGCCGTTGCGGCATGTATCAGATTGCGAATTGCTGCTTATGAGTAAGCGTCACGCCGAGCACCTTCTTGACAGAGTAACTACAGCGGCCGTTTCGTAAGTGTCAGAGATAATATGCTACGACGTTTATGATGCGAGCCGTTGAACCGGCGGTTGCATTTTGTTCCAGGCTTTGGGCGTGACTTCGGGGATTTGGCGGTTGGTCATGTTGGGCAGGCGTGTGAGCACGTCGCGAAGATAAGCGAAGGGATCAAGGCCGCGTCGCCGGCAGTTTTCGATGACGGTATAGATGATCGCGCTGCGTTGGCCGGCATCCGCATCACCGATGAAGAGCCAGTTCTTCTTGCCGATGGCCGTTGGACGAATGGCGTTTTCCACGAGGTTGTTGTCCAACTCCACGCGGCCATCATCCAGATACACTTCCAGCGTCGGCCATTGGCCCAGCGCATAATCAATGGCTTGGCTCAACAAGCTCTGTGGCAAATATCGTCCGCTGCCCTTGAGCCGGACCAGTGCGCGTTGGATGCGTGCAACAATGGGGCGGCTTTGACTGGCACGCACGGCCTGGCGCAATCGCGGGCCGGCACGGCCTTCACGCAACTGTGTTTCAATCCGGTAAAGATGCTGGATTTGGCGCACGAGCCAGCCTGATGTCCGGGGCGATTGTTCGAGCGCCTCATGAAATTTTCTCCGCACGTGCGCCCAACAACCCGCCAGTTCAATGGTGTTGCCGCGACCATTGGCAAAGGCGCGATAGGCGGAGTAACCGTCGCTTTGAACGACGCCGGTGAAAGTCAATGGAACGATGTTGTCCAGACACGCGGCGGCACGGCTGGTTTGCCAATGGTAAAAACCATCGCCGCCGGGACGATTACACGCCCAAAAATAACCTTGTTTGGTCTTCCCGTTGCCCGGTTCCAGATACTCTATCGGCGTTTCATCCACCTGCACATAGCCGCCGGCCATCACCCCGGTGCGGATGTGTTCGTAAATGGGTTTCAACCAGTCAGCGGCCAGTTCCACCCACCTTGCCAACGTCTGCCGGGGCAGATGGACTCCGTGACGTTGCGCGTAAATCTGTTCCTGCCGATACAGCGGCAGATGGTCGCAGTATTTGCCAACCAAAATGTGCGCCAAAAGCCCCGGCGCGGGCAGGCTCCGATCCAGCAACCGTTCGGGTGGCGGCGCGATCAGCGGCGCACGGTCCACGTCAGTGCGGTGGACATATTTTCGGCGGACGGTCCGGCGGCGCAGAAAACGCGCCGGTTCAAAATCCAGTTGTTCGCTGACTTCCTGCCCGATGCACCGCCAGGCTTCGGGTTTTTCCTTCACCGGCTCCGGGTCAATCACCTCTTCAATGACGGGCAGGTTCTCCGGCAGTCGCGGGGTGCGGTGCTTGCGCACGGCCACCAAATTTTTGTGCGAATGTTCAGAAGAACCAACGGGAGTTTCTTCGAGAGGGCAACCCGCTGGCAGTTGCAAGAGCAGTTCCAGTTGTGCGCGATCCAATCGTTCACTGCTCGAACCAAACACGCGCCGGATGAGCAAGTCTATCTTCTGCCGTAGCAGTCCGTTCTCCCGACGGCTCTGCGCCAATGCCTCCAGGCATTCTGCCAACTGGCTCACGAGTTCTTTTTCGCGCGGCGTCATCGGTCGCATTCTCTGACGCGCCCGCGCCAAAAAAGTTTCAAACTTTGTCCAAAATATTTTCAATCTTCCCGCTCATACCATGGCCGCAACTTCGCCCCGCGCAAATCCACGCCATCGGTCAGCATCGCCAACGCCTGCGGCGTCAATTTTAACTTGGCCGTCCCCGGCTCCACATTCCTGGGCCAGGAAAATGTGCCGCGTTCCAATCGCTTGGTCAGCACCCATAATCCCGTGCCGTCCCAGCACAAAATTTTAATCCGCGTGTGCCGCCGGTTGCTGAACACAAACAGTGCACCGGCACGCGGCTCTTCTCCCAACCGTTCGGTCACCACGGCGTGAAGACCGTTGAACCCTTTGCGCATGTCGCACGCTTCAACCGCCACAAACACCTTCAGGCTGCCTGAAAAACTTAACATGGTTTTTCCAATGCCCGCAGCAACACCGCCGCCAGTGCCGCCTGTCTGGCATCCGTGATTTGCATCTTCGCCCCACCGGGCAACTCCAACATCAGCGGATTTTTATCGCCACCGCCTTGCCCCTCTTCAACCATTGCCTCCAACCAGCGCATTTGCTTGGGCCCTTTCACCGCCGGATACGCACCTCGTTGCCGCCGTTTTTGCGCCCAAGTCGCAAACGTCTGGTATTTGATGCCCACCACCTCCGCAAACTTCTGCCCCGTCAATCCGCTCTTCTCAAACTCGTCGAGTAGTTGCTCCCGACGTTCACGGGACGTTCGCACACGTCCCAGCACATCCGCTTTTATCACCACTTCTTCGGCCTGCATCGTATCCGTCATAGCCACTATGCTACGACACTTATGACTTCACGAGATAGAGGTGCTTGGCGTGACGCTTACGCTTATGACAAAGATTCTGAAATCGGAATTATTTGGATTTGTGTCGTTTCGCCTTTTTGAAACTCGACGGGTAAAGACTTTCCGTTGAAACACCCAAGACGGAGGCCAGAAGGAATAATTCGGAATCGCTGACGCAACGGATTTGCGCCTCAATCTGGGAAATCGTCCCGCGACTAATATCGAGGCCGTGCAACTGGCATTTGGAAGCAAATTCCTCCTGCGTCAGATCCATTTCATAACGCCGTTTCTGGATTTCCTTACCAACGACGTTGGCGATTTTTCGTTTTTTGGCCATGCTCGTAAATACGAGCTTGACAATAAAAGAGGCATACGTTTTATTTGCTACGTTATCGTAGCAAAATGAATTGCTACAAAATCAAACTAAAATACGATTATGTTTCTGAAACGCATCGGCCCCGACCCGCACGTAAATGGAGCAAAAACCGCCGCCTGCCAGGGCTGTCCTGACATCTGGCAGCTTGATGATGGCGATTTTGCCGTCATCGGCATCGACATCACTGACATCGCCGTTCCCAAGCTGCCGCCCACGGCTGGTTGCGGGCCAGATGAACGCATTGTCCGTCTGCCCCGCAATCTGTTGGTGAACGCCAAGCGCGACATTCCCGACCGCCTCTAGCGCGATTTTCCTCCCTCATGTTAAAATGGGGGGACATGGAACAATGGTTTACTGAAAACTGGTTCAACCTTTTCAGCTCGCTCGGCATCATCGGCGGGTTGTGGTTCACGGCTGTCTCGCTCCATTCGGAAACCAAAACGCGGCGCATCGCCAATCTCCTGACCATCACCGCCAATTACCGCGAGATTTGGAAAGAATTATTCCATTGTCCAGAATTGGCTCGCGTGGTTGATCCGAAAGCAGATTTGGCAAAGCAGCCTGTCACGCCACAAGAAGAGCTTTTCGTTGGGCAGGTCATTTCCCATACAACAGCGTCTTTTACGCCACGAATGATGAGTTGGTTATTGAGTGGGAAGGCCTGCGTCGGGATGTTGCACAGTTTCT
>Ga0302269_1001224_pt1 | contig 13058 bp, 17 predicted proteins | sample III_Bog_E2_2_FD_194560 | JGI IMG/M metagenome (GOLD analysis project Ga0302269, IMG submission 194560) | Peat permafrost microbial communities from Stordalen Mire near Abisko, Sweden - III_Bog_E2_2 | ecosystem: Environmental > Terrestrial > Soil > Wetlands > Peat | place: Sweden: Abisko...
AACCGAGATTTTTCAGCCAACTTTGATCGTCTGGCGTGTCTGGATCATAAAGAGCTATCGTCCGTGTCGCCACCAATGGAGCGTCTACGGCCTAAAAGAAGCATCGCGTTTCATCTCCGAAAACCCCTTCTGACAGCATTTCTGAGGATGGAAAACGAAAGTCAACCGTTTCGGCAGAGGGAAAACACCCTATAGCACCTTGTCCACAAACCAGATTTGAACGGAGAGCAGTGGCACCTCGGCGACGTGTTATGTTTGAGACGAAGGTTTGAGAATTAAAATGAAACGGGCATTTACCTTAATTGAGTTGCTTGTTGTGATAGCCATTGTCAGCCTCCTGGCTGCGCTGCTTCTGCCGGCCTTAAGCCGAGCCAAGTCTTCCGCCAAACGAATCGCATGCACCAGCAATGTTCGTCAGATCAATCTCGCCATTACCATGTATGCCGACGACCACGGCGATGAAATTGGCTATTCTACCAACGTCTATTACTCCTACAAGGACTTCGTCGAACCATATCTTGGATCCGCCACGAATTTGCAAACCAGTTTTGTTTTCGTCTGCCCAGCCGACACTTCGTTATATGCGATTTCCTTGACCCATTATTCCAGCTATGGCTTCAATGGCGCGGCGCGCGGCACCAATGACTTCGGCATGGCCAAACGAAAGTTCAGCACGGTAAACGAACCATCCAAGACGGCTCTGGACGGCGAGATTTCCGGAGGCATTGGCGTAAGCTGGCACGATCCCCAGCCAGTTGGCCAGTATAACAACGCCCCCAATGTCGGTGGTTTCGTGGATGGTCACGCCAGCTACGTCAAGATCTACTGGGACGGCGTCGCGGGGGTTTCAGATTTTCCATTTTTTAATGAACCACCCGCTGGCTATGATTATAAATGGACTGGAAATTAAACCGGGTGTCGTTGGTCATGAGAGCGATTCCGAAATCGCAAAGTCAACCGTCGTTCGCGCTTTTAGTTCCGCCATTCACGGTTTACATCGAATTTCCGGCTTGGCCCAACAGCTAGGCGGCGTTAAGACACATAAAAACAAACAACAATTAGGAATCAACATGAACGAAAAAGGAAACATGGCTGTCGTGCTTTACGTTGCGGTGATGATCGTCTTTGTCGTCAGTGTAGATTTACTGTTTTTTAAGCATCGATTCTGGGAACGGCTGATGGTGAACATTGGTATTGTCCTGGTATTTGCAGCCTTCTATTTGAGATTCCTGAGAAGCCCGTAAACTATATAGTTGGTGTTCTGTTGCCACTCGTCACCGCAGACCGATTGCCACCTGCTGGCCCGTCTTCACGGTTTGTCCCGGGTTTCTCGTGGTTGTGGGATGAAGCTTGCGTTTTTCATCGCATTGCTCCCATTACTGAGGAGCTTGTGTTCGTAATTGGATGAGCTTTCTTAAAACCCAATGCGGTGAAACTGGCTGGGGCAGCATTCGTTTTTCCGCTTGCCATCGCCAGCCGACTGGCACAACTTTTAACCGTTCAAACCCTATACGGACACAGTGACGGCCAGACTGTTATTTCATGGGCAGTCTGGCCGTTCTATTGCCTACCTTTTGCTCCGGTTGACTCGGCTGGCGCGTTTAGGGTAATCTTGCTGCCATGTTCCGGGCCATAACCGCCGCCGTTGTGATTATTTGCATTGGTTGTGCAATTTATTTGCTCATGAATCCGATGCAAAGAGACACAAATCGGTTCACGCGATTTATTGGTAAAAAAATGTTCCCGCGATTGGACCACGACCAAAGGCAGCAACGATTGGCATTAATCGCCGGGATAATTCTAACCGCCATCTTGACCGCTGGAATTATCGCTTTCATAATTAAATTCATGAACAGGCGTTGATGTCGCCTCCGTGCGCCTTCGTCGGATCTCCCCCAGAGTCAACAGGCTGTCCGGATTTACCAGATAGCTAGTTGGTTGGTCCAGTGCCCAATCCGGCCCGATTCCGGTTTGTCCGGTCATCTATGTCCTGTTTAGTGATGAAAATCGATGCCACGGCCCGGCTGGAGGCAGAAAAAAAGGGTTCCGTTACCGCTGAATGAAGATTTTCATCCAGACAAAACCTCTGACCGTCTTGCCCGTGCCGGTTTACTTGATTGATAGCGCGATGTTGATCTGGTTGATAGCCTCGGTGAGGTGCTTCACGACCCGCTTCTGGTTCATGACTTCGGCGTTTCCCAACACGTTTTGAAGCAACCCTTGGGCTTCGCGCAGCTTGGCATCTGACAATGGCTGCGGCTGCCGGTCTTTATCATCGCCTTTCAGTGTCATTCCGAGCAACCCAGCCGCCACCTTGACCGCGTGCATGGCTTTAGCGCGATGCCCTTTGTAATCGTGGTCGCCGGTCGCCAAAATGTCATAGGCATTCTGCAACATCCCCGCTTCGGCCGAGTCGCTGAAGGCTACGGGCTGGAATTGGCCCTGAATGGCAACCCCGGCCAAGGGTTGTGGCGTTGAGGTTGTATTTGCGCTCGCATGGCTGGCGCTGAAAAGCACAGCCACTGCTACCGCCGAAACTGCAAGTGTTTTGATATTCATATTGGTTCAAGGTGTGACGCTCCGAACACCCGGAAGGTTACGGGAACCGAATGTTTCCGTTTGGGGTTTCGTTCAGTTGAAAAATTCATCCGCCCACCGCTGACCCCACCCGGCTGGTTGTCGGTATCACTGCAACGCCAGCAAAGCGTTGAATGTACTGTTCGTATCGCCGCCACAAGCCAGCACGTTGTTCGTGCAGCCGCCGCAGGCAAGCACGTTGTTGGTGCCGTCACCGCAGGCCAAAATGTTGTTCGTCCCATCACCGCAGGCAATGGCAGATGCTTGGATGTGATTCGCTGACCGGCTGTTGACGAACAGGGTCAGTGCAATGATGGCTGAACCGGCAATAAACAATTTCTTCATAGCCACAACCCTTAACCTCCAGGGGCTATTTGTCAAATAAGCATTCTGTCTCACCGGGTTTGGTCTTTTTGGATGAAAGTCCTTCCAGGTCAAGCTGGAGGCTGAGAATGAAGGTTTAGGCGGTCGAGAGGAGATTTTGCCGGTGTCAGGGGTATTCACCCCATTGTGGCTTCTCCCTCGAAATGGAATGGTAGCCGGCATGACAAAACACCATGAACCCAGATAACAGTTTTCCCCTTGACCCACCTCAGCTAGCCGCACTCGCCGCAATGGTGGTCACACCGGAACTGCTTCAGACCGAAAATGCTACGGATCAAGCCGAACTTGTTTCGCCAAAAATACCAACGAATCGCATAATAGATTATGAGGATTACAGCCATCACGGACTCAATGAATGAAGTCGGCCAAGTTCTCTATTTCTTAGCTATAAGGAAAACGCTGACAACGGCCAGACTAATACCAATGACTTTGCGCGTAGTGACTGGCTCATGTAAAAAAAGAATCCCAAGAATCGCACCGCCCACGATAAACATTCCATAAATCGGAACAACGATGCTGGCTGGCCCCAATGAAAGCGCACGAAAGAGAGACATCACCGCCACAGTAAGCGCAATACCGGTCGCATATGCAAACCACGCGCTCGGACTCACGAAATCCTTCGCGCTAAGGTTTTGCAAGTCTCCTCTGGCAAGCGTGATGCATATTGCGCTTGTGAAAGTAACGACGCAGGCGATGGCAAGAACGAGAAAACTGGAAAACTGTCCGCTACGGGTCGAAAACTTCACCAATAAAGTGGTTAACGAGTAACCCACCATGCCAATCAACGACCATGTAATGTAATTCATATAATGTGGTGCCGACTAGACCTCAAATCTGCCCCCAGCTTCATTGCAGGAATCTTCGACCTTAGCCTGGTCGAGCGTCAATCACATTTTCAGGACGACCAATCTGAAAATGGACATTTTATCCCATGCGCAACGAAATCATCGCCCCGGTGTTTATTCTTGCGTATGGGCGAGCTGAAGAAACCAAGATGGCCGTTTGGATTATTGGAGATTAGCTTCCTGATTTTCCTCATCGGGTTTATCACTTTCTTCGTGATCCAGACTCAGACACAAAGACCGAGATGGCGAACCAGCCCAGCCAACGCCTGCATCAACAATCTGCGCCAGTTTGATGCTGGTGCCAATGAATTCGCGCTGGAAAACCACAAGACCAACGGCGAAGCCATCCACTTTCCAGATGACTTGATACCCTACATCAAGCTCACCAGTGCCGGCAAAATCCCATCCTGCCCGATGGGAGGCGTTTACAGCATCAAGCGGGTCGGTGACCTCCCAACCTGTTCCCTCGGCACCACGGTCACGCCAGCCCACGTTTTGCGCTGACGGCACCCACCTCGGTACGCGAAGCGACTGGTTCCGACGGGTGCTGATGTCCGGGTCGGGCGGTGATAAGGCTTGAAAAGCCTTGTAATAGAAACCCAACTGCGGAAAATACGCGCCGATGATTCCCTGTCGTATCAAATCCATGGCCCCCTTGCTGGTGTTGGCAGGTTATTTCCTCACTACAGGCTGGCTGATGGCAGCGCCCACCGGCCCCACCTTGCAGTTTGATTATGGCAACGGCAAGCCGATTGAAAATCCACTCAATAAATTCATGTATTTTGTCCCGTTGATTTTTCCCGTCCCGATTTCAGTTAGCAACAACGTCGGCAATAATCAAAGCGCAAGATTGATTTCTTCCAGTTGCGAGACGAATGGGACTTCGATTCACGCCTTCTGTGAATTCGAGTTCATCGGCGATGGATTTCTACGCCATGTTTTTAACCATGATGATTTAATCCGTCAGCATGAAGTGGAATTTAAGGCGGGCAAACCTTTGCCAACCCAACTCGACTACATCAGTGTGCAAGGTTCCGGCAAGGGTAGCGTCGAGATTAAAGGCACGCTGACCCGTGGCGTGCCCAACGTCACCGAAGTGCGGTTGCGGTTCAACTGCCATGGCCATACCAGCCCGGTAAGCATCATTTTGGACAACCTGGTTTATCGGAATGGTGGCATTCAACATGAGAATGAATTCGTAGCGCGGGTCAACCAGCTTGCTTTTTATCGGAAATCCGGCTTGCCAAAAATGGAAGCCTCGCTGTCCACGATTAAGCTGGCAGATGCCAGCGACAGCCTATGGCAGGATTTTATTGGCCGAATCAAGGGCATGGTGGCCAATATGCTCATTCCGGCACTTCCGGTACCGAATGGGGGCTATCAAGCCATAATGGATTTCGGATTCGCGCTCGCCACGGAGAAAACCACCTTCACGTTCCCGTTCGCGCCCAGCCTGAAAACGAGTCCGGTAACAACCCCGTAATTATTCAATGACCGCGCACCGAACCGAGCGATGGAATGTGACCGGTTCAAAGTTGAATAACGGGACATCGCTTGCGATCTGCTTGGCAAGGATTATACTTCCCAAAAATATGCGCCTCGCACTGTATTTGGTCATTGTTGCATTTCTGTCTGGATGCGCCACAACCCACGACCCCATCAACCGACTAGTCGCCAACTTATCGGCTTCACAAGGTCAGTGGCAAAAGGGTGATAGTCCCCAACTTGACCTGCCCGAAGACGCAACACCGGAGCAAGTGATAAAAAAGGTTTTTCTGATGACAAGTTTTGACCAAGGACATGTGAAGAATTGCATTATTTTAAAAATGCAACGGGTTCATATCGAAAACAGTTTGGCAGAATTCTTTACTGCGGCACTTGTTCAAACAGATTTTGGCGAGAAGATTGTTGTTTTCCAGTATTTACCAGTTGTTGGTTGGTGGAGTCGCGTATTTGAAGTGAACACAAACGGATAACCAGTTCAAGGCACAAAAAAGAATCACCTGTTTCGGTCCGGTTCTTTGTGTTCGATCTGCCATCAATCTGGTGCGGCGGTGGTTCAAGAGATCGGTCTTCGGAACTGCCCAAAATGACCAATAAATAATTTGCAAGTCTTTGTAATATTGTGGGCAGTTCGGTGTCGTAATTTATGAACATGAAAGGCCTAAATATCAATTCCCGGCGCCGTTCCCCGTTCCAGGTTGACATCTCTGATTCAACGTGGCTTTTTAAAGCCAAAATAAATTCATAAACCAGTACGTTCTTTAATCAAAAAAATCATGGCTGAATTCAAATTCTTCTGCCCGCGATGCGGCCAGCATATTTTGTGCGACTCCGGTCATTCGGGAATGCAAATCAACTGCCCAGCCTGCCAGCAGGCTATCATGGTTCCCCAGTCCCCAACAGTCGCTACCATTCCACCGCCTGCCCCGGTTTATTCCTTCCCTCAAAGCACTCCACCGCCGACCAGTCATCAGTATCCCGTTACACCTGTGGCTCAGCCTGCAGTTCCAATACAGTCGAATTTTGCGAAAAATGTATTTATCGTCCTCGCTTCAGTGCTTGGTCTGGTGCTTCTCGGTGTCGTTGGCTGGTATGGCTACTCCAAACTTGCATTTGGACATTTGCCGCCTGGTTCGGTTGCTGTTTGGTCGGTTGAAGGAAATGGAGTTGACCCGGTCGGTGGACACAACGGAGAAGTCATGCCGGGAGTGGGCTTTGAACCTGGCAAAGGCGGGCGCGCTTTCCATTTCACCGGCAACGACAACAGTTTTGTGAAGGTGGCGGATGCTCCCGAATTGCGGCTCACCAACGTATTGACCATCACTTTCTGGTTAAAAAAATTGCAGTTGCAGGGTCGTCCTTATGGGGAATGCATCGTCAATAAAGGCGGGGATTGGACCCGTGGCGAATTGAATTATGGGGTCGCCACGGATCATGAGTCGATCGGAACCGGGGTGGCATTTCTTTTCGCGGGCGGTAATCGGCACGCCGGCAGCATCACGGATACGGAATGGCACCATTGTGCCATTATTGCCACTAACGGGCAGCCTGACCCGGTTTTTTATATTGATGGGGAAATCCAGCCAATCAACCGGCGTGAGGGTGCCTCCACAATCAACTTGTTTCCTTCCACCGATCCGCTCTACATTGGGGCGCAAGTGGATGCCGCCAGTGGCTGGTTTTACTATAGTAAAACCAAGATCAGTGAACTGGCCATCTACAACCGGGCGCTTTCAGGCGAGGAAATCCAGAGGCTTTACGCTGCGCAGAAATAGCGGTGACCCGTTCCTGATAAAAACCGGAACTGGGTGGAAAAAGTCCTTGCATACAGGTGGCGAAGGCTGAGAATCACAGGAAAATCGTCAAATCTCCTCGCTGATCGTTGGCGAGAATCCATACATTCAGTTCTGCGGACAATAATTACGAGCCTGGGCATGAAAATGAAAAAACACCTCTTTTCTGCATTGCTCGGACTACAATGTATAGCATTGCCTTGTTGTGCAGCCAACTCCGACTTTAACATTCGTGACTATGGTGCGGTAGGGGATGGCATCACGCTCGACACAATCGCGATTCAGAAAGCACTGGACGCTGCAGCGGTAAGCGGAGGGCAGGTTTATCTACCCTCAGGCCGCTATCTTTCCGGGACGATTCAACTCCGGAGTGGTGTTACGTTTTATCTTGAAGCCGGAGCTCGGCTAATCGGCACCACCAATTTGAATGAATATCGGACACCGCAATCACGCCAGGGGAAATGGCAGAGGGCGTTGATTATTGCTGATAATGCCGATGACTTTCAAGTGATGGGCCAAGGAACCATAGACGGCAATAAGGTATTCGATCCGACCGGTGAAGAACACAAGCGAGGTCCACATGCTTTCAACATGGTCAACTGCCGGAAGTTCACGTTGCGTGACTTTTCTATAGTGGATCACGCCAACTACGCCATTTTCTTTCAAGAATGCGATAATGTGGAGATTCGAAATGTGAAGATCTCAAATGGATGGGACGGTGTGCATTTTCGTGGGCAGCCTGGGCACTGGTGCCATAATGTAAATATAATCGGCTGCCATTTCTATACTGGAGATGACTGTATTGCTGGGGATTACTGGGACCGAACGGTCATTTCGGATTGCATTATCAACTCAGTTTGTAATGGCATTCGCCTTATCGGTCCAGCAACTCACTTGATTATCAACAACTGTTTGTTTTATGGACCCAGCACCCAGCCGCGAGAACAAGGCCGCAGGAACATGTTGTCCGGCATCCTGCTTCAACCTGGTGCGTGGAGCAAAACGCAGGGTGTTGTCGATGATGTTTTTCTGGCCGACAATACCATGCACAATGTTGCCTCTCCCGTAACAATCTGGAACAACCTTGGTAATACAATCGGTCATATCACCGTGAGCGGCCTGGATGCAAGCGGGATCGATAAAGCAGCCTTTTCGGCAGAGAGTTGGACTGAAGCACCCATTACTAATTTAGTATTGCAAAATATCCACGCAGAATTCAATGGCGGCGGCGAAGCCAGCCAAGCACAACAAGCTGTCAAAAAGCCCGGCTTTGATGTGCGTTCTCTGCCCGCTTGGGGACTCTATGCCAGAAATGTTCATGAGTTGACGATCGAAGATGTCCGCATGAGTTTCGCAACAGACGATTTTAGGCCTGTAGTTGTCGCCGATGGAGTGGAAAAGCTTAGGATCGAAAACTTTAGGTATCCCAGTCTGCCCGGAGTCCCCATCTCGATATTTACTACCAATGTGAGCCAATTCATAATGAATGGCACAAATGTTCACCAGTAACGTGCAGGAGGCTGTTCCAGAGAAAAACCGGTGATGGGCAGGAAAAAGTCCTTGCAAACTGGTGGAGCAGGCAGAGAATCGTGAAAACGGCTTCCATTTTTAGGACATGAAATCAAAAAGGAAGTCCGATTTCTAGCGGGATGGCGTTGATACTCAAACGCGAAGAGTAAAACAACAACTTGATCCGGCGTTAACGGAAAATGAGGAACATGTGATGAATACACTTAGCCAGAAGCAACAACAGCGGCGAAAAATACAGACGCAGCCCGGATTCCTTGCCGCGCTGGATCAAAGCGGCGGCAGCACACCCAAGGCGTTGCTGGCCTATGGCATCAAGGAAGGCGCTTGGTCCAATGACGATCAGATGTTCGCGCTTGTCCACCAGATGCGTGCTCGCATCATCACCAGCCTTAGTTTCAACGGTGATCGGATTCTCGGAGCAATCCTTTTTGAGGGAACGATGGACCGGGACATCGAGGGACAACTCACAGCGGACTATCTTTGGAACAAGGAGCGAGTTGTGCCGTTTCTAAAAGTGGACAAGGGGCTTGCCGAAGAGAAGGACGGTGTTCAGCTGATGAAATCCATGCCGGGCCTGCCGGCACTGCTTAACAAGGCCAACGCGAAGCGCATCTTCGGAACTAAAATGCGCTCCGTCATCAACCAGGCCAACGCCAGCGGCATCAGGGCAATTGTAGGCCAGCAGTTCGAGGTGGCAGCGCAAATTCTTTCGGCGGACCTCATGCCCATCATCGAGCCTGAAGTGGACATTCATTGTCCGGACAAGGCCGGAGCCGAGACACTACTCTTGGCTGCCCTCAACGAAAAACTGAACACACTGCCAGCTAATCACGAGGTCATGCTCAAGCTGACGCTGCCGGAACAGGACGACTTCTACGCCGAACTCATCAAGCATCCTAGGGTTTTGAAAGTGGTCGCATTGTCAGGAGGTTATTCTCGAGACGCAGCCAATGAACGCCTCAACAGGAATCACGGTGTCATCGCGAGTTTTTCGCGGGCGTTGGTTGAAGGTCTGTCGGCCCGGCAATCCGACGCGGAATTCGACTCAATACTTGATTCAGCTATTCAGAGCATATACGAGGCATCCATCACATAAACCAGGGTACATGTTTCTAATTTTGCCATCAATCCAGTGCGGCGTTCTTGACCATGAACCGCCCCGCACTATGCTCTCCAAGTCAAAGGCCACCGTTCAACAATCGTGGCTGTAATCGAATCCTGGCTGGTTGGATAGTCAACGCAATTTAAAACGCATATATTTGCCGAGCTTCTTTAAAAACAGCCCAGTCAACAACAGAAATATGAATTGTTTAGCTGTATCAATATAATTGTGCGGCCGCCAAGGATTTAAGATTAGGTTTTGGCCTCCAGCATTCACAAACTGGGCGTTGTAACTGAATGCATAGCCAACTGGATTCCTCGCACCTCCACCCCGGCTATTCCTGCCCAGCCCATACCTGATTTGGGCGAGAGCGAACTTGCCAATCTGCTTTAGCCTCGTCCTGTCCAACAACCTCAATGCTCCAGGAACGAATGGCTTGTTGTGTAGGGCCTTAAATCCAGCCGCCCAACACATCGGTCTAGGTCCAATCTCTCCACCCTTGATCCTGCCAACACCCTGTGCCACTAGCTTATGTTTTAGTGATGCCATAGCCTGATCCTTGGTAGCCAGAATGGGCCTTTCTTGGCTAGCCATCCTGAGCCGGTATTTTAATTCCGACGTCTTTTTCTTCAGTTTTTTGACCTCCTTTTTAGCGGAATCGGGTTTTGGTCTCATCAAACCATCATAACGAACCTGGTAGCCCACGAATTGCAGCCACGGAACACAGCCAAACCACTGCTTGCCCGACCAGCGATACGGGGCTTTGCTTTTGTTATCCCAGTGTTTCTTCCCGTAAACGACAGTGCGTTCCGGAGTGTGATACGGGAGCTTAAGGATATCCAGTTCATGTAGATAAGCTTGGAACACGGCCCGGCAATCCTTTTTAACAGGCGAGAGCAAAATCATGTCGTCACAATAGCGGTAGTAGTGGATCTCTGCAGTTTGAATTTCCCGTTGCCTTTCCACGCATTTGTCGGCCGCGTCCAGAATAAGATTTGCAATGACGCCGGAAATTGCACCCCCTTGAGGCACCCCGATCCTCACCGTCATGAGGTCTGTGTGGTGTTTATGTAGCGCTTTCAACGGCCAGGGAAAATAGCCATCTTCGTCCCTCTGCCGTAAACGTGGACCGGCTTCGCCCAAAACATTAACCGGAAAACTGTAGCAGTTCAGATATGCCCTGAAGATCTGGTCTGCACGAATGTCTAGGTCTGCGCCGACTGCAGCTTGTCGGAAAGCTGCCAAGGCAACTCCATGGTCAACAGTATCAAAAAAGCCGCGAATATCACATTCCGCCACAAACAAATCACGGGTCGGGGAATTATGTTTAAGATCATATACAGCGTTCAAGGCATCGTGGTGGGTCGGTGCCCTGCCTCCCCTGCGTACCCGGAACGCATACGAAGAACTGGAAAATCTCGAATCCAGCGCATCACGGAGATACCGGGCGAAGAGACAGAGAATCAGGTTGTCGGCGAGGGTGAACTGGCACAATGCACGGTATTCATGCCCTTTCTTGATCTGCCAATTGATCAACGGTGGGATGAATTCAAACGCGTGACCGGCCAATACCCGCGTTCGAATAGCGACGATGAACCGGTTCAGATTACCTACCCAAGGCTGAGCTTGCGACCGATGCCGCAACGCCCTTACCGCATTTTGCAGGGATGTCAGGTCCGGATTTATACCCGCTTTCCGATTTCGTGGCCGGAAAGCCGCCCACTGTCTCCGACTAGGCAACAATTGATAGAGCTGACTGTCGGGATCCGTTTCTGGCATGTCACCGATCAAGCGCGCGACGTATTGCCGGTCATTCCTGGAGTCGGCCTGTTTCACACGCTCCTTGCAGAGGTGGCTGATGATTTGGTCATCGCTAAAGTATTCGGCGAGTGTTGGCATAAAGTGGAGGGAAAACTGGTTGCGGAATTATATCGATTCCCCAAATATGTCCCAGACTGGCTGGTGCCGTAGCAACTTGCTTCAGCCAGTAAGCGCCGACGAAAACTAAATCTCGACGCACGCGACCAGTTTCCCCAAATTGTCTTCAGGCTTTAGTCGGTTTGGACCGATTCCCAATACCGACCCGAACCGAAGCTTCCACCATTCAGCTCCGCAGCGTTTTGTAGTCTAGCACCCCATCATTTCTGATAGCGGGTTGTATCGCTCAATATTTCTAGTTAATATCCTGGGATCTTCCATTCAGAAGGCGGCAATTCATCTTCCAACCCAATCAAGTATTCCAGGATCACAGACTTATCCAGGTGCCAATAACGGTCTGGGATGGTAACGAACTTCCAGTCTGGAGCGGGATAATTGTCTTTAATTGCCGCCAGGAGACTTTTTAGCGCAGTTTCATTTACCGGCTGATCGTAAGGAACGTCAAATTCTATAAAATAGTAAACTTGAGTTAGAGCCGGAGTATCAATAGGCATGTTTGACGTCATGTAGGCATAGGTAATAGTCTTTTTCTTCCCAGCCGTCCCGTCTAATGTCTTAATCTTGTTTATATCACTCATATTCTTTTGTTGTTTTTTTTGAGACCCGTGACTGTTTGTTAGTTATCTGGAGCCCGCAATCTCACCGGTCTCACCTTAATTACAGCTCCAGAAGTTGTTGTCGTTTTTTTGCACCCCGCCTCCTCGCTGTCCAGCCCGCCATCATTTCTGATAGCGGGTGTGGGGGTTGACCTCGTCTATATTTACACATTGGCCTAATTATCGGACTGCAATTGTTCAAATGACAGTTGTTGTCCCACGCCTAGTCCGTGAGTAAACCATGCAGTCGCGAACCAGGAGCTTGATTTCGCAACATTATTCGGCGTTTCAAAGTTCACGCGCTTGTCAAACAGGATCACCTCCAACCCATATTCTTTAAACAGTTTTTGGCGTTTTGCAGTTTCAAAAGTCGTGAGCGGAAGCAAAAGCGCGAATGGCTTCCCTAAACGGTAGCACCGTTCAAGAAAAGATTGCTTGAGACTGAACGGCGGATTGGTAATGATTCAATCCCACTTGATGCCCGGCTCGCCATCCAGAAAATCATGCGCCGGCTTGTCAATCACGTCAGTCCCGATCACGTTGTATTTGCGTTGGGCTAGCTCATTGACAAGGTTGCGTTTCCCCGCAGCTGGCTCCCATATCATCCAGTTTTTTGGCAGGTATGGGTAGAGCGGTTTCAAAGCTATCGGAGGAGTTTGAAAATCATCCGGGCGGGCTTTTGCTGGTGGTGGTTTCATAGTTGTTGTTGTTTTAATTTGAGACTTGAGACTTAACGTTAAACCTCCGTGTTTACGGGTATCACAGTCTCACCGGTCTCACCCCGATTCCG
>Ga0302269_1001228_pt1 | contig 13034 bp, 4 predicted proteins | sample III_Bog_E2_2_FD_194560 | JGI IMG/M metagenome (GOLD analysis project Ga0302269, IMG submission 194560) | Peat permafrost microbial communities from Stordalen Mire near Abisko, Sweden - III_Bog_E2_2 | ecosystem: Environmental > Terrestrial > Soil > Wetlands > Peat | place: Sweden: Abisko...
AATACGAGCAGTTTCAGCTGCTCGTTTCAACCTTAGCATTATCGTTTTTTGGATTTGCTGCCGACGCTCAGCGACAATGGCCTTGCGCGCTCGGGCATACTCCAGCAGCAACGAATCAATGACAATCTGTGTATCCTCGTCCTCCGTAAGCTCGATGGGCAGAGACCGCTCCAGTAGCCCGCGGCGCACGTGATCCCGCATTGAGACAATATCATGTTTATTACACACGAATGTTTGGTAACCAAATAAAAACAAACATCGCTCACTAGCGATAGGGCTACCACAGACATGACAGGTCAATGAATCAGCAACCTCCTCCTTTTCGTCATCCGGTCGACTCGCATTCAGCTTTCGCGTGGTTCGACGTTGGACCAGGTATTGTTGTAAATCAGCGATTGGTGTAGGTAGTGCGACGGGTTGGCTGCGAATCTTCTTGGTGCAAGAATAACATGCCATACCATACTCTGTGAAGGTGGTATTCGTTGGGTGCATGAGGGCAATTTGCCCACACCCGGGTTGAGCACACAGAATATATGTAACGCGACCACTCGCGCGCCCATATAACAGCTCCTCTCCGATGATGGTGATTTGTGTCAAGGGTTCATCGCCACATCGTCGATCCATGAAGCTGTGGCCCTTCTCGCAATACAGGTGGCCGGTTGCCAAATCCACCACCACATCCACATATCCATGCGTGAGAGGTGGTTTTGGGCGTATTGTCTTTTTCTTCGGGGGTGGAGGTCGTTTCCTCACAATGCTGTAGACCCGCCGACACACACCACAAAAGACGAATCGACATGCTGTGTCAGGGAGACAACGGGAATCACCAAGGCGATAGCGATCTGTTAGAGCTGCTATCTGGCTTTGCACATAATGCAGAGGTAAAGGATAGCGACGGATGCTGGTATGACGTGCCCACAGCGAAGCCGCGTTCTGAATGAGGTTGTATGTGTATGGATACTGTAGGCTCAAGTCGGTCAGCTGCTCGAACCAGCTCCTCAAAGTGAAAATACCGGCATACTGCTGATGGGCCAGGGCGATATGTTTATCAATGGCCTGTTGGGGTGCACCGAGCACAACCAGATGATTCATAATCATCTCGAATGCTGAAACAGGATCATGCGATGGGTCGATGTGGTTGATGGCATCGCGCAGGATCCGGCAGTGCTCCACTAACACACAGTCTCGGGTGACAACAGCAGTGGTGTTTGGATCAATCGCGGGAATCACGCCGCTGGTCATAACATCTTCTGTCTCCCTTTCCTTAGTTTCTTCTCCTGTCAATACGTCCTTGGCGTCGTCGGTGATGAGGGCGGCGAGGTTGTGGAGGGCAATGGCGGCGGTATCGGTGGACGAACCCAATACAATCTCTGACAATATATCCCCCATGCGATTGTTTCGTCTCTTCTTTCGCTTCACTTTGCACCTTGTGGTGTAGGTTCGACTGGCTTTCTTCTTCTTCATTTTCCGGCGCTGCACCCCCTCCCCTTCCATGTCATCGAACAGAACATCGTCATCGGACTCCGACTCGGTGTCGTCACCGCCCGCTGCTTCCTCTTCTTCCTCTGCCTCGCCACAATCCCGACCCCTTTTCTCTAATCGAGTTTTGTCTCGGGTCATAGAACACTTTTCGTCGGAGGTGGGTCCACTGCAATATACAACGGTTCGCCCCATTCGCTCCGCCCAGCTTGCATTCGGCGGTAATTTCCCTCTGGTTGCCTTGAGCAATTGTAAAGGGAGTGGCCGTGGCTTCCTGTAGGCACTGGCCACAACTGTGGCATAGGCAACCCCAAGAATGGCATGAATCTCTGAGACGAAGATACCCGATTCAATTGACTCATCTGTCATGGTACCCCCGATTTTGATGTTCTGCTTGATGTAAACACGAACCGATGCCATAGCATTGAGCACAGTGACTCGGAAGGTTTCGTAATCGAACAGTGCTACAGCGTGTTTCCTGAGAATAGGGTCTTCATCAATCAGGAATACGAGATACTCACGCAACGCGAACATGGATAGCAGCTCGACAGACCCATGAAGAATGACAGCTCGCATGCATGTGTGTATGGCTGGTTCCAACTGCATGTCGAATGTGATGGGCATGCAGACCGCATAGAGCAACACCCGCATTTGAAAATCAGCTCGGGAGGAAGGCGCGCAGTGTTCATAGTTCCCCAAGAGGGAACATACAATAATCTCCGCTGTCTCCCGCCTGAAATCACCATCGTTGTCCATGTATTGTTGAAGAATAGGAACGAATCGGCGGGGCATGCCTGCTCGAGGCAGCAGTTTGCACATCACATGGCGCCGAGCATCGATCGTGATTGTATCACGACTGAACAATACCTCATGGAGCACAGATTGTTGGTCGGGCAATGATTCTTGCATGATCGGGTCAATCAGCTCGCGATCGATACCTTTATATATAGCGGTGGCATGTGCCAGCAGAGTATCAAGAGCCACGCATGCTCGGTAATGCGTTCGGCTATCGTCCAGTTGTTCGGTTGCATCCATCAAGTCCGTCAAGTATTCGGCTGTTTTCTGGGCAGCACCATGTGACAGGAGTCGACCACAATTGCGAAGGTCCATAAAATTACTGTGTGGCCATGGGCCTGTTCCTGTTCTTCTTTCTTGTTCCTGCTCTTCTTTTCCTTCTTTCTGCCAGGGAACGCGGAGTGAGTACAGACAATAATCAATATGCAGATTGGCGCGGGTGGTTCGATATAGTCGACGCACTTCCTTCTCATGGAGAATCGAGGCACTCGTCGCTACTACCGGTGTACCCACTCCCTTCGGTTGCTGCTCTTGCTGCTGTTGATTATTTGCTGCCCTTTTTCTCTCACTCCGCTCTAAAAATTCGAGAGCGATTCGCCGAAGATAGGCATATCCATTGGCACGGCGTGCCATTCTTGGGCGCTCTGGTCAATCATCCATCGACCCTGGGGGTTTTTGTACTTGTAGTAAAGGTTTGGTCGATATTGAGGCACACAATCCACCAACCCGTCATTGGTGTTGCCTGGTTGTTTCTTCAGCATATAACAATCGTGGTACCCACCAGGCACATTGGGTAGCGATCGGGCATATTGAATTAATGTACCAGGTGCCAATACCGTTTGCCTGTCGTTCCCTCGCCGCGCCAGAACAATATCTGTTTGATGTGCACGCATACATAGCACGCAATAACCATTCCCATCCGGTGCCACACCGGTAGTGTGCAGGTGATGCAATTGGCCAGGCGACAGCCAGCGGGCCATAATAAACGGTGGACCATAGAGTGGTAATTCCTCTTGTTTGGGTCGTTTTTCCTCCTTTTGTTCCTTTCCTTCCGCCTGTTGTTGTTGTTGTTGTTGTTGTTGTTGTTGTTGCTGCTGTTTGTTGATCGGTCTCATTCGCAATTCTTCAATCACGCCTTTACACAACTCTCGAGATTGACATGGCGGGTAGTTGATCCAAGCTTTGCTGCCATGTAACATAAACCGGCCAGCCTCCCCCATTTGTTCACTCTCTTGCATGGCTGTGACGAGGGGTAGATGAACACGACGTTCATGGAGAGCGGTCGTTAGTTCTTCATGTGTCGCATGGGCCCCCATTATTTCGAGCGCCAGCTTTGGTGTCGGTAGTTTGGCCAACTTGGATGCGAGGTGACGGGAATCCGTGTCGAGGGCATAGATGAGCTCTAGTTGATGTGAAGAGGAGGAGGAAAACGATGAGGGGGAGGGTGAGGAGGAGGATGATGATGATGATGATGAGGAGGAGGAGGAGGAGGAGGAGGAGGAGGAGGAGAGAGATAATGAATGGTGCGAAGGAGAAGACGAATGCTGAGATGAAGATAAGCCAATACATCGATCACTGGTGGTAAGGTCGGTCGAGACATGTTGGAAATGGAGAGGTAGAGATTTGAGATCCATCACAACCAAGTTTTCATTTGGAATATGCTTTTCGAGATCGACGGTGAAGGGTGCAGGCATTGCTGCCTTCTCGCGGGGTGGTTTTACTGTTTTCCCTCGACGCCTCTCTTTCTTTACTCCTTTGGTTTCGTTGGATGACGAGTCGTCGCCCCAACCTCCGTCGCTATCCGCGGCCTCTGGTGGTTCGGTCCCCAGTCGAGCCCGACGCAGCGCCTCATGTCGCTGAAACATATCTTGCATCATGGGAAGCATGGCGACTTTCTTTTTTTTTTCTTTTCTTCCTTTTTTTTTGTTCCTGTTATTAATTTCTAACATGTCAAACGCATATGATTATAGCATAACGCGGATTTAATAGTCAGTTTTGATCAACATAGATTACAGTGGATTAAGCACGGCAAGCGCGAACTTGGTGTCGGCCGTTGTTTTAGCGGCTCGCACAGCTGTCAAGAACAAGTAGGCCCGCGCTACATGCATTGCATTAAACTGCGAGCCGGGTACGGATCCCATCAGCACTTCTTCCACCACTTTGTCTTGATCCGATTTCCAAGTGGGGACCGCTTGTGGAGAGTAATAGGCACTGGTTCGATAACGCTCGTCGTGCAAGACCAGCATTGCCATCAAATATCGATAGTGGTGCGGGTTGTCGTTGTAAATAGTTGCGCGGAAGTCACCAACAGCGGGAATTCCCCATGCTGTCATCGCCGCATGGTTGGAGAAAACTACCCCTTTATCTGGGGCATTCATACCATGTTCCCAGAAGGATTGAATATGTCGATCGAACTGGAGCAAGACATGGAGCAGGACGGATTCGCTAACGCCCGTGTGGCGCAGGGCAAAGAAACAACAGGCCACGTGATACGCGGCCAAGGCATGGTCCTCGGGTTCTGTGTTGGGAGTTTCACCATAGCCCAACCCATCGCGGTAATCGATGCTCGCGTTGACTAGAATGCGCATTACCGCCTGTGTAGGCTCGCTCGCATAATAGAGAGAACGATGGCGCTCCACAGAACCCTCGGATGCACGGGCTGCAGCACGTTTGTGTTGAGATGCATCGAGGAAGACGGATGGGAAGCGTGCGATGAGTTCTGATACACTGGCAGAGCTGCACAGCTCCATGATACGAAGAAGAAACACATCGATATCTTGACCGGAAGAGTCAATGGTATGGAGAAATGCTGCAATGTCATATGCAATTTTGGACTGTGGTATCAATCCAATCAGCGCGCATATGCGTTGGAAGGCAAGGGCCGAACCAAAGCAAATTTCGATTGATGTCATTCTTTTGGATGAATCGGCCAGGGCCACGAAGATCATCGTGTCCTTCTTGAATGCCAAGGGGCGGGGGGTATCAGGGAGTATGGCGAATTGGGATTGTGGTTCCACATAATCACTTGGAATAATGCGCTCACCGACGCGTGCTTTATTTGTGACAGCGATGGGTCGTCCGCTGGTGCGCAGCACGCGCGGTGCTGGTTTTGTGAAGGATACTGCGGTCTGGGTAGGCTCCGTCTTCATCGCCGTGCTGGTCCATGCCCGTAGTTTTTCAGTGTCGCGCTCCCCCGTGGTACCGACCATGCGCCGAAGGGGAAACAATCGTTCATACAATAATATGAAACCGGCATGGGCGGATGGCTCTAATTTATGGCATTGAGCAAAAGCTGTATCCCAGTCGCGCTGGTCTTTAACATCCGAAGACATAATCCTACATTATTACAAAACATACCGGGTCTCAATCTATATCAATAATACGAACACTAAAAAAGGATGCACTTTTTTTTGTGTTTTATTGAAAATGAAGGAGCGAGCCGCGCATTCATTCAATACACAGTGAGCGCTCGTCCACAACCCGTCCACCCCTCCCCCCAAAGGCATGTCGCTCGTGAAATCACTATTAGTGCGCGGTGCTCAATTATATGATTGTGCACGGTACCCGTTGGTGATCGAGATGAAGCACAGATCCTTCCGCAATGCAATGATGAAGATAATTCGTGCCGGCGAACCCCATCTATGGAAGCAATTTACATTTTCTCCCACGTGTGAATTGCAGTCGCCGATTCAATTTCGTGATCGGGATGAACTAAAGGATGATGTGATCGCGAGGCTGTGCACCTCCACGATGCTGCGATCAGTTGAAGCTTCGTCAATAGCGGCGGCCGAGGTGCTGTTCACCCACAATGTTCCAAACAAGATAAACAAACCGCACTCCGGGCCATGGTCTTGTGATTACGACGCACGCATGCGGGCGTCGATCGACAGCCTTCGTGATGTGTTTAACACGACGGACCCAAAGGATCAGGAGTTGTGGTGCTCGTCTATTGATCGAGTGAAGCTGGTTGGTCAGACTCTCGAGGCTATGATCGCAGAGAAACGAGTGAGGCATGATGAGTTACCTATCCTGGTGCAACGGTATCTGCTTAGGCTTTCCCCGATCACGGTCCGTGAGTGGATACCCGATTGGATCGCAGACCCCGTCATGACGATGGGTGCCACATGCGGAACCTTCCTATGCTCCTTGCCTCATGAGGACCCCAACGGGAGCGATGAAGCCAAACGGGAATCAACAGCCCGTTCGCTGCTGCATGTACCACTCACATTGCGATCGTGTTTATTCGCGGTTTATGGGGTTATATGTGTCACCTTGCAGCGATTGGGTGTAACAAATGACATATTCGACGGGTTGTTGTTCGAAACAGCATATGCGTTGTTCAAACAGCACCGGTTTATTGTTGGGGTGGATGTACCGGTACCCAGCAAGTATCATCGCAAGGCATACCGCAATCACCTGGCGATCTACTCCCAGCTCGACGTGTGCTCGGCCACTTTGACCCAACAGCTGCGTGGTCAATGTATGACAGGCGGTGATCTGATCAACACAATTCGGCTGGGGATCGAGGTCGATGCTTGTTTCAACGACAGCAAGCGGCAAGCATATGTGAAAGAAGCGAAACGGGAGTGGGGAATGGTGAAATACCAAGAGCTGGAATTCAGCGATTTCGTTGAACGTTTGGTTCATCATCACCATTTCACCGCGGTTGCAATGGATGCATGTTGCCGGGCGGCCCTCCCGGGTTGGTCCTATTTACTGGTTTCCACCCACGCAGAGAATATCACACCTTCACTCGTGCGCGTAGCGGGCTCTACACCAGGCATGTTCTTTGTTTATCCAACCGCGAAGAAAGACGGTACCCCACTCACTCTTCTTGCCATCGCCAATGAGGTTTGGCATGTGTATAGCGTGCGTGGGGCTCTCTACTACACAGAGCCCCGCACCAGTCGTGCCGGTTGTTCCAACGCCTTCCGTGTCGCTGCGCATGAAACACAGCTATGGAGGCGATTGTCATTCGTCCCCAGCATCGCGCAACTGGTTTTGTCCAACAGTCATTATTCCCGCAATGCCGGTGTGGCACTTTTGCGTGAATGGTACGGCCTACCATCCGTCGCCATTGATACCAAGTTCTGGTCGAATCGCACGAAGTTATTGGTCGATTGCTTGAAGATGTTGGCCTGTCCATTGAAATCAGTCGCTATCTTTGCGCGGCCATTGTTCGCATTCCTGCCGGAGGATAACCTCGAGCTCCTTGACCACGGACACTCCCTCATGACACGCCTGGTGGTGAAGAAACTAAGCCAAGAAACGAAGAAACCACAGCGGTCCCTGTGGCGCACCCTCGTTCATGCATGCAAATGGAATCATACCGAACGGATGGCCGATCTATTGCCGGTGATGATGGCATGCAAACCCCGAATCAATGTGAGTAATGCCGACATTCCACTCATCGACCCCGAAGGTGAAAGGTGTAAGTGGGCGGAAAATGTCGCTGACCAGAAGCGATTCACGATCCCTTCCAGGTTCCATCAAACAACCGATTGTGATCATTCCTGCTGCGGCATGCGTTCTGATTCTACCGTCATGAATCTCATCCAAATGCTGGAAACCAATCGATTTCGACATGATGAAGCCCCAGTATGGACATCACAGGAGCCATCGGGACGTACTTTCTTTGATCACAGTTCGTCGCAGTGCATTCATCGTTCGCTCTACCCTATTGGGATTGTCAACGGAGGGCCCCGTGGCATTCAATACTCATATATCACAGACGGGTTCTATGTCTGGTCGCCATTGGTGACCGAGTCTCTCCTCGTCTGCAACCGATGGGCCTATTTTGGTCGTCATTTCTGTGCAATGTGTGACCCATCATTATATGAGGGTATCAACAAACTACGAACTACCCCAATTGGCACCCCCGGAAAGAAATCAGCCAATCGTGGCGATGATCCCAACACAAATGAAACAAAGAAGCGCGCAGCTCCTTCTCATTCCACTTCATCTCTCCCATCCCCTTCGTTATCATCGTCATCATCATCATCCTCTTCCTCCTCATCCCCCTCCTCTCATCCTACTGTAACAATAGCATTCGTTGCCGCTCCACCAGAAACCACCACTGTTTCTACTACTACGACGACTACTACCACCACCTCCTCATCTTCATCATCCTTGCCCCCGACCTTGTTAGTGATTCAGACACCACCATCGTCACCACAATCATCATCGTCATCATCGTCATCTTCAAAATCTTCAATGAAACCCAATCCTTCTTCTTCGTCATCATCCTCCTCCTCGTCGTCTTCGCATTCTCGCTCATCGCTAAGCTACTTGGCGAAAATGAGCCGTATCATGACACCAAAACATTTCAATCCCTATGGCACACACGGGAGCTCGCAGTACTCTGTCCCGCCACCTGCATGACAGAAAAGAAAAAACGTCATCGGAGATGTCATGAAATTTTGTTCAATAAACATTCAACAAAAAAAAACTGTCATTGGAGAGAGAGAGAGAGAGAGAGAGAGAGAGAGAGAGAGAGAGAGAGAGAGAGAGAGAGAGAGAGAGAGAGAGAGAGAGAGATCATTCTCTATAGGACGTGAAGAGCTCCGAGGACATCACTCGGGAAGTCGTTCATCGCGTTACGCATGAGCCCAGCCAGACCGGCGGCAGTTGCCAAGGGCGACAACATTCGATTCTCAAAAGCATCAGGGACGCTTAATTGCCGATGAAACCAGTCGGAGCCCCGTGTATAATTTCTCAGCTTTCCCAATAGAGCGGAAGCGACGGAACCAGTTGCCTGGTAGAGGTTCGATAAAAATGCGTTGACATCGTCCTTGTTACGATGGTCATTGAGAGCAACCGACGGGCTTGAGTCACAGAAAGCAGTATAGACCGCTGCAAATAGATGCAACCAAGATATGATCTCGACGCCCTTGTCGTCCTCGAGTGCCGCATAAATGAACAATGCGTCGAGCAAATCGGCGCCACATCTTTTTTTGATGCGATCGATCCCTTGTATCTCGAGGCCCACTTTAGGGTAGATGGTCCCGAATGTGTATGCTTCGAAAGCTCGCGCCCATACCTCATCACGAACCGCCACGCGTGTACATAGATAGATGACATAGATGAGCCCCGATCCCGAACCATCGAGTGGGCGCAGGCGTTGGAGAGCATGGACGATGTTAGTGATATTGTCGAAAAGATAGACACCTTCAGCAGCACGAAGAACGTTGCCAGGTGAGTGGTCGAATGGTCGTTGCACTTGTCGGTTTTTTTTTTCCTTTTTGAGGGCAGCAATTGTAGTTTTCGCCTCTGTCAGTTGGGCTGTGATATCCAACACACCGGTCGCTTTTTGTTTCGCCTCCTGTTCGAGTTGGGCCACACTGTCGCGTACGGCCTCCAGTTGTTTCTTGTCCCTGTTGAGTGCAGCAACTGCAGCTCTCGCTTCTGTCAGTTTGGCTGTGATATCCAACACATTGGTGGCCTTTTGTTTCGCATCCTGTTCGTATTGGGCCGCAATGTCACGTACGGCCTCCAGGTCTTTCTTTGCTTTATCGTTTTGGCTCTGTAGTGATCGCAGGAGTCGTTGTTTCACCTCCTGGTCAGCCTTCGCTTCACTGAAATCCCTTTCCAGGCGGAGGATATCGTTCCTTGCGGTCTCCAGGTCGCCAGCCACCTTTTTGTATTCTCCATCTTTCTTCCTTTCAACGTCCTTCAGGTCATTTTCCAATCTCCTCTGCCGTTCCACTGCCCTGTCTTTTTCCTGTTGTGCAGCAGTTAACCCACTGTCAGCAGCTATCTTCGTCCGTTCAACAGCATCTTTGAACTCCTTCTCCGTCGTCGTGCGAGCGTTGCTCAATGCGATGTAATGAGCAGTATTAAGCTCGCGGATCTTGTCATTGAGTTTTGATTCCTCTGCTCTCAGGTTTGCCATCTCTCCAATCAGAACGGTTTCACGACTCTGAGATTGTCGGAGTTCACCAGTGACCCGATCGAATTCCTGGTGGAGGGCTTGTCCCCTTCGGTTCAGATTGGCCAATTCGCCTACTGCTACGGTCAGTTTTTGCTCCAGCATGTCTTTGGTTGCAGTCAACTCGCCTACATGATTCTCCAATTGCTTCTCCGTGCGCATCAGTTTCGGTATACCCGTCCATTCACCAAGCACGAGTAGGAGATATGCCTTCGCAAACTCCGCATCCTCGTCGGTCGCCCCGTTGGTGCGCTGCGTCTGAACCCAATTGAATAATTCGTCTTGATTCGGAGGAGTTATGTTCGCCCTCTTCGGCCACAACACTCCCTGGATTCGCATACAGCTGGTCTCCCAACATCGAATCTTCGGTTGAAGAACACTTCGCATGCGCTGCAACCGCTGCGCAGGAGTTTGATCAGGGCTGAAAGGTTGCAAATCCGGATTGAGACCTGCAATCAAATCGATTTCATCAATGGTTTCTTTTGCGCTCCTTTGCAAGGCGAGAATATTTCCATCTTGTTCATTTCGCTTCTTTTCCGACTCTTGCAGTCGGCCCGTGATGGTGGTAGCCTCGGTGGTCAGCCTCGTTTGTTCCTTCCTCCATGCCGCCGCGTCATTGATATATTTCTGCAACTTTTCCTTCCCTGATTTGATTTCAGTTTCTTTTGCCGTCCGTTCACCGTTCACCAATCCTTGTAGACGGACGATTTCGCTACTCAATTTCGCTTGCTCTTGCCGCCATTCCGCGAGGTTATTTGCGTTTTGTTGCTGCGCTTCCAGTAATTTCTGCGTTTCCGCTGTCTGTTGCTGGTGAAGCAGTATTCGTTGACTGTCAACTTCGCCGTGATCCCGTTTCAGGTTTTGGAATCTGTTTTCAGAATCATTCAGCCGCCACGTGAGGTTGGCAATATCTACGTCCTTTTTCTTGGCATCCTCCATCGCTTTGATGCCTTTTGCGACCTCGCCCTTGAGTTGTTGAATCTGGCCATCCTTTGTTGCGATATTTGCCCGTAGGTTGGCAATCTCTACTTCCTTTTTCTTGGCATCCTCCGATGCTTTGATCCCTTTTGCAACATCGCCCTTGAGCTGTTGAATCTGGCCATCCTTTGTTGTGATATTTCCACGTAGGTTTGCAATATCTACGTCCTTTTTCTTGGCATCCTCCGACGCTTTGATCCCTTTTGCGACCTCGCCCTTGAGTTGTTGAATCTGGCCATCCTTTGTTGCGATATTTGCCTGTAGTTTTGCAATTGTAGCCTTCAATGCCGCTTCCTCGCCTGTTGAGCGGGCCGATTTCGTCAATTCGCTCACGCTCGTGTGCTCATCGTTCTCATTTGGTTGGCCTACATTTCTTCGCTTCCGTCCGACATCCGATTTGGTACCGTTTGGTGAACCGCCACCGCCATTAAAAAGAAAAGGATCGTTCGGCAGTGGTGGTATGCCCAGTGGTGGTATGCCCAGAGAGTGGGGGAATGCCCATGTTGATGATGCGGCAGGGATACTGGGTGGTGGACTTGATGGTAATGGCGGCGGGGTTCGAGTATCCGATGCGGAGGAGGAGGATGATGACGACGACGACGATGATGATGATGATGATGATGGTAGATCATCGACATTCTCGTTCTCGAGATCTTCGTTATCATCCTCCGGCGATGCTTCCGGGGGGCCTTCCACCACGCCCTCAGGGGGATGTGCGGGCGCAATTGTGTCATAGGTTGGGTTATAGGTTGGGTCCCACCTATTGGACCAATCTTCTTCGCGCGCAGATGCCGGACGCTGACCAGAGAGCGACCCCACAATATTAGTCGCTCTTTGCAGCAACCGCATGGATGGGCTCCCACTTGTTAATAAGTACTCTCCAGTACTAGGATCATAGGTGCCCCCATTGTCCGGCTTGGTTACATCAGCTGGGTGCGGCTGTTTGTTGACATCGGCTGGATGGGGCAGACCTCGAGCTGTGAGCAATTGTTGCTGATCTCGAGCTGATAGCCTTTCCCATATATTCTTTGGCGGGAATGTAGTTATCAATGGCAGCTTATTTGTAGTGCCACCGCCTTTACCATCCTGTGGGGATGGCGGTTTCCCTTCTTTGTTATCCCTTTGTGCACGCACCTTGCCCAAGTAATCGGTCTCTCGCCGTGCCTGCAACTGCAGTGCCGATCTGGCTTCCTCTTGCTTTGGTTGGTTGCGTTTGGTATTCGGGGGCGCCGGGAGGTTCTCTCGGGTCGGTGACAACGATAATAATGACGATAATGGTGTTGATGACAACGACGACAATGACGAAGTCGGTGGCGATGGTAGTGACGGTGGTGGTTTACCAACCTGTGGGGATGGCGGTTTCTCTTCTTTGTTATCCCTTTGTGCACGCACCTTGCCCAAGTAATCGGTCTCTCGCCGTGCCTGCAACTGCAGTGCCGATCTGGCCTCTTGCTTTGGTTGGTTGCGTTTGGTATCCGTGGTCGCCGGGAGGTTCTCTCGGGTCGGTGACAACGATAATAATGACGATAATGGTGTTGATGACAACGACGACAATGACGAAGTCGGTGGCGATGGTAGTGACGGTGGTGGTTTGGAGGTTAGAGTTTCGAAACCGAAACCCGTGGGTTCGTTCCCGTCTATGTTACCATCTTCCGACTCGTCGATGGTCTCATCACCGTCATCTTGATATGATGATCCGGGTCCTGGTTTGATAAGCTCGTCATAATCATTAGTTTGTGGCTCGCTGTAGCCGCCAAATGGTGGGTATACAGTGGTCATAGCGAGCGGTAAAGGATGAATTGATTTAGTGTCACCCATTTTAATAGCTTCTGTTATTAAAATGGATGGAATGAAA
>Ga0302269_1001233_pt1 | contig 13004 bp, 10 predicted proteins | sample III_Bog_E2_2_FD_194560 | JGI IMG/M metagenome (GOLD analysis project Ga0302269, IMG submission 194560) | Peat permafrost microbial communities from Stordalen Mire near Abisko, Sweden - III_Bog_E2_2 | ecosystem: Environmental > Terrestrial > Soil > Wetlands > Peat | place: Sweden: Abisko...
TGTAAAATGTACAAATACAACGATGCAAACAGTTGAGAGTTTAAATTACAAACGGATTGAACTTGAAAAATACTTCAAAAAATACAATGATTGTGAGGGTATTGCATATGTTGAATACAATAATAATAATGGAAGGCACAATTTTAATCTTAAAATTACGCCCGGAATAAATTATTCATCATTATCCGTAACTAATGATTTAGATTTAACTCATGCAGCATTTAATAGTAAACTTTCATACCGGATTGGATTGGAAGCTGAATATATTCTACCTTTTAACCGGAACAGCTGGGGAATAACCTTTGAACCGAACTTTCAAAATTTCAAACAACAATATAATAGTCCTTTTAATAACAGCGTTGAATTGAATACCCTTGAAATACCTTTAGGTCTCAGACGATATTTCTTTATAAACGATAAATTCAAGTTGTTTCTGGATGCACAAGGTATAATTGAACTGAATCTCAACTCGAATTTTAATATTCAAAGTTCAAGTTATTCAACAACCTATCAATTTGACAAGTTTGACACCGGTATATCGTTTGGGGGTGGATTGGAATATTCCGGAATAAGTGCAGAAATAAGATATTATACCACAACTTCTGTTACAGGCGATTATATTAACTGGTACTCAGAGTATCGAAGAATATCTTTTATAATCGGATATAATTTATTGAATGAAACAAAAAAGAAACATAAGTAATTAATATTCAGTTGTATTTGGTGATTTTTTTCAGACTACAACTAACAAAATACTCATTAAATAAATCACAATAAAAAAATAAAGGGGTATCCGATTATTACCCGTGCTCTAATTTGCAATATGTTTTTATACAAATATAGGTTATGATTCTTCTTTCAAGATTAAATTGAGCCACATATCGGATATTAAAATCCATGAGATTATAGCTTACAGTAACCAAATGGCATTTACAATAATGCACTGTTTTAAATATTTCTTCAAACACAATAAGATTTGATGGAAATTTCATCACTTACAGATGAATATTATTTTACAGAGATGATCAGATACCCCATATACTACTAATCCATTAGATTTTTTTACCTGAAATGGGAGAAAGTAGGAGAGATAACGAAAAACAAATGATTTTTGGAACTAAGTTATTTTTGAATGATTCTATCAGGGAAAAATATCCGGCAGTTATTGTTTTCCCACAATGTCCTGAGAAGTATTTTTGGGGTAATACAGTGGTGAAAATAGTGGATACTAAGTTAGTCCTTAATTTCCCTGAAACCAGTTTATTTAATGTTTCTCAAAAACTTCTAAAGGGCTTAATTACTCACCTAAAAAAGCTTACTCTTTGGATGAAAAGCGTTTTTTATGTTGGTGGCTTGTCAATGGGTGGATTGGGAACTTATGAAATTGTGAATCAAAATCCTGAAATGTTTGCCGCAGCATTTCCAATTCGTGGAGCAGCAAATCTAATTATTGCTAATAGGATTAGAAAACCCAGCTGGTGGATATTTCATGCTGAAATTGACGATGTAGTTCCTGTTGAGCATTCAAAACAAATGTATGCAGCATTAATGGCTGTAAATGCAGAAGTGAAACTAACATTATATCCTAATGTGAAATAGAACAGTTGGGAAAATGTATTCAGAGAACCAGGCTTGCTTCCATGGTTGTTTTCAAAGAGTCGTCAAATTATATTGATTGCAACCCCATTTATTTTGTAATTTATTAGCAATAACGTGCAGTTATGTCAAAAACTATTTTTGCATTGTTGATATTCTCTACCCTTTTTGGCTGTAAACCCGCTGAATATCTGAAATTCGACAACAATCCTCCGGGTTTACAACCAAAGATATTGCTGCAAATCTAATTTCAAAAAACAACGAGTATGTAGGGTATTGTGCGTTTAGTCCTGATGGCTCTGAATTGTATTAGACTATAACAAATTCAGGGTGGACAAAGAGTAAAATTATAGGATTTCGAGCTGTAATCCGGTTAAAAAGGACACCTTGTATTTAAAAGACAGGTTGTACGAAGGTGAACCGTTTGTTACAAAAGATGGCAAAAGCCTGTATTTTACAGTAATATTGCCACCGCCATCAGGCAAAATCTGGCAATCGGACATATACAGAGTCAACCGAACCGCAAATGGCTGGAGTGTGGCTGAGAAGTTAGATTCTGCCATTAATAGTTTTGCCAGCGAATGGCACATTTCATTTACTACTAACAATATTGCATATTTTACTTCCGAACGTGAAAACGGAACAAGTGCTTTACATGGCGACATATTCAGGGCTGAACTAAAGGATAATAAGTTTATAAATGTAACAAAACTTCCTGCACCAGTTAACACAGATTATAATAATAGTGATCCATTGATTGCTCCCGACGAAAGCTATTTAATTTTCCATTCTAATCGCCCTGGTGGTTTTGGCGAACATGATCTTTATATTTCATTTAACGATAAAGAACATTGGACTGATCCGGTTAACATGGGTATAGGCATTAATACCGATGGTTGGGAAATGGCTCCTTCGCTTACTCCCGATGGAAAGTACCTGCTTTATACATGGCGAAAGAGTATCCTGACTAATGAACCTTCACGTATTTATTGGGTAAGTACAAAGATTCTGGAAAAATACAGACATATTAAAAAATAACCGTAACTCTATTCATCCACATGAAGACTATTAAAATGTTGTTAATTACAGGCCTTACTTTCTTGTTTTATTTATCAGGAATAGCACAAAATAAATACGATGAACCTTACCGCCCACAATTCCATTTCAGCCCGGAGAAAGGGTGGATTGGCGATCCAAGCGGGTTGATTTATTACAGGGGAAACTACCAGATGTTTTGGTGGGGTAAAGTAACATCCACCGATTTAGTTTATTACCGGCAGGAATCTCCGAAAGTGATGAACGGCGACGATGGAACAATATCCTATTTTACAGGTTCGGTGGCGGTTGATAAAAACAACACAGCCGGTTTTGGGGAAAATGAGTTGATCGCCGCATACACTGTTTTCAACAAAGCCACTAAAAGCCAGGCACAGGGTATTTCTTACAGTAATGATGGGCTGGTTTTCAATTACTACAAAGGCAATCCGGTGTTGGATATTGGCAGCACGGAGTTTCGTGACCCGACAGTTTTTTGGAATATGTCCACTTCCAAATGGATCATGGTCGTTGCAAAAGCACTTGAGAAGAAAATAAAATTCTATTCATCACCTGATTTAAAAAAATGGACATGGATGAGTGATTTTGGCCCTGGCGAAGCAACTGAAAAAGCGTGGGAATGTCCTGACTTAATTCAACTTCCTGTTGATGGAAATTCAAATAACAGGAAATGGGTGTTGATTGTTTCATTCGATTGGGCTCACGAACAGTATTTTATCGGTAATTTTGATGGAACTTCCTTTAAAAAAGATCAACATCAACCTGATACCCCTTTGTACGTTGACCGGGGATTGGATTTTTATGCTTCGCGCACTTTCAGGGATTATGATCATGTGTTGAAATCAACTACTTCGATTGGCTGGATTGCCACCTGGGATTATGCACAACTTGTTCCTTCTGCCTGGGGTAAAGGGTTTTGGTCAATTCCCCGTGATCTTGAATTAAAAACGTTCCCCGAAGGAATAAGGCTGATTCAAAAGCCAATCGAAAATCTGAAAGTGCTCCGTACTTCACCTGTTTCGTATACTTCAAAACTGCCAAAAGGGACTTCAAAACTGTCTAAGTTTGCACCACAGGAAAATATATATGAAATTGATGCAACTTTCTCAACCAAAACTACAAACGTTTTTGGTTTTAATCTTTGTGTCGGGGATGGCCGTAAAGTATCATTCAGTTATGACACTCAATCTGAAACCCTCATTATTGATCGGACTAACTGTCCGAATGTCCCGATCGATAAATTCTCAAGAACAACTTCTGCAAAAGTGATCCCGGTTAATAAAGAAATACGCATGCACTTTTATGTCGATAAATCGAGTATCGAGCTATTCACCAATGAAGGAAAAGATGTTTTCACATTGCTTACATATCCCGCAGAAAATCAGGTTGGGATTGAGACTTTTGCTGAAAAGGATGGTACAAAAATGACTCTTAATGCATGGAAATTAAATACAATCTGGAAACAGAAACGGAATTAATTGAAACAGAATAACAGAACTCAATTTAAAAGTCGAAAAAAAGGTTCATTGTAACAAATATACATCATAATGAATCAAATTTTACAGTAGAATTTATTTATTGAAATTATTTTTGCAGCATAAATAGTTAACCCCAATAATTAGAATCAATGAAAAAAACAATCCCTTCAATTTTACTTGCACTGTTGCTTATAAGCATAAGTTGCAACTCACAGAAAAAATCGACCGGAGATAATTTAACTGTCGATTACCAGATACAATCTTCATACATATTGATACCTGTTGAAGAAAAAGCACCTGAAGTGAAAATACAGGTAGAAACTCCGGATCAAAGTGAGATCCCGTCATTTGATGTCCATTTAGCCGTGAATCACATTGATTACTGGGTGCCGCTTGATGTAAAAAAATGGATAGGCCGGAAACTGACCCTATCGTTTGCAGGCTTGAAGGAAACTGTTTTAGGAATTAATAAAATAAAACAATCCGATCGGCTAGTTTACGATTATAATGAAACCTACCGTCCACAGTTTCATTTCAGTCCTGAACACGGGTGGATGAACGATCCCAATGGAATGGTTTACCTGGATGGCGAATATCACCTCTTTTACCAGTACAACCCTTATGGCTCCATGTGGGGAAATATGAACTGGGGACATGCCGTCAGTACCGATATGGTTTCATGGACGTATTTGCCAATTGCCATAGCCCCGGATAGTTTAGGAACAATCTTCTCGGGAAGTGCGGTTGTTGATAAAAATAATACTGCGGGTTTTGGTAAAAATGCCATTGTTGCCATCTTTACCAGCAATGGAAAAACACAGCGCCAGTCAATAGCCTACAGCACCGATAAAGGTCGCACTTTTACCAAATACCCGGGCAATCCTGTTTTACCAAATCCCGGAATCTCTGATTTCCGTGACCCTAAAGTGTCGTGGAATGAAGTTTCAAAACAATGGGTGATGACACTGGCTACCAAACAAACTGTCTCCTTTTTCGGTTCTCACAATCTGAAAAAATGGACTAAATTAAGCGAATTCGGAAATGGAATCGGAGCACATACCGGTGTATGGGAATGTCCTGATTTATTTCCATTGACTTATCAGGGAACTACAAAATGGGTGTTGACGGTCAGTATCAATCCCGGTGGACCGAATGGCGGTTCGGCAACTCAATATTTTATCGGATCTTTCGACGGAATAATCTTTAAAGCGGATGCTCTTCCTTATCCCCTTTGGATCGATTATGGACGTGATAATTATGCCGGTGTTACCTGGAGTAATATCCCGAAACAGGATGGCCGTCGATTGTTTCTGGGCTGGATGAGCAACTGGGATTATGGTACTTCTGTCCCAACAATCAATTTCCGCAGTGCGAATACAGTACCCCGTGAATTAACATTGAAATCGAATGGCGAACATTTAATACTGAATAGTTTCCCGGTAAAAGAAATAAATTCATTGAGGAGTATCACAAGGAAAATTCCGGATATGGTAGTTGATAAAGAATCGTCAATTGCTGAAATCCTGCCAAAGAACAAAGGAACGTATGAAATTGAGATGACTTTAAAACCTGAGAATTCAACAAGTTTTGGTTTTGAACTAAAAAATTCGAAAAATGAAGAATTAAAATTCACGTTCGATTTAAAGACTAAAAAGCTGACTATTGACAGGGACAAAAGTGGAAAGATAGACTTTAAGAGCAATTTCAAAGATGGCACAAGTGCACCTCTCGTTGTAAAAGAGAGTTATAACGTTCGTCTGTTGATTGATAAAGCTTCTGCCGAGATTTTTATCAACAATGGGGAAATTGCCATGACTTCGCTGTTTTTTCCGAATGAAATAATGAATACGTTGAATTTCTTTGCAACAGAAGGAAAACTGAAAGCTGAAAATATCACAATCTATAATATTAAATAAATCAATACTATGTCAAATAACAAGTATTTATATTGGACAACCTTTGTGGCTATTAACGGAGGATTACTTTTTGGCCTGAATATGGCAGGGATCTCAGGCGCAGTTGATATGATTAAGGGCCAATTTTCGCTGACCGACAGCGGACTGGGAACTGTTGCGGCACTTTTGACTATCGGATGCCTGGTTGGAGCCCTGTTTACAGGAAATTTTACTGAAAAATACGGTCGTAAAAAAGTCATGATCGTTACGGCAGTCCTTTACATTCTTTCAGCACTTGGTTGTGCATTGGCCGAATCATCAACCATATTGATTGTTTTCCGTTTATTATCAGGTCTGGCAGTTGGCGCAACTTCTGTAGTTGCTCCTATGTATATTTCGGAAATTTCACCTGCCAGAAGCAGGGGACGATTGGTGTCTTTTAACCAGTTTGCCATTACCATCGGTATCGTACTGGCTTATATTTTTGATTATTTGCTAATTGGGTTGGGTGAAAACAGCTGGCGTTATATGCTTGCTGTTCCCGGAATCTTTGGGGTTATATTTCTTATATTTTTAATTACAAAATTCCCTGAGAGCCCACGCTGGCTTTTGGCTCACGGACAGAAAGAGGAAGCAATTAAAGTATTGACCAATATAGGTGGTGAAATTCTGATGAAAGAAGAGCTTCCGGAAATGGAAAAAATGTTTCTGATTGAGAAAACCAAAGATAAAGTCACTTTTGGAGAATTATTTAAAGGGAAAACAGGTAAACTTGTATTAATAGGAACAATTATAGCCGCTTTACAACAGATTACTGGAATCAATGCGGTGATCATGTTTGCTCCTGATATATTTCAGGCTGCGGGTTCAGCTAAAGGTGACTCCATGATGCAGGCAATGATTGTGGGGATGGTGAACTTTTTAATGACAATAGTCGCTTTGTGGCTTGTGGATAAAAAGGGTCGGAAAACATTGCTTTTGTGGGGTGCCGTGGGTATGATTATTTCATTGGCCTATCTGAGCTATGAATTTGCAAAACCTGTTCAAAACGGGGTTGGCGTCATGGTGGCTTTATTGGTTTATATTTCTTTCTTTGCTGCTTCATTTGCACCGGTAATGTGGGTTATTATTTCAGAGATTTATCCAAACCGCATAAAAGGTGTTGCCATGTCATTTTCAACAGCTGTCAGTTGGTTGTGTACGTTCCTGACTGTTTATTTTGCACCTGTTATTCACGGGGCGTTGGGACTGCAGTACCTGTTTGGAATTTTCGGAGTATTCAGTATCATAGCCTTTGTCTTTGTAAAAATCTGGATTCCTGAAACAAAAGGAAAATCATTGGAACAGATTGAAAAAGAACTGGGAGTTATTTAGGAATGAGGAATGAGGAATGAGGAAAGAGAGAAGAAGGAGTCGGTAGTTGGTAGTCGGTAGTTGGTAGTCGGTAGTTGGTAGTTGGTAGTCGGTAGTTGGTAGTCGGTAGTTGGTAGTCGGTAGTTGGTAGTTGGTAGTCGGTAGTCGGAGTAAGAGTAAGGAGTAAGAGGTAAGGAGTAAGAGGCAAGAGGTAGTCTCGTGTAGTGAAGCCCTCACTGGTCGTTGCGATGCTATTGATTATTAATATAAATCAACATTAACTGAAAACTTAGTGAGGGTTTCACTTGGTGAGGATCGATGAATTGGTTGATTGGTTAATTGGTTGATTGGTTGATTAGTTGATTGGTTGATTGGTTAATTGGTTGATTAGTTGATTGGTTAATTGGTTGATTGGTTAATTGGTTGATTGGTTGATTAGTTGATTGGTAGATTCAATGTGAGAATAATCGGTTACATATCAATTGTAAATAAATAGTTGAAGGATATTTTATCAAATATATCCTGATTTATAAATTGTGGATTTCTGTAAATTGTAAATGATTAATTTGTAAATTATTTAAGCGTTCCGCACCGGAGACTTTCTATCAAATAGGATTAAATTGCGGGGATGTAAAGAGTGACCCTGAATAATCGGGTTGCTCAAAATACGGGAAATTTAGATTTTTGGAGTAGATTTTTTATAAGGTTGGAGTCTTACTCCAAATTGAACGTAAGGTCCCGGTGCGGTTTGTTTTTATAGTTTATAGTTTATAGTTTATAGTTTATAGTTTATAGTTTATAGTTTATAGTTTATAGTCCGGGATATTCAGGTTACAGGGATGGAATACTGAAAGATTAAAACCCCTTTGATTGTTGATAAAAATCTTCTTCCAATAGAATATCATCATTCTATCTATAGGTTGAGGGAAAGGGTAATCATTTTAGAAGAAATCAAATAAATCAATCTTTTTGAAGAATGAAGAGATTTTATTTAATTCAATATAATTAGATTAAGAATAATTCTGTTTACATTTTACATTTAAATTATTCTTTTGTATCTTCGTAGAATTATAGTAGTTAATCATTGAAAATAGTTACTTATGGAAAACATAATAGTTGGAATTGGAGAGATATTATGGGATGTATTCCCTGCCGGAAAAGTACTGGGTGGTGCACCGGCTAATTTTGCGTATCATGTATCGCAGTTTGGTTTTGATGGAGTAGCATTAAGTGCTATTGGAAATGATGCCCTTGGAAATGAGATCATAGAAAACCTGAGCAAAAAGGATCTGAATTATATTATTGAGAAAACACCGTTTGCAACCGGAACCGTTCAGGTGACAGTTGATAGTAAAGGTATTCCACAATATGAAATCTGTGAAAATGTAGCCTGGGATAATATCCCGTTTACACCAGAAATGGAGGAGCTTGCACGAAAGACACAAACTGTGTGTTTTGGATCATTGGCACAAAGGAACAGTGTTTCGCGTGCTACGATTAACAGGTTTCTGGATTGCCTGCCGGAAACTGCCCTTAAAATATTTGATATTAACCTCCGCCAGCATTTTTATACCCTGGAACTGATTGAACAATCACTCCAACGTTGTAATATACTGAAGATTAATGATGACGAAGTGCTTATTGTTGGAAAACTTTTCGGTTGGGAATCTAAAAGTGAGTTGGAAATATGCAATCAACTGCTTCATAGTTGTGATCTTGAAATTGTTGTCCTGACAAAAGGAACACTGGGAAGTTATGTGGTGACAAAAAATGAAACTTCTTTCAAGCCGACACCAGTTGTCGAAGTTGCCGATACAGTGGGTGCAGGTGATTCGTTTACTGCCGCATTTGTTGCAGCGTTACTTCATAGTCAGAGTATTTCGGATGCGCATCAATTAGCAGTGGATGTATCCGCTTACGTGTGTACTCAACATGGTGCTATGCCAGTATTGCCCGACACCCTTATTTCAAGGATGAAAAAAACAGTTTAGTACGCTCAAACTAAGAATAACCGGTCGGATTTGTCAGTTCGACCGGTTTGTTGTTGAATGGAGATGTTAAACCGGAAGGATAAAGATTTAACTGAGAAAAAAACATTACTTTTGAAACTGATATGAATGCTGACCTTTCATTCAAATCTACTGCTAAAATGAAACGAATCCTTACAATCTTTCTACCTGCAATACTTCTTGTATTTTCATCCTGCTCAAATGATAAAGCAAACCGGATAAAAGTCATTGGAGTTTCACAATGCAGTGATGACGCCTGGCGCAGGTCTATGAACAGTGAAATGAAAAGGGAAGCATCCTTTAACCCCGGCATTGAAATCAGAATTCAAACGGCTCATGACAGTAATCAAAAGCAAATCCGCGATATTGAAAACTTTATTGCCGACAAAGTTGATTTGATTATTGTTTCCCCCAATGAAGCCATTCCTCTGACTCCTGTTATTGAGAAAGCCATGCTCGAAGGTATTCCTGTTGTATTAGTCGACCGGAAAATCAGTTCGGGGAAATATACAGCCTTTGTCGGAGCCGATAATTTACAGATTGGCAAAGAAGTAGGTGTTTATGCTGCCAATTTGTTGAATGGGAAAGGAAATGTTGCTGAAATCAGAGGCCTGAATGGTTCAACTCCGGCTTTTGAACGGCACAGTGGATTTATGAGTGTGATTGATAAGTATCCTGGCATTCATGTTGTCTTTCAAAGTGATGGAGGCTGGTTGCGAAAACAGGCAAAAGAAAAGATGACGCAGGCTCTTCAAAAGAACATTCCAATTGATTTGGTTTTTGCACACAACGATGAAATGGCCACCGGTGCACATGAAGCATTTACAGCTTTCAGCGGAATAAAAAAGCCCATTCTGTTGGGAATTGATGCCCTTCCCGGTACTGAAGGCGGAATTCAAAAAGTGATTAGCGGTATTTTGGATGCAACATTTATTTATCCTACCGGTGGCGAAAAGGCCATTCAAACTGCTGTCCGTATTTTAAATAATGAACCCTTCAAAAGAGATAACATCCTTTATACGGCAGTCGTCGACAAAACAAATGCCCGCGTTATAAAACTTCAAACCGATCAGATTATAGAGCATCAAAACAGGATAGGTCAGCTAAATTCAGTGCTGGATAAAAACTTAGCCAAATACAGTACCCAGCGAATCCTGTTGCTCAGTTCGCTGTTCATCCTCTTTATAATAATTGTTTTATTGATTTTGCTTATCCGTGCATACAGCAGTAAAAACAAATCGAATATCATTCTTGAACAACAAAATGTTGCCATTAATAAACAAAAAGAAGAGTTATCTTCCCAACGTGACCAGTTAATCGTACTTTCTAAAAACCTTGAAGAAGCAACACAAGCAAAACTGGTCTTTTTTACCAATATATCACACGAATTCAGGACTCCGCTTACTCTGATATTAGGCCCTTTGGATAGTTTAACAGAAAAAGAAACCCTGAGTGATAACGGAAAACGGTTAATACAATTAATGCGTAAAAACGTCTATGTCCTGCTTAAACTCATCGACCAGATTATTGATTTCCGTAAATATGAAAACGGGAAGATGCAAATGTTTTTCACGTTAAGTGACCTGAAATATTTCTTATCTGAAATATGCAGTTCATTCATAGAGTTTAGTAAAAAGAAACATATTCATTTTACCTTAACGACAGGCGATGATGATTTTACTCTGTGGTTCGACACGGATAAAATGGAGAAAATCTGTTACAATTTACTTTCCAATGCATTTAAATTTACCCCCGAGAATGGACGTATTGACGTAAACCTTTCAAAAATTCAGAATGAGAATGAATCGTTTGCTCAACTTACCGTTTCAGATAACGGAGGTGGAATCTCCGAAAACCATATCCAGAGTATTTTTGAACGCTTCTATAAAGTCGACAGCAGAGCATCAGGGTCGGGCATTGGCCTTCATTTGACGAAAGTACTTGTTGAATTGCACAATGGAACAATCGGTCTAAAAAGCGAGGAGGGGAAAGGAAGTGTATTTACAGTGCAAATTCCATTTAAGCAAAAGGAAATCCAGGTTGTGGAACAATATCCGTTGATCAATTCATTTAAAAACAGGGAAGATGACATGCTTATTCTCGATGCCGATGAAGAAATTGACGAAAAAGTAAACCTGCAGACCGATAAACCCCTGGTGTTGATTGTTGAAGACAATGTGGATGTGCGGACGTATATTAAAAGCCTGTTAATTGATAACTTTGAAATAATTGAAGCTTCAAACGGTCAGACAGGATTCCTGAAAGCCATGAAATTTGTACCCGAACTCATCATTACGGATGTATCCATGGATATAATGGATGGCTTTGAACTCTGTAAACAGGTTAAGGAAAATCTTTCTACCAGTCACATTCCTGTTATACTGCTCACAGCTTATGCCCTTGATGAACAACGGGCAATAGGATTTGAAAGTGGTGCGGATGCTTACATTTCAAAACCATTCAATGAAAGTCTGTTAAAAATCAGGGTTCGCAAACTGATTGAAAACAGGGAGAAAGTAAAACTCTATTTCCAGAAGAATCTGACTTTTGGTGAGAGGAAAGAAAATGTGGCTGAAATAGATAAAACCTTTATCACTAAATTCAGGAAACTCATCGAAGACAAATTGATTGACAGCGATCTGAATGTAGACGAAATTGGTAAAAACATGGGTTTATCGCGTGTTCAGTTATATCGTAAGATCAAATCGCTGACTAATTATGCCCCCAATGAACTGGTACGGATCATACGGTTGAAAGCTTCCGAGCAATTATTGATTAAAACAGAAAAATCAATCTCTGAAATAGCCTATGAAACCGGCTTTTCTTCCCCTTCTTATTTCACAAAATGCTACAAGGAATACTTCACCGAAAGCCCGACTGAATTTTTAAAGAGAATTAAAAGTAGTTAATTGGTTAATTGGTTAATTGGTTAATTGGTTCCGTGTTCCGCGTTCCGCGTTTCGGGTTAATGATTCTGTCGATCCCGTAAACGGTACGTAACTACGTTACGTTGGCAAATTGGTTTTGTCGGTATGGATACGTCCTTCATTAAAGGAGAAAATGGGATTGCTTGTCGCTGTGATTTGCAATGCGGGTTTATTATAGTATAATGATTTACAATCCACAACTTACTGATATTTTAATAAATAATTGAATATTTGCAAGGTAAAAATTCTTGTAATACAGATAATTATCCGCATAGCAGTTGAAATTTGGGATGGACATATTATTTGCAGTGTTCGGGGGGACAGAGTTCCGACTCTGTCTTTCTTATGTAATAAAGACCGGAATATAGTGGCAATCGAATAGAATACATTAAATTTACCGTCTTAGCTAGTCTCTCCTTTTTGAGAGTCGGTGGGGGTTGAGGTTTCAGTTTACCACCGGAAACCAGATTATTAACCGCTATGTTGCTTCCCGATGGCTATCGGGAGGGTGGAAGTTAAAGACAGATTATTATACTTATGTAGTACCGCTGGCAGTACAGTTGGACTCAGGAAAAATCATAACTAATCCTAAATATATAGTTAATGTGGTGAATTTAAGCGGTACGTCTTATGTAGATGATGCTGAATATACTAGGAGATCCGATGGGTTAACTTATGCCAATGGAGGTA
>Ga0302269_1001234_pt1 | contig 12999 bp, 9 predicted proteins | sample III_Bog_E2_2_FD_194560 | JGI IMG/M metagenome (GOLD analysis project Ga0302269, IMG submission 194560) | Peat permafrost microbial communities from Stordalen Mire near Abisko, Sweden - III_Bog_E2_2 | ecosystem: Environmental > Terrestrial > Soil > Wetlands > Peat | place: Sweden: Abisko...
CCTTCGCGATGGCGTCCGCATCCAGATTGTCGAATACGGCCTTTAGGGGTTTGAATTCGGCGCGCGCGAGGATGCGTTCGAAACGCTGGGTTTCGGTCTCTTTGATTTTCTCCGTAGCCAGCATGGCGGGTGGTGTTTTGATCATAACAATGGTGACGGAATCGACTCCAGATGCGGCTCGTCAGGCATGGGGAACTGAATTATCCTTCATATTGAAGGGAAAGTACAGGAATGGATTCTGGATGCCGTGTTTTCGACTCCGTCTTCGATCGGATAATTAAAAGAAACCGCCACGACCGGCTTCTCGTTCGGTTCCGCCACTCGCTCAAGCTTCCTCCGGGGGAAGGTGCCGCTGCCGTATTTGCGAAGATTTGGCGGATGGACTACGCTCTGGCCATGAAGCTCATGCTTCGGTTCATCTTGTTCGGCATTGTGGTTGCAATTATGGCAACATGTCTGGTCCGTGCCGACCAGGTGGAAATGCAAAACGGCGACCGGTATACCGGCAAGGTGTTGTCTGTGTCCGACGACATCGTGGTGGTTCAAAGTGAAATGCTGGGTGAATTCAAGGTGCCGCGCCAAAAAGTTGCGAGCCTGGTGTTTGGCACAAACATCGTCGTCTCCCTTGCGGCCGCCAATGTTTCACGCTCCTCCGCGTCGACGAATCTTTCCGTTGCGACCACGTCAGCCTCCCAGGCGAATACCAACACGGATTTATCCGCGGCCTTTCGCCAACTGGGTGTGGAAACAAATTTCGTCGGGCAAATTCGTGGGCAGATGCTGGCTGGCTCTCCCGAGGCGGCCGGAAAGTATGATGCGATGGTTAATGGCTTGATGACCGGCCAGATGAACCTGTCCGATCTGCGCCGCGAAGCCCAGTCTTCGGCAGACCAGTTGCGGGAACTCAAACGCGATCTCGGCCCGGATGCCGGTGACTCCCTCGAAAATTATCTGGAAGTGCTGGATCATTTTCTCAAGGAATCAGCCGCTGAACCTGCCGCTTCAGTCCCGCCAGTCCATTAGCCATATTTTGCTGGAAACACTTGACGCCGGGGCTGAACGGAGTACAAATCACTTGTACTTCAGCCCGCATGGATTTTTGAGCCGTGGAAATGTATGATCTCTAACGAACGTCCCTCACCGTATGGCCGCCGGCCTTATCAAAGCCCGGGTTACGGCCAACCGCAATACAACCAGCCGCGTCCGCCGGTCAACGAAGACACGCTCAAGACCGCCGAAGTCCAGATTGAGCGCAAGTTTTTTGTCCTGACCTTAAAAGAAAATCCGCGAGGACGGTTTCTGCGGATCTCCGAAGAAGTTGGGAGTAAACGCAATTCCATCATCATTCCCGCCACCGGTCTGGCCGAGTTCAAGCAAATCTTGGATGGGATGTTAAAGGTATCGGAGGCGTTGCCGCCAAAGGCTGAAACGCCGGAGCAGGACGAAACGCCGGCAGATGATGATTCGGTGGGGAACCGTTGATTTGATAGGTAAACGAAAGCGGCCGGCTTTCCACCCGACTCCCGCCATCCACCCCCGGCAGGAATGCCGGGAGCAGATGCGAGGCTCACTCTCCACGCGAGCGATTTCTCCAAACCCAATACACCCGGCCCGCGCCAATCAATGCCAGCGCGCCGACGATGAACGGCCAGGTGCTCCAGACTAGGCTGACCGCCAGCAACGCCAGAATGACCAGCCCGATGCTCAATGCCATATTTTCCATGTTGTTCCTTGTGGATGTGCCGAGGTCCACGCGAACCCCGGCCGTTGTTCAATTACGCCGTTGCCAAAGCCCTGCGTTCGTACCGGCATGCCTGCTGCGCGCGTGTGCAGTCCAGGTTGATCCGCCAGCTGGGCTCGATGCCGAGGTCCACGAGCACATCGATGCCGAAGAACTCGAGTACCTTCGCACCGATTTTGCGGCGATAGCCTTGCATGGCCGAATCGCTCAAACCGACCTGCCGTGCGGCATCCCTGAGCGTCTTGCCGGCGCACAGGAACTCGATCACGATTTGTTCGATGTGGGACAACTGGTCCAGGAACCTGTCCCAGTCGAGTTTCCTCGCGGCTGCCGTTGCCGGGTCTTCGTGGTCGTTGGACAACACGTCCTGCAACTCGAAGATCTCGAGCCCGCATTCATCCTCGGCCACGACCTCGTTGAGCGAGTGCAGCCGGGATGTACCGTTCAGTTGGGTGCCGATGCCACAGACATCCACTGTGTTGGTGCCGTATGAACGCCGGCCTGATTTGAGATGTTGAAGCGTGTAAAACGCCACGTTTCCCGGTGTGACCTTTTCGAGCTTTCCCTGCTGCTCGACGCGATCAATCAATTTTGCGGCCATCACGATTGAGTCTTGGACAAGTTCCTGATGATCTTCTGAGCCGACGCACAACACTGACTTTGGAACCGCGCCACAGAGACGCGGCACGACTTCTTCCTGCAGAATCCAGGCTGCTTTGGGGGACATAACGAATCCTTTCGGTGGAGGGTTAAACGAAAAATCCCCCGGGCGGAATTGCACGGGGGACAGATAGAGAACGAGTACCTCTACCGAAGGTTTATAGCACAAGGGGGCGGGCTGTTGCGGCGGGATTGGTCAGGCGGCTGGTCACTCGCGACAAAAGGAAGAAAACATCAAAAACGGGTAGCTTGAATTATAGTTAACAGCTATGAACAACAGTGCGAGGCGCTCCAATTTGCTTACACTTTGCTTACATTTTACATTATTTCGAAGATCCAAAATAGTCTTAAACACGCATAAACACAGGCGTTTTATCAAGTTGGTGCCGGTGGTGGGACTCGAACCCACACGGCTTTTTAAGGCCCCAGGATTTTAAGTCCTGTGCGTCTGCCATTTCGCCACACCGGCAACCTTGCTTTCCAACCACTTCCGCTAATGATTCCGCTCCATTCTTTAACCTTGCGCCCCTGCTCGACTACGCTTTCGCCGGCCGGCCAGCGATGCCACTAGCGATGCCTGAAATCGTAAAAAGCGCCAAGCTCTAGGACCACTCTCGCAAAAGTAACGAACCGGCGCAAGCCACCGATTCGCGGCCAGCGAATTCACAACGGTCATTACTCTGCGCGGTTGCTGCAAAATCTTGAAATCGTCACCGACGCCTGCCTAAAAGGCTTCCCAAACCGCGCCGCTATAAATATTGTGAAGAACATGTCATTAAATTCCAACAAGTCCGTTTTGCCCAGGCCAACGTTTAAGCCTTTCATTTAAACCATGATTGATTCCGTTTCCGACCCGTTGCCGGGCGACCTCGCTGCCGCCACTGATTTGAAGAAAACCCGCCGCCAGAAAAGCGACCGGCGGTCACCCGCCGGCCCCGCCCTCGACCGGCTCCCGCCCCATTCCACCGAGGCCGAGCAAGGCGTGCTGGGTTGCGCGTTGCTGGATCCGAACCAGTGCATCGGCGAATGCATCGAGAAGCTCAACTACGACCTGCGCCATCAGACGATTTACGAGACCTTGTCCGAAATGTTTAATGCGCGGTCGGCCATCGACCTCATCACCGTGCAACAGAACTTGAAGGACCGCCAGCTGCTGGAGCAAGTCGGCGGCATCGCCTACCTGAGCCAGCTCCAGGACGCCGTGCCGAGCGCCGCCAACCTCAGCTATTACCTCGAGATCGTCCGCGAAAAATATCTGCTGCGGAAACTCATCGCCACCTGCTCCGGCGTGGTGGGCAAAGTTTATGACTACGAGGGCGAAGTTGAGGCCTTGCTTGACGAGGTGGAAAAAGAAATTTTGCGCGTCAACGAATCGCGCGCCCAGACCGGCATCCTGCCCATCAACACCCTCGTGCATGACGCCATCGCGACCATCGAAAATTATTTTGGCCGGCAGGGCCAACTCGGCGGCCTGGCGACCGGCTTCGTCGATCTGGACAAGATGACCGACGGTTTTCACGGCGGGGAAATGATCATTATCGCGGCGCGGCCTTCCATGGGCAAAACGTCGCTGGCGATGAACATCGCGGAGCACGTCGCGCTGGAATCCAATTTGCCGGTCGGCGTGTTCAGCCTGGAAATGAGCGCAGCCTCGCTGATCCTCCGCATGATGTGTTCCCTGGCGCGCGTGAACCTGCGCAGCATCCGGGAAGGCTTCATGAGCGAGGCGGATTTTCCCAAATTAACCAACGCGGCGGGCCGCCTGTCGGGCTCAAAATTATTCATCGATGACACGGCCGGGCTTTCGATTTTGCAGCTCCGGGCCCGGGCCCGGCGCATGGCGCAGCAGCATGGCATCAAGCTGTTTGTCATTGACTATTTGCAGCTGCTCAACTCTACTGCGCGGCGAGCGCAAGAAAACCGGCAGCAGGAGATTGCTGACATTTCCAGTGGCATCAAAGCCCTGGCGAAGGAATTGAATGTGCCGATCATCGTCCTGTCCCAGTTGAACCGCGAACTGGAGAAAGACAAGAGCCGGAAGCCGCGGTTGAGCGACTTGCGTGAGTCCGGTTCGATTGAACAGGATGCCGACTTGGTGGGTCTGCTTTACAAGCCGAACGCCGGCGACGATGAAGACGGCGCGGTCGCGGAAGAAAACGACGGGATTCCGGTGAACTTTTTGATCGCCAAACAGCGCAACGGCCCGACGGGTGATGTTCATTTGACGTTCTTGAAACCATATACACGATTTGAAACCGCAACTAAATTCAGCGACGAAGACGTGCCCGGCGGCCGGTGAATCATGAAAGCCACGCTCCGGGCCCTGGGCATCATCCTCTTCCTTTTGCTTGGCGGCGTCACCCTTGCGCTGGCGCAAAACTCCGGCCTCAAAATCAGCCGCGTCGGCATCAAGTTCATCGGGCCGGCCTCGGTCAGTGAAGCCCTCATCCGCGACAACCTCAAGCTCAAGGAGGGGGGCATTTATCTTCCCGGCTGCACGCAGGACGATGTGCATTCCCTTTACGCGACCGGCCAGTTTTACAACATCCGGGTCTCGGTGGATCAGGCCGACGACGGCGGGGTCATCGTGACGTATATCGTGCAGGTCAACCCGCGCATCACGGAAGTCAAACTCGAGGGCAACAAAAAACTGAAAGACTCCAAGCTCAGGAAAAAAATCACCATCAAGGTGGGCGATCCGCTGGACGAGCAGAAGGCCTTCAACGACGTGCAGGAATTGAAGAAGCTGTACGAGAAACAAGGCTACTCCGACACCAAGATCAAATACGTCCTGAGCATCGACGAGGTGACCGGGCACGGCTCGGTGACGTTTGAGATTCAGGAGAGCCCGAAGGTTAAAATCAAGCAGGTGACGTTTCTCGGGGCCGACGCCTTTCGCCAAAAGATTCTTCGCAAGCAGCTCAAAACGCGCGCCCACTGGATGTGGTCCTGGCTGACCGGCAGCGGCTTCTTCCAACAGGAGCAGTTTGACGGGGATTCCGACCGGCTCGTCGATTTTTACCACGACCACGGCTATCTTGATTTTGAGGTCAAAGATGTGAAGCTGGATTATCCCGCCACCAATGCGATGATCGTGAAGTATTATTTGTATGAAGGTCACCAATACAAAGTCGGTTCCGTGAAATTCAGTGGCCAGAAGCTCTACACCGATGCGGAAATCGTCGCCGGCCTCAAGACGATTCAAAGATATCAAGACTCCAAGGCTAAACTGGGGGTTAACAACCTGCCGATGGACGTCACCAATGTGTTCACCCCGGATGGCCTGACCAAGGACACCGACGCCGTTGAGGATTTCTACGGCAGCAAGGGCTTTATTGAAATCGCCCAGGGCCAGGCCCTGCACGTGAAGACCATCCCCAACATTGAGTCTGGCACGATGGACCTGGATTTTCAGATCGGCGACTGCCAGAAGTCCTACGTCCAAAAAGTCGAGATCCACGGCAACCTCAAGACCAAGGACAAGGTGATCCGCCGCGAACTGGCCATCAACCCCGGCGATGTCTTTAACATGGTGCAGGTCAAGATCAGCAAACAGCGTCTGGAAGGGTTGCAATATTTCGACAAGGTGGATCTGCGCCCCGAACCAACCGACCCGGTGATTCCCGGCCGGAAAAATCTCATTGTGAACGTCGAGGAGCAAAACACCGGTAATCTGAGCGTCGGGGCCGGCTTCAGTTCGGTGGATGCGCTGGTCGGCTATGCGGAGGTTTCCCAGGGCAATTTTGACCTCTTTCATCCACCCTACTTCACGGGCGGCGGCCAGAAAATGCGGCTGCGCGTTCAGCTCGGCACGCAGCGCCAGGATTATGAGATTTCGTTTGTGGAGCCGTGGTTTATGAACCGCAAACTCTCGCTGGGCGTTGACCTCTACCGCCACCAGCTCAATTTTGAAAGCCCGAATAACATATACGATGAAACCCGGACCGGCGCCAAGGTAAGCCTCACGCGCGCCCTCGGCAGCGACTTCCTCATCGGCAGCGTCAGCTACACCATCGAAGACATCGGCATCAGCTTGAACAACGGCTGGAACGGAGTTTTGGATAATGGCGTTTCGCCGCCCACACCCGCCAATGTCCCCAACGCAATTTTGGAACAGACCGGTGACCACCTCTATCAACGGCTTGGCACCTCCCTGGCCTACGACACCCGCAACAGCACTCAGCTTCCCAACCACGGTCAGCGGACCGAATTAACCACTGAAGTCAGCGTGGGCAGTCCGGACTTTTACAAATTGGAATTGCATACCGCCTGGTATTTTCCCGGGCTGCTAAAAGGCCATGTGATTGAGGCCGTGGGCCGCACCGGCATTGCCGACAGCTTTAATGGGGGTGACGTGCCGTTTTATGACCGCTACTACCTAGGCGGCCTTTACTCGCTGCGTGGTTTTAAATTCCGCAATATCGCGCCGCGCCAGGCCTTCACTCCGGGCGTAACCGTTGATGAACCCATCGGCGGCGACACTTACTGGTTCAGTTCGTATGAATATAGTATTCCCATTTTTGAAAAAGAGGGCGGCGTGAGCCTGCGCTACGCCTTGTTTTACGATATCGGCAGTGTTGATGCGGCTTCCTATTCCTACTCCTTAAACTACAGCGACGACTGGGGCATGGGCATCCGCCTGAATATACCGCACCTGGGACCGTTGCGGTTGGACTATGGCATCCCCATCAAGCATGACCAATTTAACCACAGCAGCGGCCAGTTCCAGTTTGGCGTCGGCTATACCCGTGAATTTTAACATGCATTTCCCCGCCAAAAACCATCTTCTGGCTGGCCTCGGCCTCGGTCTGGCCATGCTGTCCTTGTCCGCCCGCGGCGCCCTCCCATTCGGCAACCTGCCCCTCTGGTTTGAAGCTGGACCGGCCGATGTGTATATCGCCCACGCCCGGGACGCGGAATTTGCCATCTCGCCCACCGGCGCAGAATTTAACCTGGCCAAAAATGACGGCACGTCGGCTGGCGGCCGGCTCCAATTTGTCGGCGCCAATCCTGCCGCCCAGATTAACGGCCAGCAAAAATTGTCCGGCGCGGTTAATTATCTGGTGGGCAACGCCCCCGGCCAATGGAAGTTGAACGTGCCGACCTTTCCCCGGGTTCGGGTGGAAAACCTTTATCCCGGTATCAATGCAACCTATTACGGCAACCAGCAGCAGTTGGAATTTGACTTTGCTATCGCCGCCGGGGTCGACCCTTCCCTCATCGTGCTTCGTTATTCCGGGGCGCAAAGCCTCTCCGTCAATTTAAAAAATGAACTGGTCGTCAGCGTTAGCCATGGCGAAATTATTCAACATGCCCCGGTGGCTTATCAGACGATTGCCGGCGTGCGGCAGAAAATTGATGCCACGTATAAAGTGTTGGATTCGCAAACGGCAACCTTCACCCTCGGCCCCTATGATCATAGCGAACCGTTGGTGATCGACCCGGTGTTGAATTTCTCCACCTATTTCGGCGGCAATCTGGGCGACACCGGCTGGGCAATCGCCATCAACACGAACGACGACTCCGTTTATGTGGCTGGCCAAACTTTTTCCACCCAGTTCTCCAACAATATTCCATTGACCTATCAAACTAATTTTCATGGCGGCACGCACCAGGGCGATGCCTTTGTCGCCCGGTTTAATAAATCGGGTACCAATTTGATTTACGCCACCTACTTGGGCGGAAATCTTGACGATGCTGCTTATGCCATTGCTGTGGATGGTAACGGCGATGCCTTTATTGCTGGCGGCACTACCTCCACCGATTTTCCTCATACCAATTCGATTCCCGGCGGAAATCATATCGCTGGCGTGGTTGACCCAAATATTGGCCATTTTCCTGCCGACGCGTTCGTCGCAAAATTGGATCCAACCGGCTCAAACTTGCTTTATTCCACCTACCTGGGCGGAAATAATTCGGATATCGCCTACGGCATTTCCTTGGATCCTGCCGGCGACGCATTTGTTACCGGTGTGACTTATTCTACCACTTTTCCCGTAACCCCAAACGCCTTTCAATCCCGCCTGATGTGCAGCAACAGCGTTTACCCCACCACCGTATACATTAACGCCAATGCCTTTGTCGCCGAGATTTCTGCCAGTGGAACAAACCTTAATTATGCCACTTACCTGGGGGGCACAAATTATGACATCGGCCGCGCCATCGACTTCAATAACGGCCGGCTGTTTGTCGCTGGTGACGCTGAGTCAACCAATTTTCCCACGACCAATTATATTAACCAGGTGACCAGCCAGGTGTTGATCCAGACCAACTTTTCCGGGACCAATCAGTTTGTATTGACCAATTCCTTTAATGGTAAATATCTGAACAGTTCGACGAACTTTGGCGACGGCAATTTCGATGCGTTTGTGGCCGGATTTTCGGCGGCGGGCACCAACGTGACGTTGCTCTACTCAACCTGTTTGGGCGGGACCAACAGTGATTTGGCCACCGGCATCGCCGCTGACGCCGCTGGCAATGCTTATGTGGTGGGCACAACCACTTCCAGCAACTTCCCCTGCTCCGGCTTCGGCCTGCCGTCGTTTACCCAGACCAATAATTATTATTACGGCTACCTCCTGGCGACGAATTCATTTCTGACGCAGGTCAAGTGGGACGGCACCAACACCTCGATTGGCTACTCCACCATGTTCGGCCAGCAAGGCGCGGATCTGGCCAGCGGCGTGGCGCTGGATGCCGCCGGCGATGTTTTTGTGGTCGGCTCCGCCAGCTCCACCAATTTTCCGACCACCGGCACGAACCTTTTCGGCTCGCTCATGGTCACCAACGCCTCGTATATCGGGTATAGCGATGTCTTCGTCACCGCCTTTGCCGCGGATTTTTCCAAGCTGCTTTATTCCACGTATCTGGGCGGTTCCGTTAATGATTATGGCTACGGCATCGCCGTTGACCCGGCGGGCAATACCTACATTGTCGGCCAGACGACCTCGGTCAATTTCCCCACCCTCAGCGCCATCCAGACCACTTTGAACGGCACGAGCGACATGTTTCTGGCCCAAATTCTCCGGCAAACCCCGCCCTCCCTGACTGCCGTTTTATCCGGACAAAATGTGCTGGTTTCCTGGCCGCCGGCTGGTCAGGCAACCACCAATTACCTGGGGTTGCAAACCATCACCAACCTCTTGGGTACCAACTGGGTTTTCACCCCGCTGCCGGCGCTGATCAACGGGACCAATGTCTATTCGTTCCCGCCCACCAATCCCGCCCAGTTTTTCCGTCTGCACAAACTTTGAGCCGCGATTTTTCCTGGTCTTCCTCCGCTCCTCCCCAAAGGGACTTAATATTTTTGGGGTGAGGCTGGTTTTCATCTCACCGATTTGCGACAGCAAATTGCCCATCGTTCATTTTTGTCTGGCCAAACCATAACGAACCATCATTTGTGGAGTTTTTGTGGCTACCGGCATTTGCCGCCATCGTCACTGGGGTGGCGTAGTAAAAGGGAATGAGATGGGGTAAATACCCCATGGCAGCGGCAAGGAATTTCGGCTTATTTATTGGGTTGCGGATAAAACATGCCGGACGCCCAAAAAACATTCAAGGTACCACCTCGTTACCACCCGTATTTCTGTCTGGCGTTCTATGCAGGAGGCCGGGCCGGGAAACGGGCTTCAGGACACCTTCTCGAATAATGCGAGCCAGTTTCAGTCAGATTTTCGATCCGGCCTCATCGCCAGCGGCCGCGATTTCCGACCTATTCAAGGTGGTGCTGATCATTTGTGCGGTCATCCTGCTAATCGTTGCCAGCATGATTGGGATCAGTTTGATTCGCTTTCGACACCGTCCAGGGGCAGTAGAGCCACAACCATATTTCGGAAACCGGAAGTTAGAAATTATTTGGACCGTCGGGCCGACGGTCATTGTCATCTGCCTCTTCGCCCTCACGGCGCGCGGAATGCGCCAGATTGATCCGCCCGCGAATCAGGAGCCTGATCTCATGGTGATTGGCCATCAATGGTGGTGGGAAATTCGTTATCCGGGAACCGGCGTGACAACGGCGAATGAAATTCACATTCCCGTTGGCAGACAATTTCTTGTCCGTCTCGAATCGGCGGATGTGATCCATGATTTCTGGGTGCCAGCCTTGGCGCGAAAAATCCAGTTGATTCCCGGCCAGACGAACCACATCTGGCTGGCGGCGGACGCGGTTGGAACCTACGGCGGCGAATGTGCGGAGTATTGCGGCGCACAGCATGCTTGGATGCGCTTTTCTGTCATTGCGGAATCGCCGGCGGAGTTTGAAGCGTGGCTGGACGAACAAGCAAAGCCCGCCGCTTTTCCTGCCTCGGATTCAACTCAGAATGGTTTGAAGATTTTTCAAACGCTTACCTGCATCAATTGTCATTCCATTCGCGGTGTTTCCGTTGTGGCCAACGCCGCGCCGGATTTGACTCATCTGGCCGGCCGTCAAATCTTAGGCGCAGGAGTATTGTCCAATACGGAAACAAATCTTTTTAGCTGGTTGAAAGATCCGCAGGCCTTCAAGCCGGGTTGCAACATGCCAAATCTGAAGCTGACCGCCGCGCAGGTCGGCGCGCTGACCGGCTATTTGGGGAGCCTCAAATGAGTAAAGCCGCTTCATTCTCGACTGCAATTGAAACGCCCCCGTTTGGAAGTGCATACCAAGGACTTTATAGCTGGGTTGCCACGGTGGATCACAAGCGCATCGGCATTCTGTATCTGCTAACCACGCTGGTCTTTTTTGTCATGGGCGGCATTGAGGCGTTGCTCATGCGGATTCAGCTGGCTCGTCCCAACAGCACATTTCTTTCGCCAGACGCCTTCGGCCAACTTTTCACGATGCACGGCACGACGATGATTTTTTTAGTGGTGATGCCGACGCTCATCGGCCTGGCGAATTATCTCGTGCCGCTGATGATCGGCGCGCGCGACATGGCGTTTCCGCGACTAAATGCGCTTAGTTTCTGGCTGCTGCCGTGTGGCGGATTGCTGTTGCACTTCAGTCTGCTCGCGGGCGGCGCGCCCGCCGTTGGCTGGTTCAGCTACGCGCCGTTGAGCGAAACATCCTATGCCACGACCTCCGGAGTGGACTATTGGACGCTGTCGCTGTTGATTCTCGGCGTCGGCTCGGTCGCAGCCTCGATCAATCTGATTGCCACGATACTGACGCAACGCGCGCCAGGTCTGACCATCCGTCGGCTGCCGTTGTTTGTCTGGATGATTTTGGTGAACTCCTTTCTCGTTATTCTGGCGCTGCCGGCCTTGAACGCGGCCATTGTCATGCTGTTCATTGACCGTCACTTGAGTACGCATTTTTTCACACCGGCGCATGGGGGTTCAGCGGTGCTTTGGCAGCATTTTTTTTGGGCGTTTGGCCATCCCGAAGTTTATATCATGGCGCTACCCGCGTTCGGCATCATTTCTGAAGTGGTGCCGGTCTTCGCGCGCCGACCGATTTTCGGCTACGAATTTGTAGCGGCTTCGACGGTCGCCATCGCGCTCCTCAGCTTTGGCGTTTGGGCACATCACATGTTCGCCGTGGGTTTGGGCCATCCTCTGGATTTATTTTTTGCGGCCACGAGCATGATGATCGCCGTGCCGACCGGCATAAAAGTCTTCGCCTGGAGCGCGACATTGTGGGGTGGCGCAATTCGCCTGACAACCGCCATGCTCTTCGCCGTGGCTTTTTTGATCCAGTTCACCATTGGTGGATTGAGCGGTATCACTTTCGCCGTCGTGCCAATAGACTGGCAGGTGACCGGCACATATTATTTGGTGGCACATTTTCACTATGTGCTTTTCGGTGGCACCTTCTTCGCGATTTTTGCCGGTCTTTATTATTGGTTTCCCAAGATCACCGGACGGATGTTGTCGGAACGTCTGGGCAAACTGAATTTCTGGATGGCGCTGATCGGATTCAATACTGCGTTCTTTGTGCAACATTTTCTCGGCCTCATGGGAATGGCGCGACGCGTTTATACTTATCCCGATCTGCCAGGCTGGGCATTTCTTAACCTGATTTCCACCATCGGTGCATTTTTGCTCGGAGCATCGGTGCTGGTGTTATTGTGGAATATTATCGTGAGCCTACGCCACGGTAAACCGGCGGGTGACAATCCGTGGAACGCCTGGACGCTGGAATGGACCACGACCTCCCCGCCGCCCGTGCAGAATTTTGACCGTGTGCCGCCAATCCGCAGCCGCCGGCCGCTGTGGGATTTGGCGCACCCGGAAAATCCTGATCCAATCGTCGGCGGCATCGGCGCGCATGACGGATTTAAGCTTGAGAAAAATCGCATTGGCATCGTCAGTTTTCTGATCACCGAAAGCGTTTTCTTCCTCATCCTCATTCTGGCCTATCTGTTTTATAACAGCCACGCGATGAACGGCCCGACGCCCACCAGCATGTTGAATCCGGCACAAACCGGAATTTACACGCTATGCCTGCTCGCGAGCAGTTTCACGATCTGGCTCGCGGAAAGGAAATTGCGGGCGGGAAAATCTTCCGCATTTCGTTGGCTGCTGGCGCTGACGATTCTGCTCGGCATCGTTTTTATTTTTGGCCAAGGCCGGGAATATCTCCGCATTTTCCACGAAGGCGTTCTGATCAATTCTAATTT
>Ga0302269_1001239_pt1 | contig 12972 bp, 10 predicted proteins | sample III_Bog_E2_2_FD_194560 | JGI IMG/M metagenome (GOLD analysis project Ga0302269, IMG submission 194560) | Peat permafrost microbial communities from Stordalen Mire near Abisko, Sweden - III_Bog_E2_2 | ecosystem: Environmental > Terrestrial > Soil > Wetlands > Peat | place: Sweden: Abisko...
ACCTCGCGCTTCGCCGCCACGATATACGCCATTTGCAATCTGAACTTGCGGCACTGGGACTGTCATCACTGGGCAGAACCGAGCCACACGTACTGAGCTCTTTGCACGCTGTATTGAGTATTCTTCTTAAACTTGCCGGGGCCGTTCCGATCTCCCCCACCGCAAAGGCGGTGCCCCAGGTTGGACTGGAAAATCATCTTCTTGACAGGAACACCGAAGCTCTGTTCGGTGAAGCCCCAACAGACCGTCACGTTCGAATCATGGTTACCATGCCACCGGAAGCCGCGACGAAGTACGAGTTGGTTCGTGACCTTCTAGCCCAGGGGATGGACTGCATGCGCATCAACTGCGCCCATGACAGTCCCGAAGCCTGGGCAGGAATGATTCGGAACCTTCGCCGGGCCGAAAAGGAGACGAACAAACACTGCAAGGTTGCGATGGATTTGGCCGGACCCAAACTGAGGACGGGGTCAATCGAGCCTGGACCCACGGTTTTGAAGTATCGCCCGCAGCGAGACACTTGCGGTCGTGTCATTGCACCGGCGCGGATCTGGCTTACATCGGATTCCAATCCGGAAGTTCCACCTTCTCAGGCGGATGCCGTCGTGCCGGTGCCCCAACCCTGGCTGGCGCGGCTGAGATTGCGGGATCGATTGCATTTCAGCGACGCGCGCGGGGCGTCTCGTTCGATGACCATCTCGGGAGTTGAGGGAAGGAGTCGCTGGGCCAATGCCGTGCGCACGGCATATGTCTTCCAAGGAATGAAGCTCGAGGTCAGAAAGCCCGCGTCAAAGAGCAAGTCGGAGCGCAATCGGCAGACTCTCGTTGGGGCCATTCCGGCAAAACAACAGACACTTCGATTGAAGCTTGGGGATACGCTCGTTCTTACAAGATCGCTCGATCCTGGCCGGCCGCCGCAACGAGCAAGTAAAGAGAAGCTCACTACCCCAGCTCAGATCGGCGTGACACTCCCTGAGTTCTTCGACGGAGTAAAAACGGGTGACCCGATCTGGCTTGACGACGGCATGATTGGCGGCGTAATTCGAAAGGTCGCTCCCGACAAAGTCAGCGTCGAGATCACACAAGCGCGGCCTCAGGGTGAAAAGCTTGGCGCCGAAAAGGGGATCAACGTGCCCGAGAGTCACTTGCAGTTATCCTCTCTTACGGACGAGGACTTGAAAGCCCTCCCATTTGTGGTCAAGAACGCGGACATTGTCAGCTACTCTTTCGTCCGGACACAAGCCGACGTACTTGAGTTGGAATCTCATCTGGTTAAGCTCGGTGGCGAAAAACTTGGGATCATTTTGAAGATCGAAACTCGCGAGGGATTTGACCACCTGCCGCGGTTGCTTCTCGCTGTGATGCGGAGCCGAGCCGTCGGGGTGATGATTGCACGAGGTGATTTGGCGATCGAATGCGGCTATGAGAGGCTCGCCGAAGTGCAGGAAGAGATCCTCTGGGTTTGCGAAGCGGCGCATATGCCGGTTGTCTGGGCGACACAGGTTCTCGAATCGCTTGCGAAGAACGGCATTCCATCACGCGCGGAGATCACGGATGCAGCGATGGGTGAGCGCGCAGAGTGCGTCATGCTCAATAAGGGCCCGTACATAGTTTCAGCCGTACGCAACCTGGGCGACATTCTGCAACGCATGCAGCCTTTCCATGAGAAGAAGAATTCGTTGTTGCGAAAGCTCCATCTGGCCGTCTCTTTTCAACCTGGCCCATGATCGTTTGATTGAGACTATGCGACAAACGGTAAAGCAAGCGGGGGACGAGCGCGAAATGCAAGCGGGAGACCCCGTATGGGTATCGAGGCTCCAGAGGTCGAGCCGGGACGGCACCGGTTTAGCGGAGTACAGGCAGCCGACCGGCCGCGGTTAACGGACGCTGAGCGAGGTGGAATTTGGCATCCGGCTCTAGTTCTCGATCAACGCCCAAAGAACCTCTGGCGAATGGTTTCACCCGAACAAGAGGGATGGAACTTGCAGTAGACCTTCTTCCTTGGTTGGTTTGCAACGGCATGCTCCAATGCGCATAGCGGAGACAGCGGTCCATTGTGACCATACATACGGATGACGCGATTCTAGGATGATGCCTGCCTTTGAACAGCGTTCGTTGATTTCAGCAGCAATCCTCTCGTATGGAAGCGAATTCATAACTTGGCCGCAAGCTAGAAGCCGCTCATTGCGCAGAACACAGAGCGATTCCCGGATTCCGCTCAGACAAGAGACTGATTGTCCCAACCGATCAAGAAAGGTGTTCAGAGTGAAGAAACCAGACCGGATACAACTTGCAAGACAGATCATCGAACGAGTCAAGAAAGAGATGCAGGAGCCGCGTTTAACGGAGTCTGTCCGTAACAGCATGCGCGGCAAGATCGCGCATTATTCGAGCGAACCGGCGATCAAACTCGAGAAAGTGTGAAGGCGACACATATCGACCTGCTCAATGGTGTGCCATAGAGGCTGCAGTGGGAGCGGGAACGTGACAGAATCAGAGCGAGCCTTTCATAAAACTGCAATTTGCTTGCCGGTCAAACTTGCTCAACAGATCGCCCAGCCTCCGGTCACAATAGGGTATGAACAAGTTCTGGATTGGTTTAATTCTCCTATTCTGCTTTGCAGTGCCCTATGCGGCGCAGGGCCAGGTTGTAGTGGTCGTGCATCACCATCACCATCATCGGCACCATCATCACCACCACCCCAATCTTAACCAGTAATCCGTCCAGGATGAGAAGAGGCAGTTGCCCTGCACCGTGGCAACATGCACTGGCTTTCCAAAACGTCTGTCACCTAGACCAAATACTTCCGCCTATCAGCGTAGCGGATGGCGGAGTTGAGAAGACCGCCGGCAAGTTTGAAAGAGCATTCGAAGAAGAGACACATCATGATCACATCCAAGGACGAGAGAGGTTAAAGCCCAATGGAGCAATCAGTATTCGAACATGTGGGACAACAGATTGACGATACAACGCACAAGGCGACGCGTGCGGCTTCAGCTGTTGCCGACGCGCTGGAAGACAGTGTCTTAGCTGCCAGGCGCGCGGCCAGAGACGGCGCAGACGCCGCTACAGAACTTCTTTACAACGCAAAGAGGCGCTTGCAGCGGCACCCGCTTGAAACCGTCGCAGTAACATTTGCGGCCGGCATTGCGGCTGGAGCAGCGATCGGCTGGATGATGAAGCGAAAGCAGAGCCAGCCATAGGGCGAATCTCCTGGGAGATGGTTCAACGCTGGACCTCTTCCCGGCATTTCTTGCTTTCTCCCAGAACTCGCTCCTCCATGCACTCAATGCAAGCCGCCGATTGTGTGCAAATGTGACCCGTATGCAGACCGTCCCGCTGTTTACAATCCAGCCGTGACGACTCCAGTCGTAGAAATCGAGAAGCTCTCCCGCCGCTTCGGTACGTTCACGGCTGTCGACTCTTTGACGCTGGTGGCTAATGCCGGGGAGGTATTTGGATTGCTTGGCTCAAACGGAGCTGGCAAGAGCACCACGATCAAGATGCTCACCACTCTGTTGCCGCCATCTTCGGGTGAGGCACGTGTAGGTGGATTCTCGATCACAACCCAGCCAGTCGAGGTTCGCCGCGCCATCGGCTATGTACCGCAGGCGGTTTCTGTGGACGGGTCGCTCACCGGTTACGAGAACCTGCTCATTTTTGCCAAGCTCTATGACATTCCCCGCAGCGAGCAACAAGCACGAATCCGCGAGCAATTAACATTCGTGGATCTGACAGCGGACGCCGGCCGCTTGGTAGGCCAGTATTCCGGAGGCATGGTCCGCAGGCTGGAGATTGCCCAGGCCACGCTGCATCGGCCGCGCGTGCTCTTCCTCGACGAGCCTACCGTTGGGCTTGACCCGATTGCCCGCGACGCAGTCTGGAAACACCTGATCGATCTGCGCGACCAATACGGCACCACCCTGTTCCTGACCACACATTACCTGGAGGACGCCGAGAACCATTGCGATCGCATCGCGATCATGCACATGGGCAAGCTAGCCGCACTGGGCACCTTGAAGGAACTTGAGACGTCACTTGGCACTGGCAGCCATACGTTGGATGAGGTCTTCGTACATTACGCAGGTGCCACTCTCGATTCCGGCGGAAACTTCCGCGCTGTATCGGCCGAACGAACTACAGAACAGCGGCTTGGTTAGCCATGACACCATGACCGGCACATTCATCCATCCGCTGATTAGCTTCGTCGATAAAACTTTCGTCATTGCCGAATTTGAACTCCGCAAGTTGCGCCACGACTTCACAGAGCTCATTACCCGTGCACTCCAACCCGCGCTGTGGCTACTCATCTTCGGCCAGGTATTTGCGCGCAGCGGCATGATGCATACCGGCAATATCCCTTATCTGGACTTCATCGCTCCCGGCATTCTTGCGCAAAGTGTTCTCTTCGTCGCTATTTTTTACGGAATCAACGTGATCTGGGAACGGGACCTGGGAATCGTCCAGAAGTTCCTTGTCAGCCCGACACCTCGCACTGCATTGGTGCTTGGAAAGGGCCTTTCCGCAGGAATTCGGACCCTGTCCCAGGCAATCGTGGTCTATGGGCTATCACTATTCCTTGGAGTCAGGCTCAATTGGAGCCCGCTCGCGCTGCTGAACGTCTTTGTAGTCGTGGTGCTTGCCGCCACACTGTTCTCAACGTTCTCTCTCATCATTGCCTGCATTGTGAAGACCCGCGAGCGCTTCATGGGTGTTGGCCAGGTTCTGACGATGCCGCTGTTCTTCGCAAGCAATGCTATCTATCCCACGGACATTATGCCTGCCTGGCTCAAGGTGATCTCGCACCTCAATCCCCTCACCTACGTCGTCGATGCACTGCGCACTTCCATGCTTTCCGGCAGTCCGAGCACTTTCGGCCTGGGGATGGATTATGCGGTGATCTTCTTAACAACGATCGTTCTGGTCTTCATCGGCGCTCGCTTGTATCCGCAGTTGGGCGTCTAGAGCACGGTATGGGAAGGGATCGAACGGGATGGCGACACCTGATCCGAATCGCACGGTTGGGCACTCCTCAGCAACGTTGAACCCCGGCGCTCTCAGCGCTACATCGACTCCTCCCGCTCCCGATGAGTCTCAGATCCCCGCGAAGGCGAAGGAACATAACATTCGCGTCTCTCCAGCTGTCCTCGATGCGGCGGCAAAAGACGGAGATGACTTGCTTCGCTCTTTGCAGACGGCATCCACAGGTCTTACACAAAGCGAGGCCGAGTCGCGAGCGCACACGGTGGGACCGAATGAGGTTGCACAGGAACGGCAGCGCGGCTGGTTCATCAGTCTCCTGATCATCATTCGAAACCCGCTGGTAATCCTTCTGGCGATTCTCTCGTCGATCTCCTTTGCCACTGGCGATCCACGCGCTGGAAGCGTCATGGCGGGCATGATCGTGCTGAGCGTCACGCTCCGATTCCTGCAGGAAGCTCGCGCGGGCGCCGCTGCGGCGAAGCTCAAGGCGATGATCCACGTAACCGCCACTGTAGTGCGGGATGGCAAGCCGCAAGAGATCCCCCTTCGCGACCTCGTTCCCGGAGACATCATCAATTTATCGGCTGGAGACATGATCCCAGGCGATGTCCGAATTCTGTCCGCGAAAGATCTCTTTGTCAGCCAGGGCACGCTGACCGGCGAGTCGCTCCCTGTCGAGAAGTTCCACGATCCTGACCCCAACCCTGCAAATTCTCCGGTCGAGCTCAAGAACACATGTTTCATGGGCACCAGCGTTCAAAGTGGAACAGCAACCGCGGTCGTCGTCGTTACGGGAGTCCGTACCTATCTCGGCACAATGGCGAGCTCTATCACGCAGGAAGAAACGCCAACGAGCTTTGACCAGGGCCTGAGCCGCTTCACATGGCTCATGATTCAGCTCATGGCGGTCATGGTGCCCCTGGTTTTCTTCATCAACGGGTTTACCAAGCACGATTGGAAAGGAGCATTTTTCTTCGCAATGGCTGTGGCCGTAGGCCTGACCCCGGAGATGCTGCCCATGATTGTCTCCGTTTGCCTTGCCAAGGGCGCACTCGCCATGAGCCGGAAGAAAGTCATCGTAAAGCGTCTCAACGCCATTCAGAACTTCGGCGGAATGGATGTGCTTTGCACAGATAAGACCGGGACACTCACCGAAGATCGGGTCGTCCTGCAACGGCACTGCAATGTCGCCGGACGGGAAACAGATGAAGTGCTCCGCGATGGCTACCTGATCAGCCATTTTCAGACAGGCCTGAAGAACCTCCTTGATACCGCGATATTGAATAGTTCCGATTTCCACGAGCAAGCCCTGATTGAGAAGTACAAAAAGCTCGACGAAATCCCCTTCGACTTCACGCGGCGCATGATGTCCGTACTTGTCGAGAGTCCTGAGGGTAAGGCCATTCTCCTGACCAAGGGCGCTCCGGAAGAGATCTTCCATCAATGCTCTCAATTTGAGCTTGACGGGAAATTGTCGCCCATGGACCCCACCCTGATGAAGGGGTTGAAGGATCAGTACGCGAGCCTGAGCAATGATGGATTCCGGGTTTTGGCTGTTGCAGTAAAGGAGTTGGCCGGAAAGACTTCCTGCGCAAAGGAAGATGAACACAATCTTGTGCTGAAGGGATATGTTGCCTTCCTCGACCCGCCAAAGCCAACAGCTGCAACCGCGATCGAAGCGCTGCATAAACATGGTGTTACAGTAAAGATCCTCACCGGCGACAACGACCTGATTAGCCGCAAGGTATGCCGCGACGTCGGGCTTCTTGCCGACCCAATGCTATTGGGTGATGAAGTCGAAAAGATGTCGGATGCAGAATTGGCCGAGGCGGCAGAGAAGACAACACTCTTCGCCCGCCTCTCTCCCGCGCACAAGCAGCGAATCGTTCGTGTCCTGCGCGGCAAAGGTCACGTTGTGGGATTCCTGGGCGACGGGATCAACGATTCTCCCGCGCTGCGTGCCGCGGACATTGGCATCTCAGTGGATACGGCGGCCGACATCGCCAAAGAATCCGCAGATCTGATTCTGTTGCAGAAGGACCTGATGGTGCTCCAGGGGGGTGTCATTGAGGGCCGGAAGGTCTTCGCCAACATCCTCAAGTACATCCGGATGGGAGCCAGTTCCAACTTCGGGAACATGTTCAGCGTGCTGGGGGCAAGCGCCTTTCTGCCATTCCTTCCCATGGCCCCAATTCAGATATTGACCAACAACATGCTCTACGACTTCTCTCAGGTCCCAATCCCCAACGATGCGGTGGACGACGAGCAGGTCGCGCATCCGCGGCCTTGGAAAATCGGAGAAATCAGGCGGTTCATCCTCTGCATCGGGCCCATCAGCTCGATCTTCGACTACACGACCTTCTTCGTCATGCTTTATCTGTTCAAGTGCTGGGATCCATCCCGCGCCCCGCTCTTTCAGACCGGCTGGTTCGTTGAGTCCATCATGACGCAGACGCTCATTATTCATATCATTCGCACGAATAAGATCCCCTTCTTCCAGAGCCGCGCAAGCTGGCCGTTGCTGATCACGACATTCACGATCATGGCCTTCGGAGCGTGGCTGCCTTATTCCCCGCTGGCCTCTTCGCTCGGCCTCACCCATCTGCCCGCGATGTATTGGCCTATCCTCCTGCTGACGCTCCTTGCCTACACGAGCCTTACGCAGGGCGTCAAAGTCTGGCTGTTGAGGATGAAATGGATCTAGGACATAGCAAGTCAGTCACGCCTTTAGGCAGTTCCATGGAATCCCATGGGCCGCGGATCAACAAGAACGCGTTTCGGCGTTTTCAGAAGTTCCTCGCCGTCAAGCGCTTCGAGATGCCAGTGCGGAGCAGAAGGCTGCATCGCGCCGGCGGCATTGGGCTTCTCAGGGCTGCAGTGTTAGGAGCAAACGACGGCATAGTATCGACATCCAGTCTGTTGATCGGCGTTGCGGCGGCGCATGGAACTCACCGCAGCATCCTGGTCGCAGGGATCGCCGGCCTGGTGTCTGGAGGGATGTCCATGGCCGCAAGCGAGTACGTTTCCGTGCACTCCCAGGCCGACACCGAAGAAGCAGAGTTGGCTCTCGAACGTACAAAACTCAAGCAGGACAACAAGAGCGAACGCCAGGCACTAACGGCAATTTATGTGGCCCGCGGACTTGAACCGCTACTCGCAAATCAAGTCGCGCAGCAGCTGATTGCCTATGATGAATTGGGCGCATATGCCCGTGACGAACTCGGCATCTCCGAAAAATTCCGCGCGCGCCCATTGCAGGCTTCCCTTTCGGCTGCGTGCAGCTTTGCAGTTGGGGCCATGATGCCACTCATAGTCAGTGCGATCGCACCAGAGGCGCGATTAATTCCTATCGTCTCCCTATCATCGCTGGCAGTTCTCGCTCTAATGGGCGGACTGGCTGCGCACGCCGGCGGCGCGAGAGTAATGATGGGCGCAGTGCGCGTGACATTCTGGGGTGGTCTGGCGATGGCAATGACCGCAGGCATCGGTTGGCTGGTCGGGGCAATTGCATAATGAGAGCCAGTGAAAGCTCCAATTTGACCCGGTTCAAGGGACTTTGTGAGCCAGACGCAACGCGCAACCATGAGTTCTCCGCTCTTGAGCAAGGATTCGCATAAGCGCAGTTCGTCCTCGGTGCCGGTCCAAAAGCTTGTATGTTCCGTTTTGTTCAATTTCCAAGAAATCGCGCTTAGCCCGCCATCCCATAGGCGCGATTGTGTGCTCGTCGATGATCACGCAAGACGAGTTGTTGTACCTGACCGCCGATGAGACACTGAGATGCATCATCGCATCATCGGCTGAATGCCCACGCCACCGTAAGCGGAAACTCTTCGCGCCAGAATGCGGCGCCGTGCGATCCGGCTCGCTCATTCATAACGACCTCCGCAGCTGCATCCTGCAGCACGTTCGCCCATCTCCTCGCGTTCTCGATGGAGGATGACTCCTCTGTGCCGGCGAAAAGGTATGTGCGCGGAAGCGAACCCGGCATAACGCTGGCGGCTTGTAACCACCGTAGGGCGAGTCGCAGGAGACCGCACCGACATGTCGATGTCGATGCCCAAGTGCGAGGGCAAGTTCCCCACCCGCCGATTCTTCGTCGAGGACGTTCTGCTATTACTTTGAGTCGGGGCTCTGTTGCTCTCCGTCCGTCTTGGACTCACCCAAGAATTCACCCAAAATTGAGACGGCTTACACGTAAATACAGGTGCTTAGGCGGTATTCCGTGCGCGGTTAAGTCGTTGAAAGTAAAGGTTAGATGCAGATTGACACGGAAGAGGTCGCTGGTTCGAGTCCAGTCGTGCCTACCATAAATAAATTAAAACAAATCACTTAACGTAGTGACCTCTTCTTTTGATCCACGAGAAAGGCCGCTGCTTTGCGAACGCCGATGCTCCTCTTAACTCGGTGCTAGCCTGCGCCCTTCTCGGCCAACTCGTCCCCCAGGATCCAACCGACGAAGTCGCCACCGTACTTCTCGCTCGCCTTCGCGCGGAGCGTGTGGAATCATCGAAGAGGCCCTTGCCAGAAGCGCGGCAGGGAAACGAGGTCCAAGATGACAAAGACGCCCGCCAAGAAGACTTCCCCAAGGAAGATAGCCCCGAAGAAGGCCGCGAAGAAAGTGCCCAAGTCGCCGCAGGCACTTGCGCAGGAGATGATGCGCGTGCTCACCAAGAGCCTTGGGCCGAACGATCTCATCATGCCCGAAGACGTAGACGCTTTGCTGACCTCACTAAGCGGTCCCTCCGCCACGGACGGGCTCAGCGATGAAGAAGCGGACGCCCGAGACGAAGCGCAGCAAATAGCTTTCGACGCCATGGAAGCAGAGACCGAAGCGCAGGCGCTCAAATTGGCCAAGCGCGCCATCAAAATGTATCCCGACTGCGTGGATGCGTTGGTGGTGCTGGCCGGCATCGAGACCGATTCTCCGCGGCAGTTGATTGAGCGTTTGCAGCAGGCAGTAGCCGCCGGCGAGCGTTCGCTGGGCGCAAAGTTCATCCGTGAAAATAAGGGCTATTTCTGGGGTCTGATTGAAACCCGCCCTTACATGCGCGCATTGGCGCAGTTAGCCGGCTTGCTGCGCGGCGTTGGCCTCAATGCGGACGCAATCAAAAACTACGAGAAGATCCTCGAATTGAATCCGAATGACAACCAGGGCGTACGCGATCCACTGGTGGGCCTGTATCTTGCAACCGGGAACCTGGACGGTGCGCGCAAACTCCTCAAAGCCTACGAAGAAGATGGGTCGGCCAACTTTGTCTGGGCGCGTGTGCTCTACCTGTTCCTGGCTGGCGACAAGCCCGGCGCGGCCGCCTCACTCGACATTGCGCGCGAAGAGAACCGGTTCGTCGAACTGTATCTGAGCGGGCGCAAAAAGCTTCCCAAAGCGATGCCGGAAATGTATTCGCCAGGTAGCGAGGAAGAAGCAATTCTGGTGCTGGACAACATATCGTTCGCTTGGGCAGAGCACAAGGAAGCCGCGTTCTGGCTGATGGATCAACTGATGAATGGCCATGCACAAAAGACGGCGCCTTCTGCCACAATCAACAAACTGCCCGAAAGAATAATGTAGGCGACTTCGGAAGGGCTATAACTTCTTCGACACTTTGTGCACTCGACGGAGCGGATGGCTAACGCGCATGAGAGGCCGATCGTGATCGGGCAAGTCACTTACAAGAATATTGCTTGCGCTGCAAATGAATTCATGGTATCTAGTAAGTGAAGGATTGAAACCAATGCGCGTCAACTTAGTCATCTCCGATCGCCTTACATCGTCCAGCTATCTGCTGGAATGGGGAGGCTTCGTGCGCTGACGCCATTAGATTGGTCAGATTCGAAGCCCTCCGAGGAATCGGGGGGCTTTTAGTTTGTGCGGGATTGGCGAAATGGAAGCCGCGCTCGACTTAAGATCGAGTGTCTTCGGACGTGCAGGTTCAAGTCCTGCATCCCGCACCACGAGCTTATAACTATGAGGTCGAAGCGGCGACTTACAAAGTCGTCTGAGGAGAGTTATGTCCTCGAGAGTTACACCCGGATGGTGGAACGGGAGACACGCAGCGTTGAGGTCGCTGTGCTCATTTGAGCGTGAGGGTTCGAATCCCTCTTCGGGTACCACGCGGATGGGTTGGAAAGGAAGACACGCGCGCCTTAGTGCCAAGAGCCTTCAGTGGCGTAAGGGTTCAAATCCCTTCATCCGCACCAGAATTGTGATTGTAGGAGCGTGGCGAAAATGGAAGCCGCACTTGACTTAGAATCAAGCGCCTTCGGGCTTGGGGGTTCGACTCCCCTCGCTCCTACCAAAAATGTGCCGGCCTGGCGGAATGGGAAGACGCGCTGCATTCAAAACGCAGTGTCCTCGGACGTGGGGGTTCGATGCCCTCGGCCGGCACCAATGTATCGAAGACGGATAGTTGGCCGAGTGGTTTAAGGCACCGCACTGCTAACGCGGAGTGACCGAAAGGCGCCATGAGTTCGAATCTCATACTATCCGCCATTTGTTTGAGTACGAGTTTGGAAGGTGCCGCCGGAGTGGCTGGCGACTGGTCCTGAAAACCAGGGGATCCTCCTAAGACGAGATCGGGGTTCGACCCCTCCACCTTCCGCCACGTTGTGCATGTGAGGCAGATACGGTTAGCTGCAGCGGTCTGTAAAACCGCGACCCTTCAGGGTTTTAGAGGTTCAAATCCTCTCACATGCACCAGCGTTTGTTTTGTGTGTTTATTGAATCTGGGGTGGAGAAGCGGTCCATCTCGCTACCCTCATAAGGTAGAGCTCGCACGTTCGAATCGTGCCCCCAGAACGGCTACGTCGTCTAATGACAGGACGCCTGCTTGTCGAGCAGTACGGTGCGAGTTTGAGTCTCGTCGTAGCCGCCAGTTTCGCCGGTGTACGCTACGTTGGTTTGGCGGATGCTCTTTCAAGGCATTGATTCACGGGTTCGATTCCCGTCACCGGCGCCAGGATTGTGATTCGTGTTTCAAGAGGATTTCAGAGGGTCATATGCTCGGGAAAGTGAAGTTAGAAATAATTGCGACTAAGCTGTTGACTTATGAACTCGATCCGGGGTAAGTTGTAAGTGCGATGATGAATCGAGTCAATCACGGCTTTACACCAGCGACCGCGCAACCGCGGCATGGCGTACTTATGTGATTGCTCGGAGGTCTCCGTAATTGGATTCCACTTACCCTCTGAGCCAATTGGCCAGAGGGTTTTTAGTTTTGTGGCGCTGATTTGAGTTAGATCAGCGGTACGCGGATCTACGTAAGTTTGTATTACTCCGAGATAGCTCAACGGTAGAGCGGCTTCCTGTTAAGAAGCGAGATGTCAGTTCCAATCCGACTCTCGGAGCCAAGTATTTGTAAGTTATTCCCGGTTCGTTCAATTGTCAGGACCGCACGCTCTGAATGTGCTGATGGGGGTTAGAATCCCTCGCCGGGAGCCAATACTGAAGGAGCTGCATTGAATTTGTTCTCGGATCGGCTAACGGCAAGCCAGAGGTCTTTGAAGCCCCGAATGGGTTGGGTTCGACTCCCCCTCCGAGAGCCAAGGGTTATAGATACCCAACGGTGGGTTCATATCGTCGGGTTGCTAAAGCGGTGATCGTACAGCGGCAAGTACGGCGGTCTTCCAAACCGCACACGCGAGTTCGAGTCTCGCTCACCGCTCCATTTTTGAAGGAAGTGGATGTTTGATGCAATGCCCCATTAGCTCAACCGGAAGAGCGAGTGTTTCGTAATCACAAGATTGGCGTTCGAGGCGTCAATGGGGCTCCAGAGAAGGGCAAGGAGGATGGCGATGAGTTTGATGCGAAGACCGGTATTACAACTGAATGCATCGTACGAAGCCTTGCGCATCATTCCGGCTATGCGGGCGCTGAAGCTTGTGACCACGGGGAAGGCGACGGTGGAGTTAGCAACGAGTAAGTTGATTTATCCGGGCATTTACTTACCCAGCGTCATTCGCCTGGTGGTGTATAAGCACGTTCCCGTCCG
>Ga0302269_1001244_pt1 | contig 12897 bp, 15 predicted proteins | sample III_Bog_E2_2_FD_194560 | JGI IMG/M metagenome (GOLD analysis project Ga0302269, IMG submission 194560) | Peat permafrost microbial communities from Stordalen Mire near Abisko, Sweden - III_Bog_E2_2 | ecosystem: Environmental > Terrestrial > Soil > Wetlands > Peat | place: Sweden: Abisko...
CCGGCAACCAAAGGCAATTATTGCTTGAGGGTGCGGACGTAGGCGACCAGCGCCTTGACCTCGGCGTCCGACAACGGGGAATCGGCCCCGGTGACGAACGGCTTCATGAGCGTTTTGTCGTCGTCGGATTTCAGGCCGTCCACGATGGCTTTGGCGGCGGCATCATCCTTAATGTCAGCCTGGACCTTCGCGTCGGTGAAATCCTTGCAGCCGAGGCGCGTGCCCATTTTGGTGTCGCCCTTGCCTTCGGCGCCGTGGCACTTGGCGCACAGCGTGTCCCAGTTGTCCTTGGCCTCGGCACCCGACGCGTTCAGCGCGGCGGTCAGACCAAACATAGCGGCTAGCAGAATCAGCTTTTTCATCGTTTTGTTCTCCGGTTAATTTTTAGGTTGTGGCGCCAGGCGCCGGTTACACCAGAACTGTCGCCAACCCGAGTCGGAGCGACTAACCATTTATTGCTAAATGGTTGGCATTTTTTGGTTAGTCGAAAACGGACGAAGATTTTCAGGGAACGGGAAACCGCGGGGAAGGGGCGGCAGGAGCCGGAATTGAACCGGTTTTCGGATTGGCCACGCAACGTTTGCGTCCCCGTCAGGCTGTCTTCACGCCATGGGATTTCACCTTTGGGGGTAATTTCAAAGGGGTAGAAGATTTTAAGGACCCGCTCCGAAAACTTTTGGGTCATGAATTTAGAGAAAATAACCCGGTTTTTCCAAATAAACTTCACAGGACGAAGCTATTGACCCACAATAAACCCCGATAAGCATGGCATACTTGAACTCCAAGCAGTATGGGCCCAAGACAAAGCGCCCGTTACAAATTTTAGAAATTCTTCAGAAAAGCTTCACCTAAAAAGCTATGACACACGCTCGTTCCGATCGGCTCCTTACGGCGACATTATTGATTGCAAAATTGTTTTGCGGAGAACGCGCGGCCCTGGCTTTGGATTCCACCAACAACTTTTCTGGAAGATTCGTGATCGACATGGTGCATAATAATCCGGGAGAATCGCTACAAGCGACGGTCTTTCGTGATCCGCATAAACTCGCCGTCTGGGGCTACAATGGCCAGGGCATCATGGCCGAGGCAGATTCATGTGAGACCTTTGATGCGATCGAGCCGGATATTTTGCCGAAGGGCGGCGGCGCCCGCGAATGGATAGAGCAGCACGCCAAGTCACTCGAACAACTGGCGGAGCAGGCGCACCGCTCCGGCCTCAAGGCCTACGCCTGGTTTCAATTCATCGTGCTGCCAAAAGCGCTGATGGCGCGCGATAAAAATGAGATTTGCGACGCGCAAGGCAGGATCGACCTGGAGCGGCCGATGACGCAACGGATTTTGCGGGCGCAGATCAGTGAACTCTTCGACCGTTGCCCGGCGCTTGACGGCCTGATTGTTCGCACCGGTGAAATTTATCTTTTTGACAGTCCCTATCACACCTCGAGCGGGGGGGGCGAACGAAAGCAAGATGCAAAGCGCCACGGCCATCATTCACGGACCGCAAAGCCACATTGCGCTATTGAAAATTCTCCGCGACGAAGCGTGCGTGAAACGCGACAAGATGGTTTTCTACCGCACCTGGGATTTCGGAAATAATTTTCACAACAACCCCGAATATTATTTGAAGGTGACGGACGCGATTGACCCACATCCGAACCTCGTTTTTTCCATCAAGCCGCAGGCGGGAGATTTTCTGCGGATGACGCCCTTCAACCCAACCTTGGGCATCGGCAAACACCGGCAGATTGTCGAAGTGCAATGCCAGCGGGAATATTATGGCAAGGGCGCCCATCCATATTATGTCGGCGATGGCGTCATCAATGGCTGGGAAGAATATGCTTGGATGATGAAGCCGGGCCAGCCGAAAGGACTGCGCGACATCGTCGACAACACCAACTTCGCGGGCATTTGGACGTGGTCGCGGGGCGGTGGCTGGGAAGGGCCCTATATCAAAAACGAGCTCTGGTGTGAGTTGAACGCTTATGTCATGGCAAAATACGCTGAAAATCCAAATCGTGCGGAAGCGGGCATTTTTGACGAGTATGCGCGGGATGAACTTAACCTACAAGGGCCGGACATCGCGCGGTTTCGCGAGTTGAATTTGCTTTCCGCCGCCGCCGTGCTGCGCGGGAATTGCAGTTTGCTGGGGCCGGTGGACAGCTTCTGGGCGCGCGACGATTTCATGGCGGCGCCGGATCTGTCGTATTTCATCAAAAAAAACCTGGTCGCGGCGGCGCTGGCAGAAAAAGCGGAATCCGTGGCGATGTGGAAAAAAATTGAAGCGCTATCGCAGCAGATTGATTTTTCCAACGCAAAAACCAAAGAGTTTGTCATGGTCTCCTCGACTTACGGCCGGATCAAATATGCCATCTTTGAGCAGGCTTGGACGATTCTGCTTTACGGAGCCATGGGTGACGAGACTAAAAAATACGACCGCCAAACCATATCCCACGCCATTGCAACCTACGACCAGCTTTGGTCGGATTGGCGCGCGTTGCTCGCCGCCCATCCGGATGGCTGCGCACCAATTTACAAAGATTTGGCGTTTCAGAACCAGCCCGGCATGGGAGCCCAAGTTGACCGATACCGAAAAATCTGTGACGGTTTACAGCCAGCACCGACCAATCCAAAGAGCACCGCGCAATGAACACGTTCAGTTTCTCGATTGGTTTAGTCGGCTAGAACCAAGCCACAAACGCAATGCGAATTTTGAGATTTTTTGCGGAGTCTTACGAAGCGCTTGATTCCATTGGTTAAAAGTGGTGGCAGGAGCCGGAATTGAACCGGCGACACAAGGATTTTCAGTCCTCTGCTCTACCAACTGAGCTATCCTGCCAACCTATTGGTATTACTATGCGTTCTGCAAGTTTGACCCAACGAAGCATTTGACATGTCCTACTTCGTGTCCTACTTTTGCAGCGTGAAACGTAACGAAACGCAAAGCAACGCAAAATCCTTTGAGAAGGTCTTCGATCGCAATCGGCAACGCGTGCGGGGCTTGTGGTTCCGTTGCGGATCCTATTATGCCCAACTCGATGTTGCCGGTGTGGCGAAGAAGCTTGTTCTTCAAGGAGCCGATAGCATACCCAAAGCGTTGGGAGCCCGGCAAGACCTAAAAAATAAAATTGCGGCCGGTGAGTACCCGCCGAAAAAAGTAGAACACAAAGTAGGACATCCCACCAACGCAAACGGCACAACCGACCACTCCCTAGCGGCGGCCATCACAGGTTATCGGGCCACGCGGGATGAGCTGCACCAAGTGGACGTGGCCACCGCCGCCCGGGAGGATTCCTGCTTGAGCTTGTGGTCCCTGTTCGCAGGCACCAAGGACATTTCCGAGGTGGATTCCGCACTGCTCCTCGAACACGCGCAAAAACGGAGCCAGACCGTACTTGATCTGGGTGAGATCCGGCGTCAAGCCACGGCCGAGATCGAAGACGAAGAAGATGAAGACGAGACGCCACAAAAGCGAACGGTGGGCGGTCGGACACATGATATGGACGTGCTGGTGATGGGCAAAGTTTTGGACTGGGCCGTGGTTAACAAATGGTTGCCGCGGAAGCCAGAGCTTATCTGGAAGAAATTGGCAAAGCCTCCGAAAAAAGTCAGGCTGATGACTTCGGCTGAATTGGACGCATTCGCCAATGCCACTTTGGTTCGAAACGACAATATTAAGAAACTGCCAGAGAAAGTCCGCCGTCTGCGTCTGCTACAGGCCACACGCGCCCAGGCGTTCAGCGATTACATTTACCTTATCTGGCTGAGTGGCGCGCGTGAACACGAAACCACCTTGCAAAAATGGTCCAACGTCACGTGGTCTAAGCCAGCTTGCAAAGGCCGCATCTTGTTCCCCGGGGAACACGCAAAACGTGGCGGAGGAAAACCAGCCCTGGATCGTAACGTCGACTTTCATTCCAAGCTGGAAAACCATCTGGAGGCGATGTACGAGCGCAGGGACAAAAGCACCGACTGGATGTTCCCCAGCTTTCATGATGCAAAGCAGCACATCGGCAGTTTCAGGAAGCAGAAGGACCATGCACGCGAAATCACGGGCCAAATGGACGTTGGATTTCACCATGGACGGCACTATTTTATTAGCCACGCGGTGATGGCTGGTGTCGACTTTAAGACCATCGCGATTTGGGTTTCGCACAGAGACGGTGGAGTCCTCATCGGGAGGCTATACAGCCATTTGGCGCCTGGGCACAGCCAGACACAGGCGGAAAAGCTCAATTCGCAGTTTTAGCCGTTTTGCGGGGCACTTTAGCCTCCCTGGCGAACTCGCCGAGCTTAACTCTGGCCCAAAAGCGTTTGATCTCGTCGCTCGTAATAAACGGTCGGCCAAAAACATTCTCCGTCTGCACCACACCGGCTTTGGCCCAACGCCAGCCAGTCACCGGATCTCGTCCCACGAGCTGCAACCACATGCCATACCCGTGCTGCGCGATGCCGTGTGGTGGACGAGAATTCGCCCCGGGGATCAAGATGTTTTTCGGCTGATGGAAACGTCGTCATTGCGGCTGAGGCTGGCGAGTTTGGCCTGCATCACCGGCTCGTGGCAGGGGCAACCCGCCTATTCGTCACCAGAATTTATCAAAATCGAACACAAACCCTCGATTGATCTGGTCGGGACGTATGCAGCCGAGGACACAGGCACCATCAATTTGAGCCCGCTGATTTTCCTGTGTTCGAAAACGTGCGGCCATCAGACCGATGGTTTTTTTTGGGCAAGATTTGAGGGGAAGAGTTCTTTGGCATGGTGACGTAATTCACAAGTTGCGTCTTGCTGCTTCTGGTAATGCAAATATAATCAAGTTGTCAAATTGCATGTCCAATCAACTCACCCCCGAAACGCCCGATGCTGAATTGGTGCGCTTGGCGAAAGCTGGCGAGTTGGACGCGTTTGAAGCATTGACCAATCGTTATGAGCAGCGGGTTTATGGACTGGCCATGCGGATGTTGCGGCAGGAACAAGATGCGGAGGATGTCACGCAGCATGAGACACCGCATTTCGCCATGAAGGACGGCACCGCAATTAATCTTTCGTCCAAAAGATGTTCCAACTAGAAGAAGCCGGGGCTGGGCTAAACATCCACCGGATTAAATTTCGGAAGCAACACTTCGTTGCAGCACGCGATGCACAGCCTCACCCAAAGCCCGGGCAGTGCAGGGCTTGCTTAATAATTCCCGGAAGCCAAGCTCTCGCGCCTTCTCGGCAGTCATCACTCCACTATAGCCGGTCATGATGATGATGGGCAGGCTCGGCTGCAGTTGCAGCAACTGTCCGCCGAGCTTGGTGCCATCCATGCCGGGCATGGTCAAATCAGTGACGACCAGGTCAAACCGCTCCGCTCGATCACGAACGGCGGCGATGGCTTCCAGCGGAGTGGTCTTCATGGTCACAATGTAGCCCAGCCGTTCGAGCATCTTTTTACCAAGACCGGCTAGGGCTTCTTCATCGTCCACAAATAAAACATGCTCTCCTTGGCCATGCGGAATTGGCGTGGCTTCGATTTTCCGCACCGTCTCTTCGGTTTCAATGACAGGGAAATACAAATGGAACGTGGTTCCCTCACCGGGCTGGCTGTAAACAGAAATGCCGCCGTCGTGACTTTTCATGATGCCATGCACCACGGCCAGCCCCAGGCCAGTCCCTTCGCCCACATTTTTGGTGGTAAAAAATGGCTCAAAAATGTGTTCCAGCATCGCACGGTCCATGCCGCATCCGGTGTCACTGATCGAGAGTTGCACATAGCGGCCAGGATGCAGGTCCGGTCGGGTTTTGGCAAAATCTTCATCCACTTCCAAAATGTTCAATTGAACTTTGAGCACGCCGGTTTGATCCCGCATGGCGTGCCAGGCGTTGGTGCCAAGATTCAGGATGATCTGATGAATCGCCGTGGCGTTGGCCAGCACAGTGGGTGTCTCGGTCAATTCGGTTTGGACGCGAATGGTGGCCGGCACGCTGGCCCGCAACAATTTGAGCGCTTCCAAAACCACATTATTCAACGCAATGGGTTCGCGTTCTTGTTTGCCTTGCCGGCTGAAGGTCAGGATCTGATTGACCAGATCCGTCGCCCGCTTGGTGGCGTGAGAAATGTTCTCCAAATTTTCCAGCACGGCGGGTCTATCGGCCACGTCCAATTGTATCAGGTAGCTGTTGCCAATAATGGCCGAGAGAATGTTGTTAAAATCATGGGCAATGCCGCCGGCGAGCTGGCCGATGGACTCCATTTTTTGCGTTTGCCGGAGCTTGAGTTCCATTTTCCGGCGCTCGGTGATGTCGCGAAAAAACCAGATGCGACCGTAATTTTTTTCGAGCTTGTTTCGGACCGGTGCGGAATTCCGGTCGAGAATGGTGCCATCCAGCAACTCAATTTCGTCGTGGCTGGACTCATCGGGGTGGTTATAAAGATAGGCCACTTTTTCTGCGAACCGTTCTGGATGCCGAACTTTGCTCGTGGCGAAAATCATTTGCGCGTCATCCGCGGGGTTATCCAAGACCTGCTGCGGAAATTTCCAAAGGTCATTCAACCGCTGGTTTTGGAGAATATGCTTGCCCAGCCGGTCCACTACCAGGATGCCATCAATGGACGAATCCAACTGCGCTTCCAGCAAACTGTTTTTCCAAAGGAGTTGCTCTTCATGTTTTCTCTCCGTCGTGGCGTCGCGTTCGATGGCGACAAAATGAGTGCAGTGGCCCGTCGGGTCAAAAATCGGAACGATGTCCATGTCCATCCAAAATTCGGTGCCATCTTTCCGATAATTAAGCACCTGCCGCCGGATCGCCTGCCGCTGTGCCAGCGCGTGTTGAATGGCGTCCAAAGTTTGTTGATCCGTTTTTGCCCCTTGAAGAAATCGGGAACTGCGTCCCAAAGTCTCGGCTGAAGTATAACCCGTGATCCGCTCGAACGCCTCGTTCACGAACACAATGCGCGGCCCCGGCTCGCTAACCGGATTGGCCTCGGTGATCATGACGATCTCGTTGAGGTTGGAAATGCAGGTTTTGAGCAGCATTAGATGCTGCTCGGAATTTTTCCGCGCCGAAATGTCGCGCACCACTTTCGACACACCGATTGCTTTGCCCGCGGCATCCTTGATGGGCGAAGCCGTGATCGAGACATCAATAAGCCGACCAGCCTTCGTCTGTCGCAATGTTTCGAAATGTTCCAAGCTTTCGCCCCGCAAGATAGTTCCCAGAATGTGATTCTCTTCCTTCTGCCGGTCGGGCGGAATCAATCCAAGGATGGAACTTCCCACCATTTCACGGGCAGAATAGCCAAAAATCTTCTCCGCGCCTCTGTTCCAACTGGTGATGGTGCTGTTCAGGTCTTTGCCGATGATGGCATCGTCTGAAGACGCGACAATCGCCGCCAGCAGGTTCGAGGTCACTTCCGCCTGCTTGCGTTTGGTGATGTCACGGATGTTGCATTGGATCACTTGTTTTTCGCCGGCCTGATAGACGTTGCTCACAAACTCCACGGCAATGTCGCGGCCATCCTTCGTTTTCAGCGGCAGGTCTTCATAGCGAACATAGCCATCCTTTTGCAATCGCTCCAACATGGCTTGGTTGGAAACAATATCCTTGAAGGGACTCAGATCGCCAACAGTTTGCCCGATCATTTCTTCCCGAGAAAATCCCAACAACCGAATCAAATAGGGATTTACGTCGGTGATGCGCCCCGTTTCCACCTCCAGAATCAGAATGCCATCCTGCGCCGCTTCAAACAAACGGCGATAGCTTAGTTCGGAGGAGCGGAGCGCCTCCTTAACCGACCGCGTATTGGTCTGCTGCGTTTGCGTTGCCGCCTGCGCCGTGCGCGTTTTCTCCTGTTTGATCTGAGTCGTCACCTGCTCGATACGCGTCTTGTCCTGTGCTGACTGCGTCTCCGCCTGTGCCGACTTGGTGTTTGCTTGTTCGGAATCCTTTGCAGCTTGGGCTGTGCGGGTGTTGGCTTGTTCGGTTTGGGTCTTCGCCTCCGCGCTGCGTATTTTGGCCTGTTCCGTCTGTGTTTTAGCCGGTGTTGTGCGCGTTGCCTCGGCAGGCACCCTTTCGCTTCGATGGTCGCGGCTCATAATTTGGCTTCGGCCGCCTTATTTTCCGCACATGCTTTGACTTGAAGGGCGTTAAAATTAAATGGCACGGCTTCACCTTGCGCCGAAAAATGTATTTGCGACATGGGGCATTCACCCCATAGGCATGACCCGCCTAGGCGACCACAATCACTCCATGACGGCAAATGAATTGCCGCCAAAAACAAAAGGCTCAAAATGAAAAGCAATGCGGAATTACAACAAGACGTTCAGGATGCCATCAAATGGCAACCGTTACTGAACGCCGCAGAAATTGGGGTCACCGCCAAAGACGGGGTCGTTTCACTGACCGGGGTGGTGGACAGCTATGTCAAGAAAACTGAAGCGGAAGATGCGGCCAAAAATGTGGCGGGCGTGACGGCTCTGGTCGAAAAAATCGAGGTCCGATATCCAAGCACCTACAGCAAAACCAACGGGGAAATTGCCACCGAAGTGGTAACCGCTTTGAAGACGCGTTGGGACGTTCCAAAGGACAAGGTAAAAGTAAAGGTTGAAGACGGATGGATTACTTTGACTGGTGATCTCGGTTGGAATTTCCAGCGGGACGCCGCTCAAGATGCGATTGAAAGTCTGATGGGCGTGACCGGTGTGACCAACAATATTAAGATCAAGTCCGAATCCAAGGAGGCAGCTGAAAAAACCTCGATTGAAAATGCGCTCAAGCGTAACTGGGCTTTTTATGAAAATGATATTCAGGTGCAGGTTTCCGGACATCGAGCAACCCTGACCGGCACGGTTGATTCCATGTATCAAAAAGAGCAGGCCGGAAGCATTGCCTGGAACGCTCCGGGCGTTTGGTCGGTGGATAATGAATTGGTCGTTGACTGGGATTGATGGCGCGAAGCGGGGGGCATTCCCTCCCGCTTCATCCAACGACAAAACAAAACCACGAAAGCACTATTATGTTAAACAAAGTGAAAACGCTCAAAGGTTATTCAATCCAAAGCACCGACGGGGAGACGATCGGCAAGGCCAAGGAGTTTTATTTCGACGACCGGCACTGGACCATCCGATATTTGGTCGCCAATACTGGAAATTGGCTCACCGGCCGGCAGGTGCTGGTCTCACCGTATGCGCTGGTTTCCATCAACAACGATCATCAGGACATCGTCACTGATTTGACCAAGAAGCAGATCGAAAAAAGTCCGTCTCTGGACAGTCACAAGCCCGTCTCCCGCCAATTCGAGGATGACTATTATGGTTACTATGGCTGGCCAACCTACTGGAGCGGGCAATACGCGTGGGGAGCAAATCCCTACATTGAGCGCGACCGGAACAAGTGGGGACAGTTCACCCCGGGTGCAAAAGCGTGGGATCGCCACTTGCGCAGCACGCACGCGGTGACCGGTTATCACATCGCCGCTCTGGATGGCGATATCGGCCACGTGGAAGATTTCATAGTGGATGACGAGACCTGGACGATCCGCTATCTCATCATTAATACCGGCAACTGGTGGCCGGGGAAAAAAGTTCTGGTTTCGCCGCTGTGGATTGAGCGCGTTAGCTGGGACGAATCGAAAGTCTTTGTCAATCTGTCCCGTCAGACGATCAAGGAATCACCCGAATACACGGATGACTCGTTGGTAACCAGGGATTACGAAATCGGACTGCATGGCCACTATAATCGCAAAGGCTACTGGGTGGACGAACTGGTGAACAGTTAACCTTTGGATATCATCAAAGCCGGCCCCGGTTCATTCCGGAGCCGGTTATTTAATTGCGTTGACCAAACAAATTATTATGGATGTCACAACTTCAATCCCGCCTCGCGCAAGGCATCTGCGACTGGCCTTGGTAGGCTGGCTGGCGCTTTGTTTTTCGGCATCTGTTACTGGCGTCTTCGTTTCAACCACCGGCTGGTATGCCGGATTGCATAAGCCATCTTGGAATCCACCGGCCTGGATCTTTGCCCCGGTGTGGACGTTGCTCTATGTGTTCATGGCCGTTGCGGCGTGGCTGGTCTGGCGCACAGGCGGATGGATAAAACAACGTCTGGCCCTGAGATTGTTTTTACTGCAATGGCTGTTGAATGCGCTGTGGACGCCACTATTTTTTGGATTGCATCGTTCCGGACTGGCTTGCGCGGAAATCATGATACTCTGGCTGGCATTGGCGGCAACCCTCTGGTCGTTCTGGCAAGTGCGGAAAGCCGCGGGCGTTTTGCTGGTGCCTTATTTGGCCTGGGTGACCTTTGCCGCGGTGCTAAACTTTACCATTTGGCGGCTTAACTCTTGAGCGGCTCACGCGTGATGAAGAAAAGGCCCGCGTAAACCTTGGGGTCAATTAAAATGCCGGTTTTCGCTTTTGCCTCCAGCCATTTCACGACTTCGACCAGCGGAATTTCATGAACCTGAATGTTTTCATGTGCGACACCGCCACCTTTCCCGGTGCGACGCAAATCAAAGGCTCGAAAAAGCGTCACCCGTTCGGACGTGATTCCGCTGCAGGAAGGGCCGGTCGTTATCGCTTCAACGCGTTCGGCAGCATACCCGGTTTCCTCCGATAATTCGCGGCGGGCGGCGGCGGCGGAAGATTCATGCGCGTCTCCCGGTTCGTCACCGATGATCCCGGCGGGAAGCTCAATGGTCCGCGCATGAACGGGAATGCGATATTGCTCCACCAGCAAAAGTTTCTTTTCGGTGGTCACACCGATGATGAGGGCGACACCTTTTCCATGAACCCGATCAACGTATTCCCAATGCCCCGCTTTGATCAATGTCAGGAATTTTCCGGTATGCAGAATAATTTGGCCGGCTTGGTTCATTTGCTTTTCAAGAGCCATTTTATAGCGGTTGCCGCCGAATGAAAGTTCTCTGCGTCCAGACCGCGGTTTTTGGCCACGGTGACCGCGAATTTTCCCGAACGAACCCATTTCGGACTGGCCACATGCGCAATCTTGACTGATGACTTCGCGTTGGCAGAAATACGTTCTACAAAATTAAATCTTTCTGCAATTCCGGGTGGCTGAAATCTGGGCAGCCCTGTTGAATCAATAAGCAGTTTCGCAATCTTTTCCTTGCGGCAGCGCAGCACCGCGCGACTCATAAGTTCAGCCACTTCGGCAAACGAGGCCGGTTCCACGGGACGAAACATCGCATACTCATTTTTCAACTCGAAGTGCTCCAACTTTTTCACTTGATGTATAGGAAATTAAATTTGGCCCATTTAATCAATGCGAAAAGGCCTCTATTTGAACCGCCCCTGGGGTGAACACCCCATGGCACCCGTAGAATATCCGGCTAAATTGTGATCAATGACTGCCAAATTAATCGCGAGTTTTGATGATCCAAACATCGATCCACATCAGAGCCGGCCGAATTCGCACCAGCGCATTCTCGTAGTGGAAGACGAGCAGGACTTACGCCAGTTAACGGCGGAAGTGTTGATTGACGCTGGCTATCAGGTGGATGTCGCCGAAGATGGAGCTGCAGCCTGGTCCGCGCTTCAGCTTTCCAAATATGATCTGTTGATCACCGACCAATTCCTGCCGAAGGTGTCCGGCGTTGAGTTGCTCAAGAAAATTCACGCCGCGCACATGACCTTGCCGGTCATCATGGCCACCGGATTTTTGCCCACCTGGGGATTCGCCCTGCACACCTGGCTGCAACCCGTGAAAATGCTCCTCAAGCCATATTCATTCCAGAAATTGTTGGCCACGGTGAAAACTGTTCTGGATGCGAACGAGATTACCGGTGATGGTCCCGCGTTACCAATCTTGTCACCACAAATACCGCTTCCAACGCAGCCCCGGTTGACAGTCTCATGATTCACCATTTGGTGGAACGAACCAGTGAACCAGCCGGCAAAGTTGCGAAAGCTCATGGCGAAACCCAAGTTCACCGTTAATTTATGAATCATTCAAAACAACCTATGAGTGCGATGGATGCCATTTATCATCGCCGCTCGGTGCGCGATTATGCGCCCGAGAAAATTGATCAAAATGTCATTCGTTCGCTGCTCGATGCCGCAGTCCACGCCCCCACCGCCATGCACGAAGAGCCTTGGTCCTTTGCTGTCATTCAAGATAAAAAACTTTTGGACCGCTTGTCGGAAAGTGCCAAGAAGAAAGTTTATAGCGAAGCCCAAAGTTCCACATCGGATCAGGCAAAGCACACGCTGCATGTGGTAGACAAGCCTGATTTTCATGTTTTCTATAACGCAGGCACGTTAATTGTCATCTACAGCAAGTTAGAAGGCCAGTTCGTCGTCGCGGATTGCTGGCTGGCGGCGGAAAACCTGCTGCTGGCAGCTTTCGCGCAAGGGCTCGGCACCTGTGTCATTGGCTTTGCAGTCTCAACGCTCAACACGCCGGAATGGAAGGCGGAACTGAAAATCCCGGCTGGGATGACAGCGATCGCGCCGGTGATCGTGGGTGTGGCGGCCGGTGAAACACCGCCCGTGCCACGCAAGCCGGCGGAAATTCATACGTGGATATGACGTAATTATGGGGAACTCAGACGAAGTCTAAACGACAATGCAAGCATCTCAAACTACCCGAGCCGCGCCCCTAGAGCAGAATCTGAGCTTGGCTGACATCAAGGCTTTGGCCAAAGCTGAAGTCGCTGACGACATCGTCATTAGCCAAATCAACAATACGCGCTCGATCTTTAGTCTGACCGCACAGGCGATCATTGAACTAAAAAATGCCGGTGTCAGTGAAAAGGTGATTGCTTATATGATGAATCCTAAACCGCAGGCAGCAGCCTGATAGATCTCTCGGTAATTTTATTAAATTTTATGGAAGCCAAGAATGAACTTTCTGAAAAGGAACTGGTTGAAAAGTTGGTCGCTCCTGAACAACTG
>Ga0302269_1001258_pt1 | contig 12748 bp, 9 predicted proteins | sample III_Bog_E2_2_FD_194560 | JGI IMG/M metagenome (GOLD analysis project Ga0302269, IMG submission 194560) | Peat permafrost microbial communities from Stordalen Mire near Abisko, Sweden - III_Bog_E2_2 | ecosystem: Environmental > Terrestrial > Soil > Wetlands > Peat | place: Sweden: Abisko...
ACCGGTACGGATGAAGATGACCGCCGGAAGAATGCTGAAGCACAGCAGCGACAGCAGCATAAGCCCTACGCCCAGGGCAGCAACAGGCAAGTTCGGATGCAGGTCGAACGTAAAAAGAGCATTGCGATTAGAAACCCAGCGAACCAGAATGCCGCTGGCCGCACGGCCTAGCACAAACGCGCACACAGAGCCGCCGGCAACCAGCAGCGCATCCTCAAGAACAATCTGACGAATAAGCCTACCGCGGCTTGCGCCAAGCGCCATCCGCACACTCAGTTCATGCGCACGCGCATTGAGCCGCGCAAGCTGAAGGTTCGCAAGATTCAGACAGCCCACCAGAAAGATGGAAGCTGAGAGCGCCATCAGTAGCGTCAGAGGAGTCGTGAACTTCTTCCTCATGCCGTTCTCGCTTAGCGGCGCCACTCCGGTCTTCACGTGCAGAAGCGCGGCTTTCACAACCGGATCAGCAGTCGCTTCCGTCATCACCTCGCGATCATTGCGAAAAACCTGATCCCAATGCGCAAGCACGGCGGCACGACGTTCTGGCGGAATGCGCGCCATGAGAACAAGCCAGAAGATCGTGGGCTGGTTATACCAGGGCTTGTCGAGCGATACATCGTGGCCTGGTCCAAGCGAGTCCCATGAAAAGGCAAATGCGCCGGTGCTTTGCAGCGCAAGAGGCATCCAGATGTCGGGAGCAAATCCAGTTACATCGCCGAGGAACCTCCGGTTCGCCACGCCGATCACAACAAATGCGCGGTCATTGAGAAGAATGTGCTGGCCCACGGCCTGCTGCGCAGAGCCGAACGTGCTGCGTGCAAAATCGAAGCGAAGCACCACAGGCCACTCATCCTGCCCCAAGCGCTCATCGGCCTGCACGAACAACCGCCCCGCTGCCGGAGCAACGCCAAGACCACTGAAGTAGTTGTCAGAAACAGGTGTGCAGGAGGCCATCATCGACGCGCGGTTTGGAATCTCAAGAGTGGCAGCCCATGCATAAGCGGTCGCCATCAGTGGGACATCGGGAGTGGCCGCGCGCAGACGCTGGTATGCAGGATAAGAAATCGTCCAGCTCTGATCGAAGGGGCTGCGAGCAGCGTGGATTCTGACAACTTCTTCCGGATGAGGAACAGGCAGCTCGGCCAGAATCACTGCATAGAGTAGCTGGAACACGCCAAGATTCGCACCGATGCCAAAGGCCAGCGTGAGCAGCGCCGTTGCCGTAAACGCAGGAGCGCGGCGAAGCTGGCGGAGCGCATAACGAGTATCATGGGAAAGATTCTCCAGCCACATCCACCCCCAGCGTTCACGTGTAACGTCCTCGATAAGTGGCAAGTTGCCGAGTTCACGCAGTGCGGCTACGCGGGCCTGTCCCGGGTCTTCTCCATCAGCAACACGCTCAGCCATCGCCATTTGCAGATGAGCCTCAAGCTCTTCCGATAGGCTTTCCTTTGCCCGTTCCCACGGCCAGTGCATCACGGCTGCACCTCCGGCTCCATAACAGCACCAATAGCGCGCACCAACTGGAGCCAGCGCTGGTGGTCAGTTGTGAGTTGCTTCTTCCCGAGAGCCGTGAGTTGATAGAACTTCGCGCGCTGCTTGCTATCGGTCAGCTTCCATTCGGACTTTACCCATTTCTGCCGTTCAAGACGATGCAGAGCAGGGTACAGAGATCCGGTCTCCACTGTGAATACTTCGCCGGACCGGCTGCGGATCACTTGTGCAATGGCGTAACCGTGCATGGGTTCGCGCAGAAGCGCCTGCAAGACGAGCATGTCCAACGTCCCCTGCAACAGCTCAATACGGTTCTGGTACTTCGTAGTCTCGGCCATCTGGATGTAGAGATTCTACTGCCATGGGTGGAGACTGTCTACCCCCACCTGCCAGTGAATTACTCCAAACAGATTGTGTGCCTTGCTGAAACCCGAAACATCATCCCAAATTGCTCAAGAGCTTTTTCGCCGAGTTGCTCAGCAAGGCATATCGTACTTGACCAGAAGTTCACTCCCGCACATTTCCAACCAATCGAGGACACTCCATGAAACCATCGAAGCTCTATGAGGCGCTTCATGCGCTGATCGGCGAACGTGTGCCCCTGCACATCTGGGGTGCGTGCGGCGTTGGCAAATCGCAGATCGTCGCCCAGGTCGCCGACGATCTCGACTGCGACTTTCTCGACGTGCGCGCCGTGCAGCTTGACCCAGTCGATCTTCGGGGTCTGCCGCGGATCGCCGAAGACCAAACCGAATGGGTGCCGCCGAAGTTTCTCCCCACCACTGGTAAGGGCATCCTCTTTCTCGATGAGCTGACTTCGGCGCCGCAGATGACCCAGGCGGGCTGCTATCAGTTGGTATTGGACAGGAAGCTCGGCGAGTATGTGTTGCCCGATGGCTGGGTTGTCATCGCCGCCGGGAATCCAGCATCGGAGCGTGGCGTCCATTTCGCGATGCCGCGGCCGTTGCGCAACCGATTCGTTCATCTAGACCTTGAACCGGATCTCGACGACTGGTGCAGGTGGGCCGTCAAGGCTCAGGTCCGTCCCGAGATCATCGCCTTCCTCCGCTTCAAGCCAGAACTTCTGCACACGGCGGACGCGACGTCAGACGCTAACGCGTGGCCCACTCCGCGTTCCTGGGAGATGGCCTCACAGGTGCTTTGCGGCATCGCCCGTCGTCAGAAGACGCAGTTTCTCTCGGGGGCCAGCGAGTTTGAGGCGCAGCTCCTGGATGGAACGGTGGGGCCGGCAGCGGCTTCGGAACTGGTCGCTTTCATTCGGCTGTTTCGCCAGTTGCCTTCGATCGACGAGATCCTTCTGAACCCCACGACGGCGCCGCTTCCCACGGAGCCTTCCGCGCAAATCGCCATTGCTACAGCCCTGGGAAGGGCCATGAGCGACACCTCGATAGGGAGAGGAATCGCATATCTCGACCGGATGCCAACTGAAATGCGGGTGATGGCAATGCGCGACGCGGCGGCGCGGGACCCCGATACGGGTGGTGCAGTTGAACCGCATCATGCCGCTGGCCGCGGGCAAGATGCAGAACAAACACATTGCTGAGCAATTTAGCGCGGCGCACTCATGGCTTGGGGCCGCGCAGCGCGGAGAGTTTCAAGGTCAGCAATAATCCTCACATTGGCGAACAATGTACGCCATCGTCGGGCTCTATTTAGATCCACCTGAGCACGCGCCGGTGTAGTGAGTGAACGAGAAGGGCCAGCATAATGTAACTACAAGCGCAACGGCACGTCCTCACTGTTCGCTGACCTCAGACCCGCAATCGGCGAATTCTATTGGCTCTTCCAGCACCGGCATTACTATCAGGAATGGCCGCGCATCCTGCCCGTGATTGATTAGACTGTCCCATCCAGCAAGAAAATCTATCTCATCTGCGAAAATTACGCGATGCACAAGCATCCTCGCGTCCAGCGCTGGCTTTCGAAGCACCCGCGATTCCACTTTCCCTTCCTGCCAACTTCGGCTTCATGACTGATCATGATTGCGAGGTTCCTCCGCGACTTGTCGCAATCCATGTGCGTGAGACGTTTTTCGAGACCTGAAACAACTCGTTACCGCTATCGGAGAAAACATCGACCACCGCAACAAGAATCCAAAGCCGTTCGTCTGGTCCGCAATGGCCTGGGATGTCCTTAAGAAAGCCGCCCAGGCACGAGCCGACCTTCATTAATAATCATCGGTGTGGCAGGCGACACTAAATGCCGTGTTGGCAGCCGGACTTGGAAGACTTAGGACAACAAACCCATCGGTTGCACCCTTCTCAGAGCTTTCAAGATAAGCTCTGGAGTCAACGTTGCATGGTCAGCAACCAGAATTTTGGCGCCGTAACAGAGTTCTGGTGGTTGGTGGAGCACGTCTTGATAGATCACATGGAAGGGGTTTTGCCTGTCATTGACAATGCTCTCAGCGTTTCGCAGAACACAGAGGATGCGAGGTTTTCCCATGCTCTTGCGCAAGAGCATTGCATATGAAGACTCAGCCAAAACCCAGTCGGTAACCGCAGCAGTACCGTCCAGCACTGCCACAAAACAACCGCATTCACTAAGGCCCCTGAGCAACAACTGCCGCCAAAGTGTCCCGGACGGAATTGTTGACCGGTCTAGAAACACTTCCATTCCCTGGTCCGCTGCTGATTGGCAGATCGCGGCGGCGGTTTCCGAAGACCACTGTGAACCGTGCATATAGCTGATGAACAAGGTTGCAGATCGAAAGGAAAAGAGTGGAAAAGCGCTCGGAGTAAAGCGTTGGCTTCCAATCGAATTCAGCAAGAGGAAGCGTTTTCCTGGATCCGCCATGCTGTTTCTTATCTCGGACAAGGAAGTGCATTCCGCGCGAATGCGAAAAGCATACCTGTAAACCAGATGGGCAGTGATCGCGAGAACAGTGCAGGCGAGTTTCCCGATTGGGGACACATGAAGAGTTGTGATCGAGCAGGCAGTCGCTGAAGCTGCGAGAATGAAAATAGCAGCCCTTATCGCAAACCCTGCATCTAGTTTCTTGCGAATCCTTATCCCGAAAAGGAAGTTTAGGCTAACCGCGAATGCGCAGTGCACAATGAAAAATGCGCCGAAGAAGGTTACGGGCAGAACAATGTATGAATTGACAAGAACTTCATAGACAAATCTTGGGCCTGCAAAAGTCCTAAGCAGAGTGAGGAGCAGAAGCGCTGCGACGAGATAACTTAGGCTCCAAAATACCCCGAGGAACTTGTATAACCCCAAGCATAGTTTGTCGCGGAGAGCGAGGGGTGTGGTTCTTCGATTGAGGCTTTCGGCTTCTCGGAAGAAGCCCGCAATCTGCGTCGCTATTTCGTTCGGTTCATGCCCCGAAGATCGCTGAATGAAGTCGTCGAGGAGACTGGCTGTAGGTGTTGACTCCATCCTATCCGCAATGAGCAGGTACACACGACAAGTGCCAGGTTTAGTCGCCTTACGGACGGCAACTACGTCAGCTCCCGTAACCAGAGCTAGACTCGTTGGAGTGAGCACAATTGCATGAACCGTAGTAACGGGAAACGATGAAAGCGATGCGCTGAGTTCGTGTCTCATATTGAACCGCGCGAGACCACTGTTGGCATTCAGCGCATCCTCAAGGCGTTCATACTCGGTCGGCGTCGAGCCAATCACCGTCACGCAATAGTTCGGGGACGATATTGGGGAATGTTTTTCGGATTGATTCACGCTGATACCCCTCCCTTTTATTTCTTTACAAAGTGGTAGAGTACGTACACGAGAATCAAAGCGACAAAGCTCCAGAGGCACCCCATCCTCAGATGGCGATTCGCCTCTTCCATTTGTTTGTTCTCGCTCAATGGCGAATCTTGGTTATCAACCCATATGACGGGACCTCCGCAATCGGGGCATTCCTTCTCCTCGGCCCGACGCATAGACTCACTCATCACGCTAATGGGCGATCCACTTCGATCGATCTGTGCGAAGATTCTTCCGCACCGTTGGCACTTCTGGTATTCCCGCATTATCGAAACCCTTCGATCCAAGATCGAACTTACGCATTTTCGGAACTGAGAACGATGCTCTCCCGCGCACATGCTCTGCCAAGCAGCCCGTGTCAGGTCGCCGACAACACCAGAAAGCCAGAGTCTGCCAGCCTCCGCCAGTAGCGGAGCGTAAGCAGAGCAAAGGTTCAGATCGTCTCTCGCTCTAGTCTTTCTCGATGGATATTTATACCACTGCGTCAAGAACGATCGATTTTGTGCAAATCGTCTGGTTTTATTAGCTCTGACTGGATCGCTGTGGTAAACAATGAGATTCATGAGGGCACAAGTGGCAGATTTTGAGGCAATTCCGTACCGCATCCGCATTGGCGTCACCGGCCACCGGAAGCTGGAAGATCCGGCGGTGGTTGAGTCGCTCGTGAAGAAGGCCATTGACACCGAGATCGAGAAGCTGTTTTCAGAAAAGTCGAGGCAGAAAATCAAAGGCGTTCGCGAGACGGAAACTACCGCGGTTTCGTTCGGGGTTCTGAGCCCGCTGGCCGAAGGGGCGGACCGCGTGGTGGCGAGGGCTGTGCTCGCCGAGCCTGATGCGCGCCTCGATGCTGTTCTTCCCTTGGCGCTGGAAGATTACCTCGAAGACTTTGCGACCGAGGAGTCGCGGAAAGAGTTCGAGCAACTGCTCAGCCGATGCAGGAAGCCTGTCTTGCTTCGGACGCGACGCATCCAGGACGACCGCCAGGATCCGGACGATCAGGCTGAACTGCGCCGAGATGCCTATGCCCATGTGGGCCGCTATGTGGTGGACCATTGCGACGTCCTCATCGCCGTTTGGGACGGGGAACCGTCGCGCGGACGCGGTGGTACGGCCGAGATCGTCCAGTATGCCCGGGAGCAGAAGCGCCCCATCATTCGCGTGTGGGGAGATTCGTTTGAAGTGCTGAACCACGGCAATGGCCTCGACGCCTCTGCACTCGACGGCATCGACCAATTCAATCGGCAGGCGATCGCCCCCGACGAGAGAGCGAGTTACGTCAAGAGCCTGGATCACGACCACTTTGAGAAACCGGAGAACGCAACAGAGATCCCCGCCAGCGTGCGGGAGATGGTCAACGACCGCCTCTTTCCTTATTACACGCAGGCCTCAATCGTGGCCAAGCAGTATCGGGACAGGTTTCACCGGGCAGGCAAATACGTTTATGTGCTCTCCGCGGCAGCCGTGGGATGCGCGGCTCTGGCGGTTCTGATTCCGGCGATTGCATGGCTGGGATTCGGCTTGGAACTGGTGCTGCTTATTGTTTTGGCGCTGACCTTTCGCCAGGCGCTGCGGAAGCACTTTCAACAGAACTGGATCGAAAATCGCTTTCTCGCCGAACGCATCCGTTGCGGAATCTTCATGGCCATCTGCGGCGTTGAACCGATGCCCATCGAAGTGCTTCCGTACATGGGCCATTCGCAGACGGTGAACGACTGGACCGTGCGGGTGTTTGACGAAATATGGGACCGGCTGCCGCGGCTCACGCGTTGTAGCGAAGAGGAGTGCCTGATTCTGAACCCTTACGTTCGGGAAGTGTGGATCGGCGAGCAGGTAAATTTCCACAAAGGCAAGAAAGAACGTGAAGCGAATGCCCGGCGGCGTCTCGCCAGGGCTGGCGCGATTGTGCTTCCTACAACAATTGCGGCGGCAGCACTCCACCTTCTACTGCTCGGATGGACTCCTGTTGGCACGGCACCGGAATGGATTCATCTATTGCACCGAGGATTTCATCAGGGATTGTCGTTCATCGCTCTGCTGTTTCCGGCCATTGCTGCGTCATTGGCGGGCATGGAGGCGCACCGGGAGCACCTGCGGCTGGAAAAGCGCAGCGCAAATATGGGGCCTCAACTGGAGCGCGTGAACCGCCAGATGGCTTCGGCCAAAGATCCGGAGCGGTTTGAGAGCCTGTTGCAGCAAGTAGACGAAATCATGCTGCGCGAGACGCAGGACTGGCTAATGCTGATGCGGTATGTGGAGATCAAGGCGAGCTAAACTTCGCTTTGCTTTGCATTGGCGACCAAGACAGAGGCGGTTGAATCACTGCTCATTGCTGCTAGTCTCATTCAACCACTCTGGCGCCTTTAGCAGGCCTCTCGGACGGGAACCATCTGCGCGGCCGACTAGCCCTCCTTGTTCCATTAAGTCGAGCAAGTGTGCGGCACGGCCGAAGCCGATTCTGAGGCGGCGCTGAAGAAGCGAGGTTGAAGCTTTGCCGAACTCAAAGACTAAACGTACAGCATCATTGAAGAGGGGATCAGTTTCGTCGGGATCGACGTCTGCGTCATTAACATCTGTGCGGTCGTCCGTGGGTGCTTCGAGGAAGCCTTGGACGTATTCGGCTTGACCCTGGTCCCTCCAGAAGCCGATCACAGCGGCGATCTCCTTCTCGCCGACATAAGGCGCGTGGAGGCGAATGAGACGGCTGCTTCCCGGAGGTAGGAAGAGCATATCGCCCCAGCCTAAGAGAGCTTCAGCCCCGTTGGTGTCGAGGATCGTTCTCGAATCTAATTTGGTCGCGAGATGGAAGCTGATGCGTGTGGGAATGTTGGCCCTGAGCAGGCGGGTGAGAACGTCTGCGCTGGAACGTTGCGTAGCGAGGATCAGGTGAATGCCGACGGCGCGGGCCATCTGTGCGAGGCGAGTGATGGACTCTTCGACGTTGGCGCGACCAAACGACATTAGGTCGGCCAACTCGTCGATGATAATGACGATGTAGGGGAGTGGCCCTTCGTCATTTGCCTTGTCGAAGTGAGGAGGCATAACCTCATCGAAGGACTTGTTGTACTGATCGATGTTGCGAACGCTACGCAAGCCAAGGAGTTTGAGACGGCGATCCATCTCGCGAACGGCGTTCCTGAGGGCGTTCGCGGCGAGTTTGGACTCGGTGATTATGGGCGTGAAGAGGTGCGGAATGCTTTCGTACATGCCCAGTTCGACGCGCTTGGGATCAACGAGGATGAGCCGGACCTGGGCAGGAGTCGCGCGATAGAGCAGGCTCATGATCATCGCGTTGATCGCGACTGATTTGCCGGAGCCGGTTGAGCCGGCGATGAGCACATGAGGCATGCATGCGAGATCGGCGGTAACTATGCGGCCGTTGGTGTCCTTGCCCATGGCTAGAGTGAGGAGCGACTTAGCCTTGGCGAAGTCCTGGCTTTCTATCACTTCCCGCAAATGGATGGTTTCGCGCTTATGGTTGGGCACTTGAATGCCGACAGTGGTCTTACCGATAATGCGCTCGATCAAGATGCTCTCGGCACGCATCGCCAGACAAAGATCGTCTGCCAAGCCTATCACGCGCGAGTATTTCACGCCCTCCCCTGGCTTGAATTCGTAGGTGGTGACAACGGGCCCTGGGTTGATTTGGACCACTTCTCCCCGCACGTCGAACTCGCCGCACTTTTCCACCAGGACTTTGGCTTCGTCGCGAAGTTCGTCCTCGCGGACGGTCAGAGGACCATCGCCGGGAAGAAGCAGCGTGGTGGGCGGCAGCTTGAGGCCGCTCAAACTCTCGTTGCTATCGATCGGTGGCCTTGAGCCCTTTCGGCTTGCTTTTGCTTTGGCAGGCGAATGAGCCATTTAAGAATGCGAGGCTCATTCTTCTTGGGCGGAGCAGAGGGACTTTCACCTGACCACTTGACTGGCACCAAATCATTCACAGCCTCAGGTTTAACCGAGACCACTGTTGAATGATTGAGGTTTGGAAAGTGTGAAGTTAAAGCTTGTACTCGGGAGGATAAGGCGCGAAGCAGCTTCCTCCAATATGAATCCGAATTCATCCTGTACCGCAGGATCGCCTGGATGTCTCCCATGCGAAGAGAAAGTCCAGACGGAAGCTTTGTTTCTTCGAGATGAACAGCTAAGATCGGCTTGTCATTGTTGAGAGCAAAGTTGATTTCATTCTTGACGTTCCTCGATGCTGCGGAACGAGGAGAAACGAACACCAGAAAAACGCTTGAGTTGGTCAAAGCGTCTGCGATTTCGTCCGGCCACTCGTTGCCCGGATCGATGCCTTCATCGAACCAAATGTGATATCCCTCGCTGTGCAAACGCGCAATTTCTGGAAAGACCTGCTGACTGTCAGCGTGGGAATAGCTAACAAAAACAAAAGGATCGCCTCCTATATAGGCGTCAAACGGCGGGATGGAAACAGTATCGGGCATAAATGTCTTGTTTGCGGGATTATAGCTTGTTCGCCCCGCCCGAATATTGGCCGCTTTTGTTCACCTTGCCCGAGCACTCCCAGCGAAGGCGCTTTTGGGCGTTTCTTGAATTACCTTACTTCTGTGCGGCTCGGGCGTGGGAACGCCGAGGTGGGCAAACATGGTGCGTACATGTTCCGCCGTGGGCCGCGCGCCGCAGGCGCCGCCGATAAGGTGGATCACCAGTTCGCACTCGAGCACGTATTCGGCCAGCTTGTCGAGCAGCGTGAAGCCGCCCTGCTCGAAGTCTTCCTGCACCTTGCCATCGTGAGGCTGGCCCTTGAGCGCGCCAAGCTGATTGGCGAGCCTGAGGCAATACGAGCGAAACTCGCTGCTCACGCAGGATAGGAAGACCTTCATCGGCAATTCCTTCGTAGCTTCATTGCAATTGCCAGTTTCGCGGCAGGCTGTTCCGTCGTCGCGGCCATGGACCACCATTCAGAATTCTTACCAGCAACCATGTCAACCGCACCGACTACGCTCCGCCGCGGCAATAGGAGATGAGGATCGGCGTTCACATCTTGCCCGGCATGCAGGTCTCTTGCTCAGGGTCCGAGTGATTGCCGACGCATGCGTCAAGGGACAAAAAGCTCGTAGCCGGCAAGCGAAAGGTACTCGGGGATGTTCCTTACAGTTGTGATGTCATACCCCTGGATATCCTTCGGAATATCTTCCCACGGAAAGATGCAGTTATGGAGCAGGAAGGAATTGTCCCTGCTGTCGATCGTGGTATCGGGCCCCGCAATCCAGCCCGCACGGCGTTGCTCAGCAACCCACCGGTCGTGTTCCATCCTGGCCAGCTTATCTTCATTTTGCGTCAGGATCGCTTTTGCCTTCTTGCTCATCCCTTCCTTCACTTTCTGCGGGACGCCTGGGCCGGGCTTTCGAAACCACAGTCCGACAGCCTGAAGCTTTGCGGCCAGGTGGTCGGCCTGCCTTAGATTCTGATCGCGGTAGTACTCGCTGAGTCCTTTCCAGTCCTGGTGGGACGCCTTATTGGGATCCCACTTGCCCTTTTTCTTTTGCTCATCGAGGTACGCTTGGTGGATAGCCCTCGCAATTGCCAGCCGCTGGTCAGAGTAATCCGCGCTCAATAGTTGAACGAACTGCTCGGGGTTGACATGCAGACCAAGTTGCCCAAGGCACGGCAGCAGGGACGGCGTGAACCGCTTTTGGTCGACGAGAGAACTCATCTCAAGCAACGCCTCGAAGGATCGATTGCCGTGCGCGAATCTTGGCAGATGGATGAGCGCGCGAACCACCGAGTCACTTACTTCAAAGGCCTTGCTGGCATCTTGCAGTGTTGGCGCCTTCTCGCCTAACTGAAACGCGAGGATGTTGGCACGGCGCAGCATGATAGCGGCCTCGCAGGGGAAGGATTCGGTGGGGCCATAAGGGTCGAAGTCCGGATTGAGCTCAAGCCCGGGAATATCGAGAGTGCCGCGCAGGCGTGAAAGAAAATCCGGCCCTTTGGCGCCGCTGAAGTCCTCCTTTTTCTTCTTCGCCTCGTCATCCTGAGCGTCCGCTGTGAAGGGCTCGGCGAACTCTGCATAAGAACGCTTCGTGCCCCCAGCGAAGATGAAGATACTCTGCCCGATTGGATGCGGCGTGCCACGATCGAGGAACTCGGCATCCTGCATGGGGCTGAGAAAGCAGCGCAGCCATCCAAGCGCCTTGCCGTCGAGTGCGGTGTCAAACTCGTCAAAGAAGACCAGCGGAATCCTTCCACACAGAACTACATCGCGTACTTCGTGAAAAGCTGAGGCCAACTGCTCAGGGTTCTCATACTGCGAAAGATTGAATGTAAGGGTGTCGATCTTGCGCGCTGATCCTTCCCCCAATTCTTTGGCCACCATTTTCACACCGAAGGACTTTCCAGCTCCCGGAGGACCGAAGACGGCCACGCAGAGAGGATGCTTGACTCGCTCGGGATTGGTCTTGATGTAGTTGCTGATCAGGGAATAAAGTGAGCGATAGCTTTCTATCTCGCGCCGGTCGTAGGCGCGGAGAGCGCCAGCGAATACAGCCAAAGGCACCTGGTCGAGCAGGAATTGCGCCTGCTCGTCGGACTTGCCATCTTTCTTGCTCTTGATCCTGGCGCCTTTCGCCACCAGACCGACGGCACGATGCAGCATATCCGTCTTGCCGCTGAAGATCGTGTCAATGAGGCGCCAATAGCCGCGATCGGGAACGGCTGCGCCGGGAATGATGGGGATGGGCTGGCAGGCAAGCGCCTCCTCCTTTAAGCCATCGATCTCCTCTTCAAACAACTGCTTGCCCGGATAAGCAAGGCAGTCACCGTTCGTTTGGAAACCCAGGAACAGAAGCCGTCGGCTGGCGCGCATGCCGGCGCGGATGCTGGCAGTCATCAAATTCAGCAGGAGCCTTTCTTCATTTTCGTACTTCTGGCTGGCGAGGAGATTCAGATCGCTTTGCTGTGCGAGAACTTTGACAAGTCCTGCGGTGAATGCCGATCCGTAGGCGACCATCTGCCGCTCAAACAAGTTCTCCCAATCGCCTTCAATCGATTTGGGATCGTACACGAGCCATGCTTTATAGGTGCTGTCATCGTCCTTGCTGTTGCCGCGCCAGTAGATTGCTCCATCCAGTCCGAGGCGAATAATCAAATGCGGAGTTCTCTTCAGTTCCCGCATTCTTGGCTCGTTGATCAAGTGCCAGATAACTTCCAAAGCGGTGCGTTCCCAGGACAATCCCCGGCTGATGGGCACTTCCTGATTGCGTAGATCGTCGACGGTGATCACGACGATTCGACGCTCCGGATAGTGCTTAACGACTTTATCCCAAAGCAGAGAGAAGCCTGCCGGGTTTGGTGTGTCCTTGCCGGCCAGCGCTTTGCTTTCTTCATTTGATTCTGGAATCGGACGATGCATCTTGTGCACGATCAAAGGAGCCCCGGAGCTGCCAGGATTCCTAATTGCCGCCGGCCACTGCTGCTCTATCCCGCGAAAACTGTTCCCGGTGTCGTCGAGAACAACAATATCCACTCCGCCGGGCTCTTCCAGCGCGACATCGATCAAAGG
>Ga0302269_1001259_pt1 | contig 12747 bp, 10 predicted proteins | sample III_Bog_E2_2_FD_194560 | JGI IMG/M metagenome (GOLD analysis project Ga0302269, IMG submission 194560) | Peat permafrost microbial communities from Stordalen Mire near Abisko, Sweden - III_Bog_E2_2 | ecosystem: Environmental > Terrestrial > Soil > Wetlands > Peat | place: Sweden: Abisko...
ATTCGAGATGCGCCCAATACCATTCGTTTTCGCCTTTTGTACGCCTACCTCAGGATCGCGCTCCACGCAAGTAAGCGTCTAGGGACGACTCAGTGACGACAACACAATCCCTAGGGGTGTACGCATCAGGTAGCCCAAGATAGTGGATTTTCCACATTTCCTATCAAAATAAGGTCAGCGAGACATAAAGATTTCGCTTGCCATGCGATACATTCCGCGCCATTCTGAGTGGGAGGAAGTGGTAATAAGTGGAGGATTTGTGAATCTATCCCATGTGACTCCTTCCAATAGTAGGACATCGGGTACCGCAATACGAGTCTTTGGGCAGGTACCCCCTTTGAGGTTTGGCAATGTTTCGCGGGAATCATCCAGCGCGGGTTGATGAGAAGGGCCGGCTGAAGGTCCCCGCTGAGTTCAAGCGGATATTCGACGAACAGTACGGAACGGCCTTCTTTATCACCAGTTTTGACGGCGTGCAGGCGGAGGTCTTTCCGATGAAGGAATGGGAAAAGATCGAGGCCGATGTCGAGAAGATGTCGGGCCCGGCGAAGAAGAGGTTTTTGCGGATCGCCAACTACAACGGCCAGGTTGTGGAGATAGACGGTCAGGGAAGGCTGCTGCTGCCGCAGCACTTGCGGGAGAAGGCTGGACTGGTTGGCGAACTGGCAGTGATTGGTTTGCAGAACCATATCGCCGTGGTGAATGACCAGAAGCAACAGCAGCGGATGGAAGGCGACCCGCTGACGGATGCGGACTTTGAGACGTTGGGAATTCCAGGTCTCTAGCAGATCGATGGAACGAAGGATTTGAAGAATGTAACGAGTCCCCCAGGGGACGCATGAGGCGGAAGAGATGGCAGCACCGCTACATGTTCCGGTTCTTTTGGAAGAGAGTCTTGAATACCTGCAGGTACCTCCGGGCGGCGTGGTGGTCGATGCGACGCTTGGACTTGCCGGCCACTCCGCTGAGATTGCGAAGAGATTGGGCGGCAAGGGCCGGCTGATTGGCTTTGACCGCGACGAGCACGCAATGGCTTTAGCGAAGGTCAGACTGGCCGGTGTAGCTGAGGAGCTGGGAACAGAGATGCCCGCGATGGAGTTTGTGTCGCGATCGTTTTCGGAGATAGCCGAAGTCATACGGCCCGGAACTCTGGATGGATTACTTGCAGATTTTGGAGTGAGCAGCCTCCAGTTGGATGAGGCGAAGCGAGGGTTTAGTTTTCGGGCCGACGGGCCGCTGGACATGCGGATGGATCCGCGCAGCGAGCTGACGGCCCAACAAGTGGTAAATCAGGCGGACGAAGAAGATCTCGCCAACCTGATTTACGAATTCGGAGAGGAAAGGAGGTCGCGGAGAATCGCCAGAGCCATTGTGCGGGCGCGGCCGATAGAAACGACGGCAGAACTTGCTCAAGTGATATCGGCCGTTGCCCCAGCAATGAAAGGCGAGAAGATTCATCCGGCAACGCGAACCTTTCAGGCACTCCGAATCCATGTGAACAACGAGTTGGGCGAGATTCAATCGCTGCTGAATAGCGTAGGTCCCCTGTTGAAGCCGGGTGGGAGAGTGGTTCTCATCAGTTTTCATTCGCTTGAGGACCGGATCGTAAAGGATAGCTTTCGCGATGCCGCGAGGAACGGCGTTCTGGAGATTTTGACCAAGAAGCCCGTGATGGCAAAGGAACAAGAGGCCTTGCGAAATCCAAGGTCACGAAGCGCGAAGTTGCGAGCCGCGCGCAAGCTTTAGATAGCGGATTTCAAGTTGGAAGTAGTCAAGAGTTTGGAGGCATTCGGATGTCAACCATGGCGATAGCAGGACGGGAGATGGAGCGGATGCAGGCGCCGTCATCGCGCCGGACAGCGAGCGTTGCGCAGCGTAACCGCGAGATCTATGAACAGCAGCGAGCGCGTCGTCGTGGGCCAACTCCGGAGATGCTGTTTACCAAACATATCGACAACACCCGCATGGTGAAGTCCGACGACCCCGAGCGCCGCCGCGAGATGATCAGTTTTACCTTCACAATGACTCTGCTCTTTGCGCTGACCATGGTGTACGTTTGGCAGCATTTCTCTGCCATTGAGGTTGGTTACAACGTGGAGGGGGCCAAGCAGCGAGTGGAGCAGATGCGCGAGGAGAACCGGAAGCTGCGTTTGACGGAGGCGGAGTTGAGCGGACCCAGCCGGATTGATCATATCGCCCGGCAGTTGGGCATGGATGAGCCTCTACCTGGACAGGTGGTGCGGCAAGACGAGCCCAACGGCAGCGTTGTGGCGCAGACGCAGAATCCGGCGTTGCCTAACGACTGAGGACGGAAGACTCGTGGCGATCCGCGCGGGCTTACGAATGGACTTTTCACAATGAAGAAACCGCAACGGCAGACTCTGACCGCACCCATCCGCCGGGTGCGGTTTGTTTACGTTGCTATGTTCCTTTGTGCCTGGGTGGGAGTCATCGCCGTCAGGCTGGCATGGCTGCAGATCGTGCGACATGATGAGTTCGCCGAGCGCGCCAAGCAGCAACAGCAACGCATGTTTGAGGTGGCCCCGCGTCGCGGAGTGCTCTACGACCGCAATATGCGTGAGATGGCGATGACCATTCAGGTGGAGAGCGTCTACGCGGTGCCCAGCGAGGTGGGCGATAGCAAAGCGAGCGACGCGTTATTGCTTGCAAGAATTGTGCATGTTGACCCTGAAGATAGTTTCACGAGTGAGCCCCAGATAGAGGCGCGCCTGAATGCGTCGCACAACTTCGCCTGGATAGCGCGCAAACTTGATCCCGACACAGCGAGCCGGGTCCGCGAGCTGAATCTAAAGGGCATCTACATGCAAAAGGAGTTCAAACGCTACTATCCCGATAGCGACTTGGCCTCACCCGTTCTCGGCTATGTAGGTACTGACGATGATGGACTCAGCGGATTCGAGCGAAAATTCGACAGCAAACTTCATGGGGAGCCAGGGCATGTTCTGACGGCCATTGATGCCAAGAGGCATGTATTGGATTCGGAAGAGAGTGATCCGCTGCCGGGCCAGAGCATGGAGTTGACCATCGACTCGAACATCCAATATATGGCGGAACGCGCCCTGGATGAGCAGATGGCTAAGGTAAAGGCTCTGCACGGCACTGTGGTGGTGCAGGACCCGCGCACCGGACAGATTCTGGCACTGGCTGTGTCCCCGAGGTTCAATCCCAACAATTCGAAGCATATCGACCCAGATTCGCTGGCGGACCTTGCAGTGAGCGACGCCTATGAGCCGGGGTCGACATTCAAACTGGTGACCTACTCAGCAGCGATCGATGCGGCAGGCGTGCAGCCGACCGACATCATCGACTGCCAGGGTGGCGCGATTACCCTTTATGGACGCACCATCCATGATGACAAGTCCGATGTAGGAATGGGCAAAGTCACGATACAACGCGCTTTGGAAAAGTCCAGCGACGTTGCCGCGGTGAAGCTTGCATTGAAGTTGGGTCCGGAGAAGTTCTACTCCTACATGAAGGGATATGGATTCGGCGCGCGAACGGGAATCGAGCTGCCTAGTGAGACGCGTGGCCTGCTCCGGTCGCCGCAGCGTTGGAGCGCAACCAGCATCGGATCGCTTGCGATTGGTCAAGAGGTCGGTGTGACACCCGTTCAACTAGTATCGATGGTTTCGACTATCGCGAACGGTGGTGTCTACATGCCTCCACACGTTCTGCTGCAGACGGACGATGAGACAAAGGGCACTTCGAACCTGAGAGCTGAGCCATTTCATCCGGTGTCGCAGTTGCCGGTGAAGCTCCCAGACGGGGCACATCGTGTGATCTCTGAGATGACGGCGGCCAAGATGCGAGCGATGATGCAGGGCATCGTCGTCGAAGGTACAGGTCAGGCTGCGCAGCTAAATGGGTATAGTTCCGCAGGTAAGACAGGGACGGCGCAGAAGTTTGATCCGGAGACGAAGGCCTACTCGCATACAAAACTGGTGGCAAGTTTCGCAGGCTTTGCACCGGTAAGCGCACCGGCGATTTCGGTGACGGTAGTGATTGACACACCAACCGTCGGAAGCTTGTATGGTTCGTCGGTGAGCGCACCAGTATTTCGCGAGGTCGCGCAGCAGGTGCTGGAGTATCTTGGCGTGCCGCACGATCAGCCAGTGCAGAGCCAACGACAGATGCAGCTTGCCCGAAATAGTGTGGAGCCCGACGATGTGCCGGACCAACATATCGGCGATCTGACAGCGATGTTTGATGAGGTAAATAGTCTGCCTGCCGACGACCCGCTACGACAGCCGGAGAACACGGCCGCTATGGCTGCGAATGTACAGGCAGATCGGCTGGCGGAACAGCAGATAGCAGCGAGCCAGCTGGCGAATCCGCATGGGGGAGTCGGCACGTTGCCGGATAAGTTGTTGACGGCATTTCGAGAGAAGGGCGACCCGAATACAACGATGCAGACCATGGCGGAAGGCGACTATCTGCAGATGAAGCCTCCAGTCGTGCAACCGCAAGTGGTGGACCGCGGAAGTGGAGCCGTGATGGTGGATGGGGGAAAGCGTGTGTCCGTACCAGACTTCAAGGGAGCCTCGTTACGAGAGGTCGTGGAGCAGTCAGGCCGATTGGGCCTGCGCGTGCAGATGCTGGGCAGTGGCCTGGCACAGGAGCAAGCTCCAGCATCGGGAACGATGGTACCGCTGGGGACGGAGATTGTCGTGCGGTTCGCGCGATAGCAGCATCCGTTGGAGCAGGAGCCTAGAATTATTCTATGCAGTGGATGGAAGCCATCAAGGCTATTCGAACAATAGACATCTCGGGGCGACAAGATATTGAGGTGCGTGGGGTGCAGTACGACTCGCGTCGCATTACTGCTGGCGACGTCTTTGTTGCAATGCGCGGTGGATCTACTGATGGCAACAACTATATAGAAACAGCAATTCCCAAAGGCGCGGCAGCGATCATCACGGACTCGCCGGAGATGTTTCGCGATCTGCGCACGCGGCAGCCGGAGTTAGCGCTCGCTCTGGTGAAGCATGGACGGCGGGCCCTGGCGGAAGTGAGTGCAGAGGTATTCGGTCATCCTGAACGGCAATTGAAGCTGTGTGCGGTGACAGGAACCAACGGTAAGACGACGACGGCGTTTCTGTTGGAGCAGATGCTCACAAGCGTGGGACGGAAGTGCGTCCTGATTGGAACCATCGAGACGCATGTCGCGGACAAGGTGCGCGTCAGTGAGCATACAACTCCGGAGAGTCGCGATGTGTTGGCGCTGTTTGCGGAGGGAGTGCGCGCCGGCTGCACTGAGGCGGTGATGGAGATGAGTAGTCACGCACTGGATCAGGAGCGGGTTTGGGGGTTAGCGGTGGATGTGGCGATCTTTACGAACCTTACCCAGGACCATTTGGACTACCACGGCACAATGGAGAAGTATTCTCAGGCGAAGGCGCGGATCTTTGTGGGTCTCGGCGCGCCTGCTCCGCGGGTCGCAGTGATCAATGCCGACGATGCATCGGCAGAAACGATGACCATCGCAGCTAAAGCCTGTGAAGTTTCTACCTATGGATTAGAGGCGGGGACGTGGCGCGCAGCGGATATAAACCTGCGAGCGGGTTCAACCACATTCCTGCTACAGACACCCGTGGGCGAGGTCGCCATCCGGTCGCCACTCACTGGACGAGTAAATGTGTATAACCTGCTGGCAGCAGCTTGCGCCGCTCATGCGCGAGGCCTCACGCTGGAGCAGATTGCAGACGCTGCCAAGAAACTGCACCAAGTACCGGGACGGTTCGAGGTCGTACTCGGGTCGCAGCAGGCGGGCTTCGCTGTGGTGGTCGACTATGCGCATACCGAGGACGCGCTGGCGAATCTGATTACACTGGCGCGCAACCTTCTTGAGGAGCAAGGCGGGCGCGTCATTACGATGTTTGGTTGTGGGGGAGATCGCGACAAGACCAAGCGATCGAAGATGGGACGCGTGGCGGGGGCAGAGAGCGACCTGGTGGTGGTGACGAGCGACAATCCGCGCAGCGAAGATCCGATGCGCATCATCGATGAGGTGATGGCCGGTGTGCGTGAGACGGATGTTGCGTTCATGATAGAGAAGGATCGCCATAAAGCGATTGAAGCGGCAATTCGTTCAGCGAAACCAGGAGATATCGTGTTGCTTGCCGGCAAGGGACATGAGAAGGAGCAGATCTTTGCCGATGGTGCGGTGGTGTTCGATGACGTCGAAGTAGCAGCAAGTGTGTTGGATAAACTGCGTAATGAGGTGAGAGCGTGAAGCTGAAGCTGGGGCAGATCGCAGACTGGATACACGCAGAGGGCGACTTCGACTCTAACGCGGTGGCGTTAGGGTATTCGATAGACTCACGCACGATTGCGGCAGGGGAGTTGTTCTTTGCAGTGAAAGGGGATCGTATTGACGGGCATGACTATGTCGCGGCCGCGCTGAACGATGGAGCAGTCGCTGCGGTCGTAAGTATGCGCTGGTTAAAGCCGGCGCTCGTGGATGAGGCAAAACTCCTGCGAGTCCCCGACGAGGGGCCAGGATGCGTATTGCAATCGATGCAGCGGCTGGCGAACCAGGTGCGCCGCAAGTGGGGCCGGCGCGTCATCGGTGTGACGGGCTCCGCAGGAAAAACGACGACCAAGGAGTGCATTGCGCAGGTCCTGAGCGCGAAGTTCAATGTGCTCAAGACCGAAGGCAATCTGAACAATCACTTTGGCGTTCCGCTGACGCTGCTGCGGCTGGAGCCAGATCACGAGGTCGCCGTGCTCGAAATGGGGATGAATCATGCGGGCGAGATCCGCGCACTGGCGAAGATTGCAGAACCGGATTGGGCGGTCGTGTCGAATGTGGGGCCGGTTCATCTGGAGTTCTTTGCAGACGGGATTGAGGGAATCGCACAGGCGAAGTATGAGTTAGTAGAGGCGTTGCCAAAGGATGGGCTGGCGTTTCTAAATGGTGATGATGAGTTCGTAGCCAACTTTGGCAAGCAATTCAAGGGGGCCTCAATCTATTTTGGCTGGGAGCCAACTTTTGACGTGTGGGTTGAGGCCTACAGTTCAATGGGTCTAAACGGTTCGCAGATGACTGTATGTACAAGGGATGCCCGGACTTCGCTCCATCTCCAACTCTTCGGCATGCATAACGTATGGAATGCGCTCTCCGCCGTGGCGACAGGCGTGCGCAGTGGGATTCCATTGGCTGAATGCTGCTTCATGCTGGAGCAGTTGAGACCCCAGTCAAAGCGGGGGGAGATGATGTTGTGGGGCGGAGCGCGCCTCATTAACGATACGTACAACTCGAATCCCGAAGCACTGTTGAGCATGGTGCAGGCCTTATCCAGCACACAGGCGGAACGTCGAATCGTTGTTGCTGGAGAGATGCTGGAACTTGGTCCGGAAGCATCAGAACTTCACTTCGCCGCAGGGAAGAATCTTGCCGCTTGGGATGCTGATGTGGTGATAGGTGTTCGAGGCTTTGCACAGGAGATCGTTCGCGCGGCCCAGGAGCATGGCGTTCGATCAATTTATATGGAAACGCCTGAAGCTGCCGGCGAGTGGCTGCGGGAGAATTTGCGCGCGGGCGATGTCGTACTGCTGAAGGCGTCGCGGGGGGTTCAGTTGGAGCGCGCGCTGACGGTGTTGCAGGCGGAACAGAGTTAGATTCATCCGCCAACCCACAGGCAATGCAAAGAGTAAGATAGCCGTGGACTGCGCTTATCGCGGTCTGATGACGCACTCGCGAGGCTCCGAACGTTGCTCTACTGGCTGCTCTATCAAAAGTTATTTCCGTACATACCGGTCTTTCGCATCTTTCGTTACGTAACGTTTCGCTGCGTGTTTGCGAGCCTGACCGCGCTCCTCATTGGCTTGCTGATCGGGCCGTTTGTCATTGACCGCCTGCGCCAATTTCAAATTGGTCAGTACATCCGAGAAGAGGGGCCGCAGAGTCACCAGAAGAAAGGTGGAACCCCAACCATGGGTGGGGTGCTGATCTGCATCTCCGTTCTTGTGCCCACACTGTTGTGGAGTAACCTTGCTAATCCCTACGTATGGCTCGTCGTATTTGCGACAACTGCGTTTGCTGCGATTGGATTTGCTGACGACTACATCAAGGTAGTGAAGAAACGGAACCTTGGGCTGACCTCGCGGCAGAAGTTACTTTTTCAGTTTGTTGCCAGTGCGGCAATCGCGGTGGCGCTTCTGGCGTTACGAGTGCAAGGAGAATATTCGACTCGGCTAATGGTGCCGTTTGCAAAAGGAACCCGCCCAGACCTGATCATCGACAGCCTGTTGCATGTGCCTTACGTCTGGCCGCTGGCGTTCCTGCCGTTTGTGTTGTTTGTGATGCTTGTAATTACAGGCTCAAGCAATGCAGTAAACCTTACAGATGGCCTGGACGGCCTGGCCATTGGATGCACCATCATCGCAGCTGGAGCCCTGACTGTTCTGACTTACGTGAGCGGGCATGCGGTGTTCAGTGATTATCTCGAGCTTCAGCGCATGCCGATGGTGAGTGAGTTGACGATCTTCGGAGGTGCGATGGTGGGTGCGAGCATTGGCTTCCTTTGGTACAACGCACATCCAGCGGAGATCTTCATGGGTGACGTTGGATCGCTGGCGCTGGGCGGCGCCATCGCGACGGTTGCGGTGATCATCAAGCAGGAGTTGCTGCTGCCCTTCATCGGCGGAGTATTCATCCTGGAGGAGCTGAGTGTGATCTTGCAGGTGGGCAGTTATAAGTTGCGTGGAGGAAAACGAATCTTCAAGATGGCGCCTATTCATCATCACTTCGAGTTGATGGGATGGAGTGAATCAAAAGTGATTGTGCGGTTTTGGATTATGGCGCTTGTGTTCGCGCTGTTTGCACTGACGACGCTGAAGTTGAGGTGAAGAATCGATAAGAGGTTGGTGCAATGCTGGACCTTGCGGGCAAACGTGTGCTGGTGGTGGGACTCGGGCGGAGCGGTATGTCTGCGGCGCATTTTTTAAAGAAGCGTGGAGCGCGGGTCACTGTGAGCGATGCGCGGCCGGCGACACTCATCGCTGAACTATCCAGCTTGTTGGATCAAGGATTCATGGTCGAGGCGGGAAGCCATGGGCTGCTGACCTTTCGAAGGCAGGACCTAATCGTAGTGAGCCCGGGTGTGCCGATGTCTACGCCTGAACTGATGGCAGTGCGCGCAATGGGAGCACACATCATCGGCGAACTCGAGCTAGGCTCGCAGTTTCTCCGCGGTCAGGTGATTGGGATCACGGGGTCGAATGGTAAGACGACGACCACCACGCTGCTAGGTGAGATTCTGAAGGCTGCGGGTAGGGCTGTTCTCGTCGGCGGCAACATCGGCAGACCCGTGACGGCGATGGTTGACGAGAGTACGAAAGACACCTGGAGCGTACTGGAGATCTCCAGCTTTCAGCTGGAGACGGTTGAGACGTTCAAGCCGCGTATCGCCATCGTACTGAATGTGACTCCTGACCATCTGGATCGGCACGGATCGTTTGAGGCGTATTCGGCTGCTAAGGCTCGGATTACCGAGCAGCAGACAGTAGATGACTTCCTGATACTCAACGGCGAGGACCAAACAACGCAGATGATCGCGGCAAAAAGCAAAGCTCAGATCTACTGGTTTAGCCTGCGACGGCAGATCAAGCAGGGAGCATTTGTGTTTGGTGAGTCGATCTTCTTTACGTCAAAAGAGGGGTCGAAGCCGGAACCGGTGATGCCGGTCGCCGAGATTGGGCTCGCCGGCAGGCACAATATCGAGAATGTGCTGGCAGCCGTGTGTGCGGCGCGACTCGCTGGTGTGGCCGGCGAGACGATTCGGAAGGCAGTTGCGGAGTTCCGGGCCGTGGAGCACCGGCTCGAGTTCGTCCGTGAGGTCCGCGGCGTTCGCTATTACAACGATTCGAAGGCTACGAACGTCGATGCGACAGTGAAGGCGATAGAGGCCTTTGCGGGTGGAATCTGGCTGATTCTCGGTGGTAAAGACAAGGATTCGGACTATAGTGTGCTGGCTACTCTGCTCCGCGAGCGGGTGAAGACGGTTATCACCATTGGTTCAGCAGCAGAAAAGATTGAGCGTCAGCTTGCGGGAGTCGCGAAGATAGTAAGAGCAGAGACGATGGAGCGCGCCGTTGAGCTGGCGCACGCCCAGGCTGGCTCAGGCGACACTGTTCTGCTGGCTCCAGCGTGTGCAAGTTTCGACCAGTTTGAGAACTATGAACATCGTGGCCGCGTCTTCAAGGAATTGGTTGCGAACCTGAAGTAGGCAGAGGCAGATGGCGAAACGCGTTGGCGTAGATAAGTGGCTGTTTAGTACGGTGCTGCTGCTTGTCCTATTTGGGCTGGTGATGGTGTTCTCTGCCTCTGCGGTGATCGCGAAGGCAAACCTGGGATCGCCCTATGCGTATGTAATCAAGCAAGCAGGTTTTGCGCTCGCAGGCTTGATCGCTCTATTCGTGCTGATGAAGATCGATTACCGCCGCTACAACTCTCCCACGCTGATCTTTCCGGCGATGGCGATTACAGGAGCTCTATTGCTCGCGGTGTTTGCGATGCATGGCATGAATGGGGCGCACCGGTGGATTCGTGTGGCCGGCTCGACACTTCAACCGAGCGAACTGGCCAAGCCGATGATCGTGATCTTTCTGGCGTGGTTTCTGCAGACACGCATCCATGCCATCGACAATATCAAGGAGACGCTTCTGCCTGCCTTGATTCCGCCGTTGCTCTATATAGGACTTATCCTCAGGGAGCCCGATCTCGGCACAGCGCTGGTGTGCGCGGCGGTAGTGCTGCTGATGCTCTATCTCGCCGGCATGCAGATGAAGTGGATCTTTGTCGCGCTGCTGTGCGCTTCGCCGGTGCTGTACTTCATGCTCCGCGTTCCGTGGCGCTGGGCACGTATCCACGCGTTCCTCTACCCTGAGGCCGATCCGAAGGGAGCAGGCTTTCACATCCTGCAGTCGCTCATTGCCGTGGGCAGCGGCGGCATTTATGGGCGCGGACTGATGGAAGGCGTCCAGAAACTCTTCTATCTTCCTGAACCTCATACGGACTTCATCTTCGCCAACATCTGCGAGGAGCTAGGGCTGATCGGGGCGCTCTGCGTGTTGGCTGCGTTCGGCATCCTCGGATATCGCGGGCTGCGCGCAGCGTTTCTCTCTACCGATCCGTTCGCCCGTTTCCTGGCCTTCGGACTGACGACCGCTGTGCTGGTGCAGGCCTTCTTCAACATGAGTGTGGTGCTTGCGCTGATGCCCGCGAAAGGGATTCCGCTGCCGCTGATCTCATCCGGCGGCACAAGCCTGTTTGTGACGCTGGCTTGCATGGGCGTGTTGCTGAATATCACGCGCGAGATCGACTGAGTGCAACCCATCGTGAATCCTTTGCGGGTGGTCATTGCCGGTGGTGGAACCGGCGGCCATGTGATTCCGGCGCTTGCCATTGGACGCGAGCTGCGCGACAAACACGGCTTTGAGGCGCGGTTTATCGGCACAACGCGCGGGCTGGAGACGCGGCTGGTTCCCGAGGCCGGATTTCAGCTCGACCTGGTGCGTTCCGGTCAACTGAAGAATGTGAGCCTGGCAACGCGTTTGCGCACGATGTTTGACCTTCCGCTTGGCGTGCTGCAGTGTGTGCGAATCCTGCGCGAGTTCCGGCCGCAAGTGGTCGTCGGCGTTGGCGGATACGCCAGCGGACCAGCGATGATTGCTGCGCTCCTGCTGCGCATTCCGACACTCGCGTATGAGCCGAACGCTGTTCCCGGGCTGACGAACCGGATGCTGGGCAAGCGCGTGAATGCAGCCGCGGTGAACTTCACGCAGACTGCTTCCTACTTCCGCAACGCCGAAGCGACCGGAGTTCCTGTTCGGCCGGAGATATTCGCTCTGCCGGAAAGGCCGCTCGGTTCGCCGCCGCAGTTGCTGGTGACTGCTGGCAGTCAGGGAGCGCAGGTCTTCAACCACACGATGCCTCGCATCGCGCCGGCTCTGCTGCTGGCTGTTCCGCGGCTGAGTATCGTTCACCAGTCTGGACCGCGACACCTGGAGGCGACGCGAGCGGCCTATGCAGCGAGCGGAGCTGATCCGGCACGATGGAGCGTCGAGGCGTTTCTCGTGGATATGCCGGCGCAATATGCGGCAGCGGATCTGGTGCTGGCGCGCTCCGGAAGCACGGTTGCGGAGCTTGCGGCTGCGGGCAAGCCCTCGTTGCTGGTGCCGTTTCCGCAGGCTGCGGACGACCATCAGCTGAGGAATGCCGAAGTGCTCGCCAGAGCCGGAGCTGCGGTTGTGCTGTTGCAGCGCGAGGTGACAGACGAGTCGTTGCTGCGCGAGCTGGTGGATCTGCTCCAGGATGCGCCGCGACGCGCGGAGATGGCCGAACAGGCACGATCGCTTGCTAAGCCAGGAGCGTTGCAGCGAATCGCTGCGATTGTGTTGCGACTGGCCGCGGGCAAATAGCGGCAAAGAAGAAGGGCTGAGGATTTCTCCTCAGCCCTTGATTTTTTTGTTGTTGCTGTTTAGCGATGACCACCACCGCCGCCCCCGCGTCCGCCTCCACCACCGCCGCCGCCACCGAAGCTGGCGTGACCACCGCCACCTCCGCTGAAGCCGGCATGGCCGCCGCCGCTGCTGAAGCCACCACCGCCGCCTGAGTAGCTGCGTCCGGAGAAGGACTGGCTAGGAGCAGCCGAGCGTCCGGAGAAGGCCTGTTGACCGCCATAGCTGCTGCGCCCCGCGAAGGACTGGTTGCTGGGAGCAGCA
>Ga0302269_1001268_pt1 | contig 12681 bp, 10 predicted proteins | sample III_Bog_E2_2_FD_194560 | JGI IMG/M metagenome (GOLD analysis project Ga0302269, IMG submission 194560) | Peat permafrost microbial communities from Stordalen Mire near Abisko, Sweden - III_Bog_E2_2 | ecosystem: Environmental > Terrestrial > Soil > Wetlands > Peat | place: Sweden: Abisko...
GCGAAGGCCTGATCGAGAACGTCTTCCGGGGTCATGCCCGATTGCGCAGCCCGATCAAGCACTTTTTGCTGTTCGGGTTTGAGTTCGAGGATCATGGCGCGCTCTCCTTGTGCAGCGAAGGAACCAGATTCCGCGATTATACCGGTTCTTGATGTTGGTGAAGTCTCCGTAGCGCCCGGTCCAACTCCAACTGTCGCAGCAAAAGCGCATTCCACTCGGGCGAGCCTTCGTCTCGCGCCGCCTCAAGAAGCGTGCGTAGATCACGCAGTTGAGCCTTGATAGCCCGCTCCTGGATTTCCTGAATCGCGCTCCTAATCTCGCTCTCCTCCGGCGGCTTAACTTCCGCCAGCAGAACCTCGGCCAGCAGTGCCCGCTGCGCCGCATCCTCCACCACGTCCATCGGGTCCCTGGCTTGCCTATTCATCAAGGCGATCATCGCCTGGTATGTGCCAAGATGTTCAAACCAGACGGGTTGTTCCGTCAATGCCTGCACTGCAAGCCGCCGCCCGTGCTCAAATTCCGGATCGGTGATAGCCAGTGATCGCAGCAACACCTTTTCGACTCCAGTGAGCGCCGTGGTTCGCATCTCCACGTGGTCCCGCCGCCTCAGCGCCGCCTGGCGCAACTCCTCGCGCAACACGGCCGAGTCGATATTCAGCTTCTGTGCCGCATCGTGGGCAAACTGGTCCCGCGCCAGCTTTTCCGGCATCCGGCGAATGTGCGGCAGCAGAAAGTTCATCGCCTTCACCTTCTGCTCCGCGCTCGCCCCCGGAAACGCCGTCCGCGCCCGCTCAATCAGGTAATCCGCCTGCCGCCGCGCCCCGCGCAGCGCCGCCATATAAGCCTCCACGCCTCGTTCACGGATAAAACGGTCCGGGTCGAGCCCCCCCTCCAGCGTGACAATTTTGATCGTGAACCCCTCTTCCGTCAGCAGTGCAATCGACTTCTCCGCCGCATTGCTCCCGGCCGCGTCCGGATCGAAATTCACCACAACTTGAGAAGTATGCCGCTTCAGCAGCCCCACCTGCTGCTCGGTAAATGCTGTTCCGCTGGTGGCAATCACGTTCTGTATCCCCCGCAGAAAGACTGAGATGCAGTCCATCTGCCCCTCCACCAGCACCGCAAACTCGTGCTTCCGGATCGAAACCTTCGCCTTGTCCAGATTGAAGAGCACCTGTCCCTTTGAGTAGAGCGGCGTCTCCGGCGAGTTGATGTATTTCGCTCCCGCCTTGTCGCCCGTCTCCAGCGTCCGCGCCGTAAACGCGATCACCCGCCCGCTCTCATTCGCAATCGGAAACATCACCCGCTTGCGAAACCGGTCATAGATCGGCCCCAGGCTCCCATCCCCCTGTTCCTTTGAACTGAAGAGGCCGGAGGCCCGCAGCGCCTCGTTGTCCGCCATCCCGCTCAGCCGGTCCCGCAGCGCGTTGAAGCTGTCCGGCGCATACCCCATCCGGAACGCCTTGATCCCCTCCGGCGTCAATCCTCTCCCGGCCAGGTATTCTCGTGCCAGCGCCCCCTCAGGCCCCTGCAACTGCTCCTCAAACCACGCCGTAGCGGTCTCGTGCAACTCCAGCAGTTTCCCGCGCAGCCGCGCCTCCGCCGCCTCTTCCGGCGACGAGAACTCCCGCTTGGGCAGCGGAATCCCGCACTTCTGCGCCACAATCCGCACCGCTTCGGGGAAGCTGACGTTCTCAATTTTAGCCACAAAGCTGAACACGTCTCCCGAAGCCTGGCACCCAAAGCAGTAGTAGAACTGCCTCATCGCTTGAACACTGAACGAAGGCGATTTTTCCTTGTGGAACGGGCAAAGTCCGCTGTACCTCTCCGCCCCCGCCTTACGAAGACGGATGTACCCCTCGATCACCTTGACGATGTCGGCCTGCTGCTTCACGGTTTGGGCAAAATCGCTCACGGTAGCGTGTACATTGAGGATAAAGCCCACTCCAAGCCGCCCATGTGCAAGCGGTGGATATCCAGACAGCTACCATACAACTCAATCACTGCCGTTGCGGACAAGTAATGGCAAACGCCCTTTGCGACTGGAGCCTCCAGTTGGCCGGTGGACGCGATATCCCAGTCGCCATGCCGACTCCAGGGTACCGATCTGCCGTCAATCAACGACTTGATGATTCCGGTTCGATCCAGACCGAAGTGTCGACTAAATTCGAAGCTAGGTTCATCATCTCTGACATCCCAACGTCGAAGTTTGGAGCGACCATTTTCAAGCTCAATTCTGGTCGGAAGCCCCGGACCCACCCCGAGCAATGGAACACCTGCCTGGCTTCCGACCCACCCATTGATCATTCAAAGTTGCCTTCCGTTTACTGCGAAAGGGCGTAAACTATGGGCAAACGTCGTCCTAAGTTTGGGGATTTTCTATGCGAGCCTTCGTCTTCGGAGCCCTTTTGGTTGCCTGCGCTAGCCTGTCTGGACAAACTACCGAAACTGCCAAGCAGGTCTACGACTCGTCCCAGAACTCGGTCTTTCTAATTTACCTGAATGATAGTTCAGGTTCACCAACGGCCCTCGGGAGCGGATTCTTAGTCGGCTCGAGGACATTGGCGACCAATGCACATGTCGCTAGCGCCGGCAGCCCGGTCCTTTCAGTCGGACCTGTACTTATTCCGCTAAGGGTTCTCCGTATTGACGAGGAAAACGATCTGGCGCTTCTTACCTTGGATGCAGACCTGTCCTCAAAGCCGTTGCTCCTATCTACCGTCGCAGTTTCGCCTGGGGAGCAGATTTTTGCAATCGGCAACCCTGAAGGCCTCGAGAAGACCATAAGCCAGGGGATAGTTTCCGGATTACGGAAGAAGGACAATCGCGACCTAATTCAAATCACCAGTCCTATCTCGCATGGCTCATCGGGCGGACCGGTCTTGAACGCAAAGGGAGAGGTCGTCGGCATTGCGGTAGGGATACTGGAAAACGGACAGAATCTCAACTTTGCTGTACCGGTTGCCTATCTCAAGGCCCTGATTGAGAACAGCAGCAAGAAAAGCTCCGCGACTGATACGAAGAGTTTGATCGAAGAAGCTAAGAAGTTGCAAAGCCAGAGAAGCGGCCTTGAATACTCGAATGATCCCGCGTCCGACTATCAGAAATTTGGGCAGCGGATTAAACAGATCATGGCCGAAGTCACCATGGGCTCCAACAATGAAGATGCTCTAACCGACGTGGCGTGCCTAGGGACAAAATCTCTCGATTTCAGCGACGGCGGGATTGCCGCTGCGAAAAAGCTCAATGAGTTGAAAGACTCCGCCGGCCGCAAAGCACTCCTTTCCTACCTTCTGCTCGACCGCGCGCAAATTGAAAACTACGTTTCTATTCTTAGCGAAAAGGACAGTCCCACTCAAACTGAGGCGAAGGCTGCCTCCAAGAAATTCTTCGAGGATGCGGCTAGGGAAGCGGCTGATTCCAGGAGGCTTGCAAAAGGAACGGATTACTTGCTTGCCAGTTATGTCCTTGGGGGAGCGAAGGACGGTGAGGGTGCATACGCCGAAGCTGCAATGATCCAGTCTCCTGTTGTAAACGGGAACCTCACAGTGTGCGACGTAGATCTTGTCCAAGTTGCGTTCAAAAACCTTATCAGCGACAACGCCAAAGCAAAGAAGCCGGAGGAAGCTGAAAAGTGGTTTCGCCAATATGCGGCAAAGTATGAGCCGACGGCCTACGATTGGGATTCTGAGGGAGACCGTAGGGAAGAGGCAAAAGATTTCTCTGCATCCGCTGACGCATACGAGAGGGCCGCAGCAAGTGACGATTATTATCAGTACGACAACTGCTTTGCATCTGGGGATCGCTATAGACAGCGGGTTACAGATCAAGACAAAGTTCTTGCCAATGGCAGAAAATGCGTTACTGCCTCCGTCAAGAACACCAACAAAGGCACGGAGCACTTTTTCAAGGAAAGCCTCCCCATGGTCTATAGGAATATGGCGGATGTGTTGAACGCGCGGGGAGCATACCCATCCGCGTTGGAATACATAAAGGAAGCTATTTCCGCAGATCCACAAAACGCCTATGGAATGCATTTGGAATCGCAGATTCTGGAGAGCATGGAGAGGTATTCGGAGTGCACCTCAGCCGCTCAAGAAGCGGTACGGTTGTCGGACGGCGCATACCCGTTCATGCACTTTCAGCTAGGACAGTGCTACTTCGATTCAGGAAACTGGAGCCAAGCCGCATCAAGTTATAGAATCGCCGCTGAAGCCGACAAGGATAATGCGGCTGCGGCCTTCAACCTCGGCCTTTCCCTACTGAAGCAAGGTTTCGGCGCAGATGCACGCCAATGGTTTCGCGAAGCTCTCAGTAGGAATCCAAGTAGCGAGTTGAGGGGAAAGATAATGCTTCAACTGCAATAAGACATTTGTTCAAAACGGGCTCCTTTGAAGGTCAACTCTCGCCGATTGACCAAATGAGCATCGGTAACGCGCGAGAAATGGGATTAATCCCGGCAAACGCCCATCCGGCCAGAAATCGGGCGCGGGTACCCGGCACTGTGCCCCGTGTCATCGCGGCTTTATGCGATGAGCGGGTCTTTTGCACCCCGACGCGCGCACCCCCCAAACCGCCTGTCAAGCCGCAATTTTCCAGCGTGTGACGTATCCCCTTTATCATCAGTGCCTTCCGCTCACAGCCCGTTTGCAGATTGTCTGTCTCAAGACGCTATTCTGTATCTGGGAGTTTTCAACTGTGCGTACGCCCGCTTCATCGCACCGGTTTCGATGTCGCCGCACGAAGGCCCGGAAGTTCTCTGTTTTCAGAGAGTTGGCTTCCATGTTCCTGAAAACAATGTACTTTACGAGAGTACCCTCGCTCCAACCCGTTGAAAACAGAAGAGTTGCTCAAAATACCCCGGTGGGGAGGGGGCAGCGGTACGGGGTATAGACCGCGCGCATCTCCGACAAAACAGACCGGGGACCTACCTGACACGGCACAGGCGCCGCGGCGTTGTTCACACCTTCGCGAGGAGCTGGAGAGAGCGAGCGGCGCGAGCCAGTCGCAAGCATCCGCCGCACCGCCGGCGGCATCCCGCCCAGAGCAAAAAAGCCATCGCGAGCCTCCCGCGAGCGTCTGCACCGTGCCCCATCCATTCCGCGTTTTTGCGGAATGGGTGGGAAGCAGTACGCCAGTGCGAGCGAATCGCGAGCGCCCGCCTCCACGGTCGGTGGTGGTGCGAAATAATGGGTGAATGCCGCAAGCGAACAATGCGCCGGACTTTGTCGGAATCGATTTCGGCACCACCAACAGCTCCGTGGCCCGTCTCGCGGGCGACGCCCCTGTCCAGCTCGCCACATTTCCGTTTCTCGGCGCGGAAACCCCCTCCTTCCGCTCGGTTCTCTACTTCGAGCAGTTCAAAACGCCTTCCGGCCTCAACCGAACCCATTCACTCACCGGCCCGGCCGCCATTGAGCATTACCTCGCCGCCGACGAAAAAGGCCGCCTCATCCAGTCGCTCAAGTCGCACTTGCCCAACCGCCAGCTCACTGGCACTGAAATCTTTGGCCGCCGCCACAAGCTGGAAGACATTCTCTCCCGCCTCATCGGTGACCTCCGCAAGCAGAGCGAAGCCCAGTTCCAGCGCCCGATTCGCCGCGCCGTGGTCGGCCGCCCCGTCCAGTTCGTCGGCGCGGAAACCGAGCAGGATAACCAATTCGCCGAATCCCGCCTGCGCGAAGCCTTCACCCTCGCCGGCTTCGAGCAAATTGAGTTTGAACTGGAGCCGGCCGCCGCCGCCTCCGCCTATGAATCCACCCTCGATCACGACGAACTGCTCCTCATCGGCGACTTCGGCGGAGGCACCAGCGACTTTTCGCTGCTCCGCGCCGGCCCGGAAATCCGCCGCCGCGGCCGCACCGCAAACGATCTCCTAGGCAACAGCGGCGTCGGCCTGGCCGGCGACTCCTTTGACGCCCGCATCGTCCGCAAGCTCGTTTCGCCGGCCCTCGGCTCGGACTCCGAGGCCCGCTCGCTCAACAAGCTTCTTCCCGCCGTACCCGCATGGATCTACGCCAACCTCGAGCGCTGGCATTATCTTTCCTTTCTGCGCACCAACAATGTGCGGGAGATTCTCAAGAGCGCGCGCATCAGGGCGCTGGAGCCGGAAAAAATCGAAGCCCTCATCAGCATCATCGACGAGGATCTCGGCTACCAACTCCATCAATCCGTCCAGCAGGTCAAATTCGAGCTGTCGCAGCGCGATGCCGCCGAATTCCGCTTCCGCGACACACCCCATAGCCACGCCAGCATTGACCTCCGCATCCCCATCCTGCGCACCGAATTCGAAGCCTGGATCGCCGAAGACCTGCGCTCCATCGAGGCCTGCATCGACTCGCTCTTGAGCAAAGCCGGCATCCATCCTCGCGAAGTAGACCGCGTCTTCCTCACTGGCGGAACATCCTTCGTCCCAGCCGTCCGCCGCATCTTCTCCACCCGCTTCGGCGAAGATCGCATCCGCGCCGGAAACGAATTCACCTCGGTGGCGCACGGCCTTGCATTGCGCGCAGCGGAAGTGTTCCGCCACTCTTCATAACCCATCGGAGTTCCAGGCATTGCGTTCACCCATTCACTCTTTCACTGCATTTACTTGTTGCAACGAATATCCCGCTTATTCCGCTCCCGCATCCAAGAAAGTGAATCAAAGGAACTGAAAGGAGCATTCTCAAAATGCCCACAACCACCTCCGCCCCCGGCACCGTGACCACCTGGAACCTTGATCCCGCGCACTCTGTTGCCGAGTTCAAGGTCAAACACATGATGATTTCAAACGTGAAAGGCAGCTTCAGCGGCCTCTCCGGCGTCCTCCAATTGGACGAAACCGATTACACCCACTCCACCGTCGAGGCGACCATCGCCATCGCCTCGCTCAAAACCGGCGACGACCAGCGGGACGCCCATCTCAAGAGCGCCGACTTCTTCGACGCTGAGAAGTTCCCCACCCTGACCTTCAAGTCCACCAACATTGACTCCACCGGCGGCCCCGATTACGCCGTCACCGGTGAAATCACCCTGCACGGCGTCACCAAGACGATCACTCTCGCCGTCGAAGACGTCAGCGAGCCCTCAAAAGATCCATGGGGCAATCAGCGCATTGGCCTTTCCGCCTCCACCAAAATCAATCGCAAGGACTTCGGGCTCACCTGGAACGCGGCCCTCGAAACCGGCGGCGTGCTGGTCGGCGAAGACGTCAACATCAGCCTCGATATACAGTTCATTAAGGCGTAAAAGCAGATGGCAGATGACAGTTGGGACGGCCCGCTGTCATCTGTAATCTGTTACCTGCCATCTAAAAATACTTGTTGCAACGAATATCTCCCTCGCGCATCCAATGAATGTAACCTCGAAAGGAGGTCAACCATGTCTCTTCGTCCCGTAAAAGAGATCATTGAAACCACGCCGACCATCGAGGGCGCCGGCGTCAAATTGCAGCGCGCCTTCGGCTTCGGCAAGACCAAAGAGTTCGATCCGTTCCTGTTGCTTGACGATTTTCGCAACGAAAATCCCGCCGATTACCTCGCCGGATTTCCCTGGCATCCGCACCGCGGCATCGAGACCATCACCTATGTGCTGGCCGGCGAAGTGGCGCACGGCGACAGCCTTGGCAACAAGGGCCGCATGACCGCCGGCGACGTACAGTGGATGACCGCAGGCAGCGGCATTCTCCACCAGGAGATGCCCAAAGGCGACGCCAACGGCCGCATGCACGGCTTCCAGCTCTGGGCCAATCTGCCCGCAGCCCACAAAATGACCGACCCGCGTTACCAGGACATCCCTGCCAGCGCCATCCCCGAAGTCACTGAGGACGACGGCACTCACGCCCGCGTTATCTGCGGCGAGTTCTGGGGCAAGCAGGGCCCGGTCGAGGGCATCGCAACTGAGTCGAGCGTCGCCGCGCGCTACGTGGACATCTCGGTGCCGCCCTTTAAGCGAAAGCGCATCCAGGTGGAGACCACGCGCAACGCCTTCGCTTACGTCTTCGCCGGTGCAGGCACATTTCGCGATGCCTCCAACCCGCAGGCCGTGCTGACCGAGTCAGGCGCAGACCCCAACGCGCAGCCGGTCTACGACGCCAAAAACCACTCGCTGGTTCTCTTCGATCGCGGCGATGAGATCGTGGTGCAGGCCGGTCCGGAGGGCATCCGCTTCTTGCTGGTCTCCGGCAAGCCGCTTGAGGAGCCGGTCGCGTGGTACGGTCCAATCGTGATGAACACCCAGGCTGAACTCCGCCAGGCCATGAGCGAGCTGCAGAGCGGCAAATTCATCCACCACAAGTAAGACGCAACGCGGGAAGGGGCAGTCAAAAGCTAGAAACTAGAAGCTGAAGCCTGAGAGCTGAAAGCTGGCGTCTGCCCCACCGCAGGTAGATCACACCTCTACCGGCAGCTCCGCCGACAGAATATTCATCGGCGTCAGACCCCGCTGCCGCAGCGCGGCCAGGCTGAGCGCGTCGTGCCGCTTGGCCAGCCGCCGCCCATTGTGGTCCACCACCAGCGAGCAGTGAAACCACCCCGGATTCTTGAAATCGAGCGCCCTGTTGAGCAGTATCTGCCGCGCCGTCGACTTCAGCAGGTCCGCCCCGCGCACCACCTCTGTGATGCCCATCGCCGCATCGTCCGCCACGCACGCCAGTTGATAGCTGGGCACGCCGTCGCGCCGCCACACCACAAAGTCCCCAAAATCGAGCCCCGCCACAAACCGCTGCCGCCCAAGGTTGCGATCGTCAAACTCCACCGCTTCGCCGTCCGGAACCCGGAAACGCCAGTTAATCCCTTCGTGCAACTCATTCGCCGTCGGCCCAATATCCTGGGGCGGCCGGCACGTTCCAGGATAGATCGGCTCATCGTCAGGTGGATCAAGCAGCGGATTTCCCGCCGCGCCCGGCCACGCGCTCTCATGCGGAGCAGCCAGCGCGCTCTCCAGGTCTTTGCGCGAACAGCGGCAAGGGTAAAGGTAGCCGTTCCGCACCAGCCTGCGCCACGCGTCCAGATACACGTCCAGCCGGCGGCTCTGCAGATAGGGCGCGAACGGCCCTCCCTTGTCCGGGCCCTCCTGCCAGCGAATCCCAAGCCAGCGCAGGTCTTCCAGAGCGGCCTCAGCATATTGGGAGCGGCAGCGGTCCGGGTCCAGGTCTTCCATCCGCATCACCAGCGTGCCACCAGCCTCGCGCGCCCTCTGAAATGCCGCCCAGAAGGTGCGCGCGTGGCCCACGTGCAGATAGCCCGTCGGCGACGGCGCCAGCCGCCCGCGATAACCCGAATGTGCCAAGTTAGAAATGCTGGCCATACTTCCCATGAGTGTAGCCAGCCGCAACGGAGCTGTATAGACGCAGCGTGGGAAGAGAAATCACAGCCTGCGGAAAACTCGATTTCGGCCCGAGCCGAGCCTGCGGACAAACTTCGCCGCAGATGCGCTTTATATCAGGGTTCGACTTCAGTCGAGCCGAAAGATTCTTAAGATGAGAGAGATGTGACTTTAGCCCCACACCGGGGTTCTAATCCGACTCCTGGTCCTTGCCGTCCCCGTCGCCACTCTTCTCGTGCTTGTGGGTATATCGCTGGATGTCGTCGTCCAGGTGCTTCGGATCCACTGACACCTGCACCACGTCCATCTCGTTCCCGTCCTTGTCCACCACAAACACGCCCATCCGCTCGCCTTCGGGACGAATGAAGATCAGCGTCTGCTCTTCGCCGTGGCGGCTGGTGTCGCGAATCATCCTCTCCCAGCCTGCGCCGAGCTTCTCCTCGACCATCTGGTTCAACTCATCCCCGTCAATCTTCTCATGGAACGACTCGATCTCCGCCACGTGCAGGTTGCGCACGCCCTCGTGGGTCGACTTGCTCGCCACCAGGCTCATCAGGCCCATAAACGGAATCTTTGTGGCTCGCACGTGATAGCGGCTCTCGATCGAGTGCACAACGCCGTCAAATCCGCCCTCGGCGCCGCCCGCAAGCACTGCCACTGGAACCAGCAGCGCCACAAATCCGATGGGAATCAAAAGGAACCGTCTCATTCGTTCTCTCCCGTCTTGACCTTCGTCTTTTCCTTGGTCTTTTCCTTGTCCTTTACGGTCGCGTCCTTGGCAATGTCGCCCAGCCCGCCCAGCCCGCCGATATGTTTCAGCTTGCCCAGGTCCTCCATCCGCACCGGCCCCAGAATCAGCACGATCGACAGCTCCTTCGGCTCCGCTGTCAAAATGAACATCCCATGCGACTCGCCGTTCACCAGCTTCACCATCACGTCCGTGGTCTCGCCCGTCTTGCGCTCCCGTTCGCGCACAATCGGCGTCCACTCGCTGGTCTCAAAGTACTTGCGCAGCTTATCGATGTCCTCCATCGAATACTGGCCTTCCTTGTCAAACTCGTAGTCCCGCACGTAGATGCCTTCAAGGCCATCGATCAGCTTGCGCGTCGCGGCCTCATCGTCGTCCTTCCCGTTCATGAACTTCGAGGCAAAGGCCAGCATGTTCTTCCCCAGCGTCACTTCGGTCACGTTGGAGGCCTTCTGCGCCAGCTCCTTCTCCACTCCCGGCGGCAGCGGCAGCGGCGAAGTCTGCGCGCCCCCGCTTTGCGCCATCGCGGCTGTCGCCACCGTGAACACCGCCAACACCAGTTTCAGAATCCCGTTCTTCATTTGCTCTCCTTAATCACCTGCATGCTAGAACCCGTCTCATAAATAGTGCTTTGAAAGGGCACGACTTCAGTCGTGCCGAAAAGTCGTAAAAAACCACCGGGCTTTAGCCCCTGAGGGACGTTTTCTCTGCGCAAGAGCATTTATGAGACAGCTTTTAGAGTCCGGCCCTCAAGTTCCTGCACAAAATCGCAAGTGTCATTCTGAGCGCACGGGGCCCCAAACGCCTCTCATTGGGGTGGTAAGCGAAGAATCTGCGTTTGTGCTTCCGCCTGATCCACTACGAACTCCTGAGACATCACATTGAAGCGTGCTTCCAGCATGGCCGAATCTCAGTCCTGTCCATCGCGGCCGTGAGCCGCCAGTTGATGATTCATCTGGTTCAGCGCGCGGCTGGTAATGCGCAGCGCCGTCAATACCTGTTGCCGGGCCGCTTCGCCCCGTGCCTGTTCTTCAAGTCGCTGCTCATGAGTACGCCACGCCACACCGCCCGCCAGCACCGCGGTCAAAAGAATCGCCGCAGCCATCCGCTGCCACAGCATCGTCGAATACCGCACCTGCTCCGCCTGCTTCTGGCGTCTCTTTTCCATCAGGCGATGCTTCAGCCCTGGAGGCGCCGGCCGCCGCTCCAACGCCTGGCGCAGTTCCTGCTCAAACTCCGCGCCAGGCTCAAATTCGTTTCCAGGCTCAAAATCCATTCACCTGCTCCTTGCTCCCAACAAATTTCTCATCCCTCACAAACTCCTTCAAATGCGTCTGCGCCTTGGCCCGCAGCAGCTTCAATCCCCGCTGCAGGTGGCTCTTTACCGTGGCCAGCGGCGCATCCAGAGTGGCCGCAATCTCTTCCGGCGTCAGGTCCTCCTGGTAGCGCAGCACCAGCGCCGCCCGTTGCGGCTCCGGCAGAGTTGCCATCAGTTGCTCCAGCCGCGCTCCCAGCGGAGACCCTTTATCGTCCGACTGCGAACTCGCCTGCGCTCCATGACTCTCGTCCATCTCCACCCACAGGTCCACGCCCCGCACCTTCCGTCTTCGCAGCGCGTCGGTTGACCGGTTCATCGCTACCCGCCGCAGCCAGAAGCAGGCATGATCCGCGGACTCGATCCGGCCCAGATTCCTATCCAGTTCCAGAAACACATCCTGCGCAATCTCTTCCGCCAGGCCGCGGTCGCCGGTCATGCGCCATGCCAGCGAAAACACCATCGACTGGTGCGAGTCCACGAGTTGTTCAAAATCCGCCTGCCAGCCGTGGGCCATAAGTTTCGCTGCTACTCTCTTATCCGCAAAGATCGGTGCGCGGGGATGCAGAGAAGTACGCCATTGAGCGAAAAAAGTTCGGGAGAGGGTTGCTTAGGCGCTAGCCATGGTTATCCAAGACTTTACCGTTTGGCAGTAATCTCCGGATTGTCGACCATTCACTAATAACCCTGCGCAGGTGAGCTTAAAATCAGGTTATCTCTGCTGTTCGACGACAATTCCGATGAATGATTCGTTACCACCAGAACTAACCCAAGGTGCGATTCTCCGCGACAAAGAATACGCGTGGGAGTTGTCAGATTTCCCACAGGCCCTGCAGCGTGCGCCCGCTTTGGGATATGCCTGCTTAGGAGGGCAATTCTGGTTTCTTGTTTCGGATGTTTCGCTCTTCGAACCGTTCTGGCTTGAGGCCAACTCGTCTGACAAACTGGCGGATGAGACTTGGTCGGCCTACGCACGACGGTCCTGCGAAGAGGTTCTACTTCGATTCAACGCGCTGTTGCGAGAAACTGACTTCAGAGAAGCGGCAGGCAAGTTCGGCACCGGCGAGGTTGATCGGGCACCTGAGCTTCACTGGATGTTCAACGCATACTTCGTGACTGAGTCGGAGTTTCTTTCACTTAATTTCGGGCAGCTGAAAACCTGGTTTCGTCACAAATGTCAATGAAGCCTGTATCACCGGCAACTCGTCTCCAACCTCATTTTTCCGGATCTGGGTTCTTTCAGACCAATTGCCCTCGCCGCCCCCTTCATCCTGGCTCATCCCACCGGTTTGCTCTAAGCTCTCTGTATGGC
>Ga0302269_1001284_pt1 | contig 12607 bp, 14 predicted proteins | sample III_Bog_E2_2_FD_194560 | JGI IMG/M metagenome (GOLD analysis project Ga0302269, IMG submission 194560) | Peat permafrost microbial communities from Stordalen Mire near Abisko, Sweden - III_Bog_E2_2 | ecosystem: Environmental > Terrestrial > Soil > Wetlands > Peat | place: Sweden: Abisko...
CGCAGACTGCGCGAGCGCACCCGGCGCTGAAGTTCCCGGCGTTCTGGTGGAGTAAGAATCAAGCGTTTGGTGGCCATGCACCAATACTATCAGTGGTGTGGCCCATATCAATGTTACATTGCACTAGGAGCGATGTTGTAGCGCGGTTTGAAGTCCACGATTTTACAGATGAACTTGACCAGTTTTTCAAGTTCACTCAAGTCTTGCGTAACGGAATATCGGCCGCACATTTCTCACAATCCCGACAGCTTGTTGAGGAATTCTTTGCGCATTTTGGCTCGATTTTTCCCGTGATGAGCTTCGCGGTGATGATTCGGGCAAAGAGCCGTTACATTCGATTCTGAGTCGTCGCCATCATCGCTAAGGGATATGACATGGTGAGTTTCGAGGTAAATTTTGCCATTCTCCATTAAAAACCCAGGCTTGTTACACCACTCACATTTTCCTTCGGCTCTAGCTAAAACATTACTCCGAACGAACAGGCTTCGATTATATGCGAGACCTGAAACCTTATGTTTCTGCGGCTTCTTCGACGACTCTGTTTGCATTGAAAATTGGTCAACGTATTTTTCTTCACCTCGGGTCAATGTGCATTCACCTGTTTTCTGATAGTATGCTGTGACGTGCCAAATTGCGGAATCAAGAATTCGTTTTGAAACTTTTTTATACGTTTCTGAGGATTTTCCCAGCAGAACAATAACGCGGATTGGGAGCTTGTTTTTTCTGGCTGTTAATAATGCACTTTGATATTTCCTGAGGCGACTGTTTCCAGCGTGTTTCAAATTCGTTCGAATTATGATTTTCCCGGATCGTTGCTCCATGTCGACATGCCAGTAGTTGACCACAACCACCTTTTTTGGTTGGAGGAATGCCCAGTCGAAGCAATATCGTGGATTCATGGCAGCATACCTTGGGCCTCTTTTGAAATTCTTTCCCCAAGAACGAACATCAACCCCAGCCTTTTTCACCAAGTCATAAACCCGTTCAGGTTTTTTTGGTTTTATTCTCGCAAGTTCCTTCATAAGTTTTTATCAGCGTATCAAAACAACTTGCCTTGCTCAGGTTTTGCCGGACCCTCAGATCCCCACAATTTCGTTATCATTTCCCTTTGTGGTGTAAATGGACATTTGGCTTTGGGCTGCTTCTGGCCAGGATCAATGTGCTGTAAAGCTAACTGAGCGCCCGTAATCAAAGCTGTTTTACCCAATTTCTGATTCAATTCATGCGTAGCGTCGTCCAAAGCACCCCACCTCTCCTCATTCGTCCTGCCCCATAAAGTTGGGTGGGTGTCTAGCCGCTCTAAATTAAACATGGCGATTCTGATTTGCCTCACCGGTCTTTCTCTCCCACCCATGATTTCCCTGAACATCTGCTCCAACACTGAATTGATAACCGAATTCAAAAACTGTGGATGCTTGAATCTGTGACTAGTACCAACTTCCGTAAAATCGTTGAACCTGACCGCTAAACTAAATTCCCTGGCCTGCATCTGTTCCCGGCGCAATTGACCAGTTAAACGCGTAGCCTCACTCAACATAAAAGTCAAAGCAGCTTCGTAATCATGTTCGTCTAGGGGCAATGTGGTGGAGCTTGAAATCGTGGTCCGGTCTTTGATCTCCAAGACCAGAGGCTCATTCCACTGACCATTCGAGAACAACCACATCTGCTGCCCCCAAATCCCAAACTTCTGCTTCAACAACATCGACGGTAACGCAGCAACATCTCCAAACGTAAAAGCTCCAAACGCTGCTAAACTCCGCTGCCTATTTTTGCCAATTCCCGACATTTCTTGAACTGGTCGGTCTTTGAGAAATTCCATTTCTTGACCAGCCTCAACTTCCAGAAACCCGACACCTTTTGCAGCATCAGTAGCCAATTTCGCGAGTTTAGCTGAGTTTCCAAGACCAGCAGTAACGGGCAGACGAACCTCTTTTTTAATGCGTGACCTGATGTTTTGGACGTAATCAGTGGGCGTCGTGTTCCTCCATACACAAGAATCCATGGTTGAGAAATCTAGAAAGCCCTCGTCAATGCTGTACGGAACTAGGGTCGGGGCGTATTCTTCGAGGATCAAAAACATCTGCCTACTCAATTCCCTGTAAGCGTCGTAGTGAGGTTTGCACAAGACACCAGATGGACACAACCGTTTCGCTTCAAAACATGCTGTGCCAGTTTTTATCCCGTATTTTTTAGCTATTCGATTTGCTGCGATCACAATTCCATCGCCACGTCTTCCTCCACCGACCCAAACTGGCCTGCCTTCCAAGCTCGAATCCAAAGCAATTTCACAGCTAGCGAAAAAGGAATCGCCATCTACGTGCAAAATTCGGTTGTTCTTGGCGCTCACTGGTACCAGACACGTTAAACTGTCTGTATCCTCCGTCCATGCCAAGTTGTTCACACTGGCTGAAATCGAGGAAAATAAAAGGTTTTGCGGGCAGGTTTTTGGCGATAAAAATGAGCGAAGACGATTTCATGGGCGAACAATGAAACCCACTCAAAAGCAGCGGTTCGATCCTGATCAGTTCCGCCAATCAATTCATGCTGGCCGTTGCGATGTTTGAGGAGCTTGGCCTGACCGAATTGGCGGATCAGTTTGGTGCGATAGCGTAAAGGAATCAGATTTTTCAGTTTCATACGCCATCAGTTTAGGGGACGGGGTTGGACAATGGCTGGCCAAGGCCAAATTAAAATTACATGACCAGGCTAATATCTTGGCCAGTCAAACTCGGTTATTGTCTCAACATCCGACCGAAATCTGGTCGGAAAACAAAAATAAAAGTATGAAACAAAACAATGACGGAAAAGGCCAGGGCGATGGTGGTGGGTGGGATAACCGGTACAGCCCCAGAACCGTTGCCCAGGATTCGGCCCTTTACCAGCAACTCTTTCAACCATCAGCCGCTCACACTTTGGGCAGAACTTCCGGGTATCGTTCAAGATTTCGAGTGCCTGTGGATCTTCCTGAATGTTCAAACCTTCCAACATCGCAGTCAATCCAGTCTCGTTGATTATTTCGATGCCATGCTTTTCAGCCAGTTGTTTTGCATCGCTGGTATAACCGTTGAGTGTGATGAAGATGCCATGCTGAATTTGGGCATCAGTCAGAGCGCCTAAGAATTCACGAACAGCTTTGACCCCGACGTTCCAAGTTTTCCACTGCTTGCACTGAACCGCTGATCGTTGGCCGTCTTTTTCGATGACCAGATCAATTCCACCATCAGGATTCGCTCCACCTCGTCTTGTCACGTGGTAGCCCTGGTATTCGTATGCCATGGCCACCAACTTCTCGAACTGGAACCAGTCGATTGTGCGTAGTTTTTCAATGAGTTTGCCGGTTGTGTAAATTTCCGGTTCTGGCTGTTCAATCCTTGGAATGACTGGAACCGATGAGCTTGAGGGCGTGGTTGAAAATTCCTGGACCGTAATTGGGGAAGATCTGCTGGTTTGTTTATGCTTGATGAACTTGGAAATCAGAACACCAACCAGCACCAAAACAGCCAAAATCAGTAAAAGCAACAAAACCGACCCGAGTGCTGAAACGAAATTGCGAACGGCAGGACTCAAGAAACACAATAAAATCACTACGCCGCCCAATTTTATTAGGAGTTCAAGCGAGTCATCGTCATTTTTTCTGCGTCTTCCCATTTGATTCACCTGCTAGACGTTTGCTCTGGTCGCTGGTTTAATACCGGAAAATGAAGCTGATTTACACACTTTTTATTGGCATGACTTTGACCTGCCAAGCCAAAATCGGTGTCGAGTACCAGATGCAGTTGGGAAATCCGACTGATGCTAAACTAGACAACAGCAACCACGAGCATTACCTCATTCAACGCAGTGTATTGGCCGAGGATTATGATGATGAGAGGGGTGAGCCAAATTGGGTAGCCTGGGATCTGACCGCTGATGACATTGGGCCGGCTAAACGCACGCCCACCTTCCACCCCGACCCAGAATTGCCGGCCAGTTTCCACCACATCACGAGCGCCGAATACAGACAATCAGGTTTTGATCGCGGCCACATGTGCGATTCCAAAGACCGAACCGACAATGCTCAAGACAACGAGATGGTGTTTGCAATGTCGAACATCATTCCACAAACCAAAGACAACAACGAAGGGGTCTGGGAGCATCCGGACATTTGTCCGGCAAAGCAAACAACAGCAACGCCAGAATGACAAGTTGCACTGGCGGACCCAGGATGCCCGGCACCAAAATGGCATTGGAATAGCCTTTGGCCTTGGCCAACTGGCTGCCGCCCCAGAAGAAGGTGAAATAGAATGCCACGAGAAATGTAACCACCATGATTCCACCCATCAATGCGCCGTTTACGCGTTCTGGCTCAAAGATCAACCAGAAAAGAAAGACCAGCAAAAGGACGGCCAACGGCGACAACACCCACGCCGCCACCCCAATCCGAGCTCTTTTTTTATAACGTCGGTCCATATTATGCACTTGCGGCTTTGAGTTTTTATATCGCTTCTTGAATCAGCCTCGGCACCTGTTTCTTGATAGCGTAAATTTCCATAACCAAATCAATTCAACCGGATTTGGCAAAGTCAAACAAGCCAGCAATCGCAGCCATCCGAACGCTACGACGCAAGAGTGATTGACAGCGCTCGCTCTTGTTTCCTTTGAGCAAGCCACCGACGAGATGTGCAGTTGAAATTCGTAGTGATTCATGGTTCCCGGCACGTTTAAGCTTGTTCGAGCAGGCTGTGTTCGAAATAGCCGGCGGCGTTCATCAAACCATGGAATCGTTGTTCCTCTGCCGTCAAGTTTTCCACCTTCGGTTCCAATTCTGCTGGCTGACCTAAAGCATTCCAGCAGCCGACCCTGATATCATTCAGGATTTGCAGCAACACCTCCCTGTCTTCCAAAGCCAGCGTCAACAACCAGCCCTCGTTCTGGTGTTTAATTTTTCCAGCCTCGAGCAAATTAACGGCCGCTTTCTTCAGCAGCTTCCGATGTTGAGCCAGCGATTCATTCAACAGCTTCTCGCGTTCCTTGGCTTTGGAATCTTTATCAGATCGGGAGATTTGTACGGGCTGAAGATCCGTGAAGGGGAACTGTTTTAGCAGCAAGTTGAGCAGATTGATTTCATTCAATTCCAGCGCATATTGCCACTGCCCGCTAACAAATCTGACCAGTTTCATTCCGCCGGCTCCATCGTTGCGTGCAGTTTGTATTCCTGAAGTTGGTGAACGTAGAATTCAGCTTTTTCCGCCCCTTCCCTGACCAACACGCTTTTCCCCTTTTCATGAACTTCCTTCATATGCTTTTCTGCCTTCTGCTTGTTCCAGCCAAAGATTTTCATGAAGACGTGGGTGACAAAGACCATCAAGTTCACCGGCTCGTTCCAGCAGATGACGTAGTAGGTGGGAGTCAGATCATCGTCAGATCTGGGTTTCTTCTTGATGACTGGCTCTGTGATTGGCTCTAAAATCGTGGGCATTTTCTAACGGTCAATGTGCGGTTCTGGATTGGGTTTGGCCAGATGTTTCAGCCTCGCAATGACCAGCGACAACAATATCAGTACTTGGGAAAACACTCTGCTATCGGAACTGCGGATGAAATTTAGGCTGTGATGAAGAATGGCTGGCGTGGGCGTATCTACCACTGACCGACTCCAAACACCGAACTGTCTGCAACCGTCAACTGCACTCACGTCCACACCAGCCAAAGCAACATCGTCCTGTTTCCGAGGATGTCAATGGGTTAAGAAAAAAACGCAATTCCCTCAATAAAATCAGCAGTATTATCTTGTTGAGTCATTTCCATCCATATTTAATAGGGGTTCGGCAAACATCAAACAACAACACACTATAAAAATATGGCCAAAGCTCTGACCAAATCCGAAATCGCATCTGAAATCGCTGACAAACACAGCCTCACCAAAAAGCAAGCCGTCGAAATTCTGGAACAACTGGCTGGACTGGCTTACAAACACGCCAAGGATTCGTTCACCATTCCAGGTCTCGGCAAGCTCGTTCTGGTCAATCGCAAAGCTCGTGTCGGCCGTAATCCTGCAACTGGTGAAACGATCCAAATTAAGGCCAAGAAAGTCGTGAAGTTTAGGGTCGCCAAAGCTGCCAAGGACGCGATCTTGGGCGTGAAGAAATAATTTCTGCAGTTTTCTACAAAGGCACTCTGATCGTTCCGGATTCAGGGTGCCTTTTTTATTTGGCTTCGGCGTCAGCTTCAAGACCTCCGCCGCCATTTCCTCAAGGATTTTGTGGGGTGGGGGCGGTTGCAGTTTCTTCCAGAAAGCCATCAAGAACGGAGAGGTAGCCATCCACTTCGCTATCGGCATCAGGCCCTAAATCTTTCTTGAGCGCACGCACCTCGTCGGCTGTGGATTGGGCTTCAGCTCGCAGACTTTTTATATCCATTTTACCGCTGCTTAAACCATCGAGCATTTCATTGAATTTGGCTGCTGCTGCGGGACTGCCGGAACCGAGCATCTGGGCTTGAACCTGCTGGATGAGATTCGTGTCCTGCTTGATCCCCCGAAGTATCGCTGACAAATCGGAAACAGAATTGGTTGAGCTCGGTCTAGCTGGCTGAACCGGTCTGATCGGCACACTTGCGGCTGCACCCGACACCGATCCAAAATTGATGGCGGCGACCTTGGCGCGCGGCAGCGTGACCCTTCCCAAATTTTCGTTGTTCAACCCGATGCTGTTGGTCGTGAGGGAAACCACGGTTCCGTAGAGCAAATCACCATTTGTCATCACGACTTGGTCGGCCTTGAGCAAACTGGCCATCCCCAGTGCGATGACAGCACTCACCAACGTCAGCGGGAGCATTTTCATGATGTGATATCATAAACCACAGAAGTTTCGTCTGCAAACACCCCACATCACCTGCCTTTCATCAGAAATAAATTCGGATCTGCTCAACAACCGGCGTATTTTCTTCACCATGCTTTCGGGCCAGCAGCTTTGTTTGAGCCGGAAAAGCCTTTGGTCAGGAGGCTATACTCGCGCTCACACCACAGGATCACGGGCTTATTTTTTGGGTATCGAGGTGATCGGAGGGGTGGAAATATTGGGGGTGAACTGAAATGGGGAACTGGCGGAAAGACCGGTGAAAAACAGCTTTGAACAACTTCAAAACGAGGCGAGAGAACTTGGACTTGTTGTTAGTTTTGTTGTTAGTTTTAGCCCGAAAACAGCTAAAACAGTTGAAAACAAAGGATGGTGCGCGGTGGAGGTTTCGAACCTCCGACCCCTACCGTGTCAAGGTAATGCTCTACCACTGAGCTAACCGCGCAATTAACCAATCATTGCAATAATAATATGCAATTTCCCACAACGGAAAAAGACGACTTGTAACCCATACTTGCAACCCGGCTGCTTTGTGCTACGTTTTTGCATGAAAATGACCGCGCAAAACACACAGAAACCGGCTGAACAACCGGTCTTTCACAAAGTCGCAGAGAATCTGTATCGGCTCGAATCATCGGGCGGCTATTATGCCCTTATCAAAAAGAGCGGCAAGCAATTTCGTCGCTCGCTGAAAACAAAAGACCGGAAACTGGCTGACCGGCGGCTCAAAGAACTCAAGGGACAAATTGGTTGCCTGACATTAACGGATGATGCCAAATTGGGCTTTGAGGCAGTGGCGAACCGCTGGCTGGAAAGCATCAAACACACGCTGGCTCCCGGCACGATTGTTCAACGTGAAATCCGCATCAAGAATCTCGCCCCGTTTTTCAAAGGCGTTCCGTTGCGAAACATCACCCCCTTCCAGTGCGAACAGTGGGCGGTCAAACGCGGAGCGAAACTGGCAACGCAAACTTTTGTGCATGAACTGGAAACTATGCGGAATGTGTTCGGCTATGCGTTGAAGCACGGCCTGATTTTGACCAGCCCGGCCACCACCATCAAACGACCCAAGGTGTCACATTCAAAGGTGGTAATCCCAACGCGGGAACAGTTCGTAAAACTCGTTGCGCAAATTCGGCGATCCGATGGCCGCGCCGACAGCCAGCGAAAAAGCAAGGCGGGTGCAGACCTGATTGAATTCTTGGCGTTCTCCGGGGCGCGGATCGGAGAGGCGCGTGTCAGCGCATGGGATGACGTAAAATTCCAAAGCAATATGATCTGGCTGCACGGAACAAAATCCGAGGACAGCAATCGGCAGATTCCCATGCCCGCCGCCTTGCGCGAATTTTTGCTCCGGCTCAAAGGTGAATCTTCTGAAACGCCCCAAGGGAAAATTCTTAAGACGGACAGTGCCAAGAAATGTCTGGCGACCGCGTGTAAAAAACTGGATTTCACCAAATTCACTCATCACGATTTTCGGCACTTCTTCGCGACGACGTGCATCGAATCGGGCGTGGACATCCCGACGGTGAGCCGCTGGCTTGGCCACAGTGATGGCGGGGCGCTCGCCATGCGCGTGTATGGACATCTTCAGGTCGAACACAGTCTGGCCATGAGCAAGCGCGTGAATTTTGACCAGACTATCAACACTGTTTCGCAGCCAAAAAACGCACAGGATGTCGGAAAATCTCCGGTTCCTACCGACGACCGTCGAGCCATTGCCAAAGCTAAAACGAAATATGGTTATCCGTGGTGGGTATCAGAAAACTCGCTGGAAGTTTTTTGGGGACAACTCCATGAAGAAGTCTGGATTATTCCTGTTGAGAAGTTTTTGGAAACGGCCAAGCAAGCAATGGGACGCCAGGTATTGAAACAGGAATTTTCCGACCGTCCGGCGCTGGCAGATGAATTTTCGGCAAGGACACCCGAAGCCACCCTAAACGAAGTCCGCGCCAAAATACCGGCGCAACAACCAGATGCCGCCAGCAGCGCACAGACCGCTGCCCATTGATTACGCGATTGGCTCGGAAGTTTCCTGCAAAAAGCGGTCAAGATCGTCTTTGGAATAAATCGGATGCCGCAACGCCCGCGAGGGATGCAGTAGTCCGCGCTTTGTTAGTCGGTCAATAGTGATTTTGGCAACGCCCAAATATGTGGCCGCTTCCGCGCGTTTGTAGCCTTTCTTCTCAACGTGAATTTTTGTTTCCGCGCTGGCTGAATCACCGGCACGTTCTGATTTTGAAAGTTGGCCGTTTGCTTTAAGCATGAGCGTTTTCCTTTTGTTCAAGTATCTCAATGGATTTAACCCAACCATCTTCACCAGCGGCCAATGATGAATAACGCTCGGCCATCGGCTTGATGGATTCCACGCCCCGCATTTGCAGGGCCACACCCAGGTTACGCAGGTTTTTTCCCTTGATCCGCACCGTGCGGTTCAAAAATAAAATGGTGATGATGTCAACGTCTTGGGTGGATTCAAACTTGACCAATTCAATGTGGTGATACGACAGTCCAAAAAAACAGTTCGTGCTGGTTTCCAGCCGCAAATTGTCCATCGGCACAGGGTCACTGTTGACATGACGACCAAGTTTGTAGCAGGGGGAATTAGTATTCATATTTTCATGCCTCGACTCTTTTGCGGGTTTTGGGCCGGTTGAATTTCAATCCGCCGTCGGATGGTTTCAGGCTTTTGAACCGGCGGCTTGACCGTTTCAGTCGGTTTCTCGGCTGGCTTGACGGATTCAGTTGGTTTCACGGCCTGCGATTGTTTGGCCGCTTCCGCCTGCCGGAGAGCTTCCGCTTCGCGTTCCAATTTTTCATGCTGCGCTATTTCCGCCGCCTGCCTTGATAAAGCGCGCTGCGACGCTTGAACATTGAGAACGAAAGCCACGTCGCGCCCCCAAACGGTCGCCAGCTTTTGAAATGCGCTTGGCTTCATGTCCATCGCCAGCGTCCGCGCGCCGCCGCGCGAAATGTTCTCGCGCAACTGCCCCTTGTCCGCCGTGAAAATCTTAACGCCTTTTCGACCTCGCGAAATCGTGACATACCATTGTTGCTCGTTCGTCGCGGCCTTGACCGCAGAATCCGAGAATAGGATATAATCCACGGTCTTGCCCTGGGCGGCGTAGGATGTGACGGCGTAGCCGCGCACGAACTGGCGGTAATTTTTCGGCAGCACCCGGCCATCGTCCAATGCTATGCGCCCATCGGCATGAATTTGTTTCACCGTCACCAGTTCGCCATTGGCGAGCCGACGCCCATCCTGACTTTGAGCATTGGCCTTGAGCTGCAATCTGTCGCCGCTGGACAAAGAAAGTTCTTTCGACTGACAAACCGTGATTTTATCCGCTTCCTTGAACGGCACTGGCCGGATGCGATTATCAGCCTCAATCAGCAAATGCTTGTCCGTGATGCCGCGAAGTTTTCCCGCACTGCCGGATTTGAAACCGGCCGTAGGACGGTTGAACACCAGAACGGAATCCGGTTGGTAAAACCGCTTGTCGCGTTTTTGCGCGTCCGTCAAATCCTCTCGCTCCAAAGCCGTGACTGCCGTTTCTGCTTCGCCGATTAACTTTTGTGCTTTCAGACCGAGCCGGACTTGTTCATTGACCTTGTGAATTTCCGACCAGCTTTGCGAGACGACCACGGTGGATTGCTGATTTTTGAAAAGTTCGAGAAAGTGTTCCGTCAATTTCTGCTGTTGATCGGCCAGCGTGCAGGAGACGATGGCATCGTGATTGTCCAGCCGGTCAAACGATGCTCCAAGTTTGCCCCGCCGCGCTTCATCCACGGCGAGCTTGTATTGTTCCAGCCAGCGGCGTTCGGCTTGAGTTTTGGCTGAATCAGGATTTTGACGGCGGATGTTCGTCAGTTCGGCGTAGCCAAGACCGGCATACTTCTCAATAGCTCGCAGCGCGTCTGACGCTTCCACCGCTCCATGCTGATGCGTGTCGCCGGACAGGATGACACGGCCTTGATTGATTTGAATGTAATCAAGCAGTTGCAACATTTGCTCGCCGCCGATTTGTCCGGCCTCGTCCACAAGGACGACCGCGCCACGCCGCATGGAACGATGCGCGAGAAAAGCACTGACCGTTTCCGCGCCGGTGAAGCCGTCATGTTCCAGATCGGCGACCTGCTGGCGCTGCGGTGCGAGGACATGGACGACCTGACGAGCTTTGGCGAGTCCGGCTTTGACTTCGCGCAGGGTATAACTTTTGCCCGTCCAAGCCCCGCCGCGAAACAGCGTGACGAAATTCCGTGAGGATAAAATCTGTTCCACCGCTTTGCCCTGCTCATAATCCAGCGAATGGTTTGTCCTGCGATAATTGAAGGCCAACGGCTGGTATTGGTTCATCTGATGTTGTGCCAGCCTGACGATGTTCAATTCACGTCGCAGGACATCGCGCGTGGTGATTTTTCCCTGAAATTGTTCGTCACGGATATATTCACGTTTCCGAGTGGCTGACTGAATTTCCGCCAGTGACACATCCTGACCGCGCAGATGTTCCAGCGCATGACGCCACAACTCATGTTCATGGACGACCGAGCGGCGTTCAAACAGATGTTGTTCCGCCCATGACACGGCCTGCACCGCCGTTATCTTTTCTGGAATCTCCAGTGAGCGATGCTTGTCCAAACGGCTGATTTGCCACCATTCTTTCCATGACAGTTGTTTGCTCCACATGGATTGTAGTTTGACGATGCCGACATCCTTGATCTTCCGCGCCCGTTCCTTGTGCGCGATGTTTGCCCTAATCACTTTGATGTTCTGATTGGCCTTGTCCGGCTCGCGTTCCAAAAACTCTTTCGTCTTTTCGTCAATCTCGCGGTGACGCTTGGAAAAGCGGTCAATCAATTCCTTGCCGACACCAACAATCTCAAAATCGCCACGCGGATTGTTTTCCACGCCGTAGCCGAAGCGTTGCAGCGACCTGACCATTTCGTGATAATAGACGTTCCGCACGAATTTTTGTGCCGTGACCATTTCACAGGCTTCCAATGCTTTCCAGCGGCCTTCAGTGGCATCCCATGTGGCATTGAACAAAATGCAGTGGCTGTGCAAGTGCGGGTCTAAAGCGCGTGACGTGTCATGCCGAAAGACCGCGCCCACCACATTGCCCGTCGCCCGTTGCGAATACTGATTTTGTTTGCGGATGCGAGTTGCAGCGTAAGTTTGCAAATGGCGCATCGCTACCGTCACGGCTTCATCATGCGCCTCGATGATCCGTTTATCATTGCCGACGAGGGCCGCGATGGAAACCGATTTGGGCGGTGACAACGTGAAATCATAGAACACCCGACGATTGGCCAATTCATGGACGTTCCCATTTTTATCCACGGTATTGCGTTTGGTGTTCATCCGTGGGGTCAATTGCTCCTCGGTTTGCGGATGAAGGTTGTGACAGAGATTCAAGAAATCTTTTTCAGTGGTGACACCCGATAATTTCAATTCCTTTGCCCCTTCACCGAACCATTGACCTGAAACGCTCCGGCCTTCCATGTAGTAATCACCGACGCCCAGGTGTTCACGAAAATACGACTCCGCATTTCGCAAACTGGTTTGAGCCTTCATCGTCAACATGGCGACAAGCTAAACCATCAGAACACGAATCTTGCGCTATGGGTGACGCAAGATGCACACGAGTCCGTGGTAATGATAATCAGAACAGAACATGGGACGCTGTTCTCCTTGCGAGTGCAAGGGTCAGCCGTAACAACGAAAGTGCCGGACAAAAATCAAACCAAAGTTGAACCAAAAATTATGAATACGA
>Ga0302269_1001292_pt1 | contig 12586 bp, 10 predicted proteins | sample III_Bog_E2_2_FD_194560 | JGI IMG/M metagenome (GOLD analysis project Ga0302269, IMG submission 194560) | Peat permafrost microbial communities from Stordalen Mire near Abisko, Sweden - III_Bog_E2_2 | ecosystem: Environmental > Terrestrial > Soil > Wetlands > Peat | place: Sweden: Abisko...
TAGGAAGTGTTATTCGAAAGCTTAAACAGTTGCACCGAATGGTTGGTGTTCCTCAACCCGGTGGCTAACAAGATGGATGATTTGATTGTATCGGCTTTGATTTTTTTTAATTCCTTGTCGTTCCCATCCACAATGGCATAGAAATAGGATTCTTCTTTACCGTTTTTTAAAACAGCTTTTAGCCCGGTACCCTTAAATCTGATGGTCACTGAAGTACCTGGCCAGTAAATTTCAGCATATTGGTTTTCAACCTTTTCAACCCTCCCCATATACGTTATTTCCTTTTGATTGAAAGGAACAAATATACTTCCATAACTGAATGTTGTGAAAATGAACAGGAACAACGGAATTAAATGATTTTTACGCATAACAGGATCTTTGAATTTTAAGTGTGTGTAAAGCTGCAAATTTACAGTTTTTTTTAGAGTTGATGAAAAATTCCAGGTTGAATAAATGATCGTATTTATCTAAAAAACAACTTTTACTTAGGGCTGGAGGAGAATAAAATCTGTGTAATAAATATTTATGCAATATCTCAACATTTTTAATCTTCTACTGTTTTAAATTCAAATACAGAATTGTATCTTTGTAAAAAATCCGATCTATGCATCTGAATGTAAAAAATGAAACTTCCACTCTCAAAGCAGTTGTATTGGGTCAACCCGGTTCAATAGGCCCTGTTCCATCCCTCGAAAAGACTTTTGATGCGAAATCGTATGAATCAATCGTAAATGGTGTTTATCCATCCGAGGAGGATATTTACAAAGAAATGAGTGAATTCGAAAAAGTATTACTGAATTATAACGTGCAGGTTTTTCGACCATGGACACTTGAAAATTGCAATCAGGTCTTTGCCCGTGATGTGGCTTTTGTCATTGACGATAAGATCATTAATTCCAATATTATTCCCGACCGGGAAGATGAAAAAGAAGCATACGAAGTTATTTACGATCAGATTCCATTCAATAAAATTTATAATCTGCCCGAAAAAGCACATGTTGAAGGGGGCGATGTTGTGTTGATGAACGATACAGTTTTTGTAGGACTCTATACGAAACCCGATTATCCTCAATTGAAAACAGCCCGCACGAACCTGTATGCCTTTAATTTCCTGAAAGAAATTATTCCAGGGAAAACTTTTATACCGCTGGAACTCAAAAAGCACAACACTGATCCGCGTCAGGGGGTATTGCATTTAGACTGTACTTTTATGCCGGTTTCCCATAATAAAGCCATCATCTATAAAGATGGTTTTTTGAACAAAAAAGAATATCACATGTTGGTGGAACTTTTCGGTGCACAAAATGTTTTCGAAATAACAGGTGAAGAAATGTATTACATGAATGCCAATGTTTTTTCCATTTCACCAACAGTTGTCGTTTCAGAACTACGATTCAAACGATTGAATGAACATATGGAAAATCAATGGGGGTTAACTGTCGAGCGGATTCCGTATTTTGAAATCTCTAAAATGGGAGGGCTGTTGCGTTGTTCAACCCTGCCATTGGTGAGAAGTAACGATTAAAAGATCTTTGACTTAGATAGGTAAAGTTGTTAACTTTAATATTTAGTACTAACGGGTTTGATGTAGAAATACTAAAATAAAAAATATATCACCACAAAAGGACACAAAAATAAAAACAAAAAAGGTACAGCAAAATACTAAAGATATTAACACAAAACAAAATAAACAATTACAAAAGCCTCAAAAGAAAACAAAAGGATAAATTCTTAACGAAATGTGCTTACTATTCTTAGACATTCTTATGTGTTCTTTTTGATTGTATTTATCAATAGAAATTTTTATAGATACTTTTGTGACTTTTGTGGTTAGATTTTCTTCTTCACAATAAAACAAGTTGTTCCTAATATTTAATACGCAATATGAAAAAGCAAACCACAAACACCATTCTGATGATCGAACCCGTAGCTTTCGGGTTTAATGATCAAACAGCTGTCAATAATTATTTTCAACAACAGTTCATTGATACTGACAGCGATATTCAACTTCAGGCTCTTAACGAATTTAATGAGATGGTTGAATTGTTGAGAAAGAAGAAATTGAACGTACTGATTGTGAAGGATACAACCGAACCGCATACTCCCGATTCCATTTTCCCTAATAACTGGATTTCATTTTTTGGAGATGGACAGGCGGTTTTGTATCCTATGTTTGCCGCAAACCGGAGGAAAGAACGTAGAAAAGACATTATTGAATATGTATCCTCCCGGGGAGCAAAAATCAATAATATCGATGATTTTTCTTTTTGGGAAGAAAAGAACCTCTTTTTGGAAGGTACCGGAAGTATGATCCTCGATCGCACCAATAATATCGCCTATGCTGCAATATCCGAACGCACCTCTAAAACGGTGTTTCTGGAGTTTTGTAATGTATTCGATTTTAAACCGGTTTATTTTTCTGCCAATCAAACTGTTTACGGTAAACGGCTACCGATCTATCATACAAATGTTATGATGTCCGTGGCTGATGAATATGCCGTAATTTGTCTCGAGACGATTGATAATTTAAAAGAACGCAAAGTTGTTGTGGATTCTTTGGAAAAATCAGGCAAGGATATAATTTCCATCACGGAACATCAGATGAATTGCTTTGCAGGAAATATGTTACAGGTAGAAAACGCAGATGGCAAACTCTTTTTAGTGCTTTCTCAATCAGCTTATGATTCATTGACTCAAAAACAAAAAGATCACTTATCTTCGTATAATGAATTAATTATTGTTTCCATCCCAACCATCGAACGGGTAGGAGGAGGCAGTGTCAGATGCATGATGGCGGAAGTGTTTTGAAGAGTTTGAAGAGTTTGAAGAGTTTGAAGAGTTCAGTGTTCCGTGTTCCGTGTTCCGTGTTCCGCGTTACTGGTTAATGATTTAGTTGATAATTTAAACGGGACATACTTCTTTCCGTTGGTTAATTAATTGTAGACTTTTTTAGGAATCAATCAACAAATTGTAAATTGAAAATGAATAAATTGTAAATCAATATTGTGTTTTTCTATTGTGTTCTATTGTGGTTATCTGGTATTAAATTGTAAATCAATATTGTGTTCTTCTATTGTGTCCTATAGTGTCTATTGTGGTTACCTTGTATTAAATTGTAAATGAAATAAAGTTCTTATGAAAAACGTAAAACTGACTGCTCCTGAATTGATGGGTCTTGAAAATAAATTCGGTGCGCATAATTATCATCCCCTGCCGGTTGTTCTCGATCGGGGGGAAGGTGTATTTGTCTGGGATGTGGATGGAAAAAAGTATTACGATTTTCTTTCAGCATATTCGGCCGTAAATCAGGGACATTGCCATCCAAAAATTGTCAGTTCGCTCATTGAGCAGGCAAAGAAACTGACCCTTACTTCACGGGCATTTTATAGCAGTCAGCTTGGATTATACGAAGAATTTGTGACAGGTTACTTTGGATACGATAAAGTGTTACCCATGAACACCGGGGCCGAAGCAGTAGAAACAGCCATCAAACTATGCCGTAAATGGGGGTATGAAAAGAAAGGCTTAAAGGATAATTCGGCACAAATAATTGTTTGTGAAAATAATTTCCATGGACGAACCACAACGATTATTTCATTCTCAGTCGATCACGACGCCTATAACCACTACGGTCCGTATACTCCGGGTTTTATCGTCATTCCTTTCAATAATGTCGATGCCCTCGAAAAAGTACTGAATGAAAATCAGAATATTGCCGGCTTTTTGGTAGAACCTATCCAGGGTGAAGCCGGCGCATTTGTTCCTGATGATGGGTATCTGAAAAAATGCTATGACCTTTGCCATCAACATAATGTGCTGTTTATTGCCGATGAGGTTCAGACTGGTATTGGCCGTACCGGTAAATTGCTCGCATGTGATTACGAAAATGTGCATCCTGATATCCTGATTTTAGGAAAGGCCCTTTCGGGTGGGGTATATCCTGTCTCGGCTGTTTTGGCATCCAATTCAATCATGGAAGTATTCCTTCCCGGTCAGCATGGATCTACTTTTGGGGGTAATCCAATGGCAGCTGCAGTGGCAATTTCTGCCCTGGAAGTTATCCGTGACGAAAAACTGTCAGAAAAAGCTTTTGTATTAGGCGAAATTTTCAGGAATGAAATGCGAAAACTGTGTGAAAAGTCTTCAATTGCAAAGTTTGTCCGGGGTAAAGGATTGTTGAATGCGTTGATTATTAACAATGAAGGCTATACCAATCTGGCCTGGGATATCTGCATGAAACTTCTGGACAATGGCTTACTTGCAAAACCGACTCATACCAATATCATCCGTTTTGCACCGCCTTTAGTGATAACCGAATCCCAGTTGCATGAATGTACAGGCATTATTAGTGAGACGATAAATGAGTTTGAAAAAACACATTCAACTTCAATACTAAGTTCTACTATACTAAAATAAGAAACAACAAAAACCTGTAACCATAATAGGACACAATATTGATTTACAATTTAAGATCAATTAACCACAATAGGAAAATACAAATACGTAACCACAATAGACACAATAGGGCACAATAGGAAAACATAATAATTATGTACAATTTATTCATTTACAATTTACAATTTAAGGCCATTTAAACACAATAGTTAGATAAAACAATAGGTCACATAGAATAATTATTTACAAATTATTCTATGTGACCTATTGTTTTTGTTATTATGTATTTTGTCTCTATTATGTTCTTCTAATGTGACCTCGTGGTTATGTATTTTATGCTTTTATGTTGTAATGTATTTTGTCTCTATTGTGTTCTTCTATTGTGTCCTACTGTGTGGTTATATGTTGATTTTCAATCCGGGAAAGTAGAATTAGTGAAAAGATAAGAGTTGAATAACAGATGACGAAAAGTAGTTGATAAGCTCTGACAAATGTAATATATTCACTTTAAACTGAGTTTCAGCAATAATGATGGCAAAAAGTGCAATTGTGCCGTATGTATAGATATTCATCATAAGCTTCGGATGAATTTCCTTTAGAAATGTCAGGTAGAGATGTGATCCATCCAAAGGAGGCAAGGGAATCAGATTGAATATGAACAAACTTAAGTTTATAATTCCCCACATCATAATCGTGTTTACGATTTCAAGTCCGACAGTTGTAGCATTGAAGAACTCATCTAAATAAAGCAGCCTGGCTATTACAAAGAAAAGTATGGCAACAACGAAATTTGAAAAAGGCCCGGCAAGCGAAATCAATATCTCGTCACGGTGTTTGTGTTTTAGTTTCTCAGGGTTGAATATTACCGGTTTTGCCCAACCAAATCCTGCAATCACGATTAAAAAAAATCCCATCCAATCGATATGTTTCAACGGGTTCAAGGTTAACCTCCCATCCAGTTTCGCTGTGTTATCGCCCAGTTTATAAGCAGTATATGCATGCGAAAACTCATGAACTGTCAGCCCGATCACGGCTGCAGGTATTATTTTCAACGATTCAGTAACATCCATTCCCTACTAATTTTGTTAATTGTTCTATGTTCTTTCCGCAAATGTATTCATTTTATCTAAATAAATTAATACGTTCGTACTATCATTTTTAAATAAACGGGGTGAGGTAGTGATTTAAAAATTAATAATTAAAAATTAATAATTTCCAGGAAGCTGAAATTTAAGCTTTTGTAAATTAACAAATAAATTATTTAACTATCTATGATTGCATAATTAAAAGAAGATATGAACTACTTTTAAAATAAGGGCTTTGTTTAAAAAGCTTGATAGTTTTTGATTTATTAATAAAAAGTATTCTACTAATGTTTGGGAGGACAGAATTCCGATTCTGTCTTTCTTGTGAAATACCAAAAATACCTGACAGAGTCGGAACTCAGTCCTCCCGGTCCTTGCATTAAAGATTTGATTGTGAATAGCTGAAGAGTTTTTGATTTAATGAAAAAAATTATACTACTGATGTTCGGGAGGACAGAATTCCGATTCTGTCTTTCTTGAAAGATACCATTGATACATGAAAGAGTCGGAACTCTGTCCTCTCGGTCCTTGCGTTAAAGATTTGATTGCAAAGAGCTGTAGAGCACTTGATTTAATGAAAAAAATTATACTACTAATGTTCGGGGGGACAGAATTCCGATTCTGTCTATCTTGTAAGATCCCGTTAATACATGACAGAGACGGAACTCAGTCCTCCCGATTCATGCTTTCAGATTCTGTGCTAATTATATCCTGTTTAATATTTTCAATTTTAACAAAAAAAAAAGCTTGAAAATTTGGATATTTAAGTAGAAACAAATATTTTTGTACCCGAAATCAAGAAATAAAAAATTTCTTCTTTAAATTTTCTACTCATAAATACCTGTTATTTTCTTCTTACTACCTACTACCAATTACTTACTTCTTACCTCCTTTCTACCGACTTTCAGCCGGTACTGACTTTTTTGTGACCTGCTTGTGATACTCTTATGACACTCAAGGAAAAATATTGTACTAATCAAGAACAAATAAAACAATGACAAATACATAATAAAACTCTATATAGGGTTTAATCATTACTTTGTTATTACTTTATTATCTCTTTATTATTACTTTAATTTTCCTGGATTGTGATGGGATGTAGAAATGATGCAGACGAGAATGTCTGAAACGGATTTGAAAGCTGATAAGGTTGCTTTTTTTGAAAAAAAATGGTGATAGAAGACTGTCTGAAGAACATTTGAAAGTGTACGTTTATTCTGGACGAAAGTGTACAACTTTGCGGTGGAAATTTTGTGCTGTAAAAATAGAAAAATATATTTTATTTTTCTAATAAATTCACTTTTTTAACTATAAATATTGAGAATTTAATAATTATCTGCAAAAGTAGTCTTAAAAATCAATCTAATTCATTGGGCTCATGCATGTCATTAAAATTTGTATGGTATTTTTGTTTTTTAATTTAGTACAATACCCGGCATTTTTGTTTTGAAATTTCAACAATAAGAAAAAGAAAATTATTTGTTTTGGAATTCAGATTCATTTAAAAACTGTATTTGCCAAATCATTGTATTTTTAGTACTTTTGTTCTTCTTTTCCATAGATATTCATTTTTGGAAACAGAGAATAAACGGAAACCAGAAACAGCATCGTGATTGAAATTATACCTGCCATCGATTTGATTGATGGAAAATGTGTTCGCCTTTCGCAGGGCGATTATGACCAGAAAATTGTTTACAATGAAAATCCCCTCGAAGTAGCAAAGATGTTTGCGGATGCAGGCATTCGCAGGTTACATTTGGTGGATCTGGATGGAGCAAAGGCACATCATATTGTTAATCACAGGGTGCTGGAAAAAATTACCGGTTCTACCGGTTTGATTGTAGATTTTGGAGGTGGATTGAAATCGGATGATGACTTGCGCATTGCTTTCGAATGTGGTGCCGGAATGATTACCGGTGGGAGTATTGCTGTAAAAAATCCGGATGTTTTTTCGTCGTGGATTAAAAAATTCGGAAGTGCAAAAATCATACTCGGCGCGGATGTAAAAGATGAAAAAATTGCTGTAGGAGGTTGGATCGAGACAACCGAACTTGATTTAATTCCATTTATTAAAAATTATGTGGATCAAGGCATTCATAAAGTGATTTGTACCGATATCAGCAAAGATGGTATGTTACAGGGAACAGCTACAGAACTTTATAAAAAAATACTTGCGGCTCAGCCCGGTTTATATCTGATAGCCAGTGGAGGTGTAAGTTCCATCAGAGATGTTGAACAATTACAGGAAGCTAGTATACCGGCTGTTATCATAGGGAAAGCAATTTATGAAGGAAGAATAAAACTAAAGGAATTAACCCGTTTAATTATCAATTAATAATTAAAAATTGAAAATCGATAATTTGATATTACATTTGTCGGTTCGAACTTAAAATACGAAAGAAATTATGCTAAAAGAAATTTTATCAGTTACCGGTAAACCCGGTCTTTTCAAACTTATTTCTCAAGGTAAAAATATGTTGATTATCGAGTCGCTTATTGATGGTAAACGAATCCCTGCTTATACAAAAGATAAAGTGGTATCATTGGGTGATATAGCAATTTTTACTGAAAATGCTGAAGTTCCGTTAGGTCAGGTACTCGAAAGTGTAAAAGCGAAAGAAAATGGTGGAATGTGTTCCATTGATACGAAAGCTGATAACGACAAGCTTCGCAAATACATGTTGGAAGTTTTGCCTGAGTATGATCGTGAACGTGTTTATCCAAGCGACATACGCAAAATGATTACCTGGTATAACATCCTGATAAATGCACAAATTACCGATTTTGTAGAAGAAGTGAAACCTGAAGAAGCAATAGAAGCTACTGAAGCTACTGAAACTACAGAGGTTACTGAAGCTAAAGAAGCTACTAAAGCTGCTGTAAAGAATAATTTGTAAATCTATTTTAAAACGAGGGTTTAAGAGTGTAAGATTTCTTTCCTGCTTTTATCCTGATCAGGTTATCCTTTTAGATTGATAATAAGATAACTTTTGGGACTTATTTAAGTTTTTTAAAATGAATGTAAAGTCGATTTGTGAACTTATAGAAGAAGTGGCTCCTTTGTCATTGCAGGAAAGCTATGATAATGCCGGACTTCTGATTGGTGACAGACAAATGGAAATTTATTCGGTTCTGGTGAGCATTGATATAACTGAAGATGTTATTGACGAAGCTATCCGTAAAAACTGCCAGATGATAATTTCACATCATCCTCTTATTTTCAATGGTTTAAAACGTCTAACAGGTCAGACTGAGGTCCAACGGTGCGTAGCAAAAGCCATTAAAAACGATATTGCTATCTATGCAGCCCATACCAATCTGGACAATGTGTTGAATGGAGTCAGTGGAAAAATGGCTGAAAAAATAGGATTAAAAAATATTCGAATTCTACAACCTAAACAAAACAGACTTTTAAAACTAATTACATATGTTCCTTATCTGTATTCGGATAAGGTAAGAAAGGTTTTGTTCGAAGCAGGAGCAGGGCAGATAGGGAATTATGATTCCTGCAGTTTCAATGCCGATGGTGTGGGGACTTTCAGAGCCAATGAAAATGCCCGGCCTTTTGTTGGGAATATCGATGAATTGCATTCGGAACCCGAAACCCGGATTGAAGTTATTTTACCGGATTATTTAAAAAATCGGGTTCAGGAAGTCTTGCTAAAGATACATCCCTACGAAGAACCTGCTTATGATTTTATTCCGTTGCAAAACGCCTGGAAAGAAGTAGGAGCAGGGGTTGTAGGAGAACTGGATCCTCCGGAAGATGAATTGATCTTTCTAAACCGTATTAAGAGAATCTTTAATATTCCTTCTATACGGCATACAAACCTGTCAGGAACAAAAATTAAACGAGTTGCCTTGTGTGGAGGCTCCGGGAGTGAATTTTTGACAGATGCCATTGCTTCCGGTGCAGATATTTTTATCACCGGCGATTTTAAGTATCACCAATTCTTTGATGCCCAAAAGCAGATCGTGATAGCCGACATTGGACATTTTGAAAGTGAACAGTTCACAAAAGACATTTTTTTCGAGATAATTACAAAAAAAATGCCTACATTTGCAGTCCAAATTTCAGACAGTAAAACCAACCCCATAAACTATTTGTAATCATTATGCCAACAGAATTAAAAGCAGAAAAAGAAATCACCGTAGAGGACAAACTAAAAGCACTTTACGAACTTCAAAAAGCGGTTTCCAAGATAGATGAAATAAAGATTTTACGTGGTGAGCTCCCATTAGAAGTACAGGATTTAGAAGACGAAATTATCGGCTTAAATACCCGTATGGAAAATTTCGAAACAGAGATTGCTGAAATTATTTCTACAATTTCAACGAAAAAAATTGAAATTAGTGAATCGAAAATAAAAATCGCAAAATACAAAGAGCAACAGGATAATGTTCGTAATAACAGGGAATACGATAATCTTTCGAAAGAAATAGAATTCCAAACCCTCGAAATTGAACTGAGCGAAAAACGTATACGCGAATATACTGCAGGTCTGGAAACAAAACAACTGGATCAAAAGACTACAGCAAGTCAATTAACCGAGCGTAAACTTGACCTGGATCTTAAGAAAGGTGAGTTAAACGAGATTGTTTCTGAAACTAAACAGGAAGAAGAAAAACTTCGTGAACATGCGAAGGAAATCGAATCACTGATCGAACCACGGTTAGTAACTGCATTTAAACGTATCCGCAAGAATGCACGTAATGGTTTAGCAGTTGTTTATGTACAACGTGATGCATGCGGTGGTTGCTTTAATAAAATTCCTGCACAACGTCAGTTGGATATTCGCCTTCGTAAGAAAATTATTGTTTGCGAATATTGCGGTCGAATATTAGTCGATCAGGAATTGGCAGGTGTTGCACCGGTGACAGAAGATTAAGATATTTAATCAGTATACTCAAAAAGAGGTCGAATTTATTTTCGGGCTCTTTTTTTTTGCATCAGAATGTAATTTTCACGAACAGATTCCCACACATGATTGAATATCTGATTCTCAGGCTTAATAATGAAGTCTAAATGTGTGTAAAATATCAACTTAACGACTGTATTTCCATTCTTTATAAACTCTGTTCTATAAAATAAGGCTTAGATCAGGATAGTTTGGACAATGAATTTATGGTTAATCAAAAAAAAACGTATTTTTGGAGACATTTGGGAAGATTTGGACAATGAATTAAATATAAGTGAATCCGAATAAAATTTATCCATATGAAATCACGGAGTGGTTTAGTTTTGTTTTTGTATAAAGTGAAGCATGAGATTTTTGCTTTAATAAATTTCCGGCTAATGTCAACTGGATATTCGCCTTTGTAAGAAAATTAAAATTTTAGAATATTGCTTTCAAATATTAGTCGATCAGGAATTCCATGTGTTTTTCAGGTGAAGAGGAAGAGGATCGTTAGTAAGCAAACTCAGAAAGAGTTCGGATTTATTTTCGGGCTCTTTTTTTTGCATCAGAATGTAATTTTCACGAACAGATACCCACACTCGATTGAATATCTCATTCTCAAACATAAAAATACGGTATAAGTGGTTGTAATATATCAGATTAGTATCCATTTTTCATTCCTTAATAACCTCTCATCTAATAATTGAGGTTTTTCTGATCTATAAAACAGGGTGGAACTGTTCTGCTTAGTTTTAAAATCGTATCATTTTCTGTATAATCCACAAAAGGCTTACTTTTTAAATCTAATCTATAGTACTATCTTTTTACCATTTGTGAAAATCAAAATTAAAAGTTTAAGTACTGATTCTTTACAAATAGTTTAGTTTACAAATGTAATATTTGAATGAATTCACAAATATATTTACCTATATTACAAAAGTACAATAAATAAATCTACCTTAAATTTACAGAAGTAAACGTGATATATTTACAAAAGTACATTAGTTCACAATGTACAATATCTATTTGTAAACCACCTTTTATGAGTAGTTTATATGCCTATATATATTTTATAGTCAGATAAATAAGTAAAATAGTTGATTTAAAGATATAAGTATATATTTACATCCATACTATATTGGCCATTTTCAACATCATATAATACAAAATATTATTTATATATATGATATTCAGCATTTATAGCTTAATATATCTATTATATGGCTTTAAGTAATGTATTCGTTTAAATACAGTTTACAGGTGCTTTATTATAAGGATTTAATCATTAATACCGCTGTAATTTAAATAAGCGGGTCTGTATTACATATGTAAATGTACAAATGTATGTATTCACATATGTAATTGATTTGCATATGTGAATTGATTCACATATCTTTGTGAAGTAAATAGAAATGTACACTTCACATAAATACCGTGTATTATGGATGAAAAAGAAAGAATTGAAAAAATCATGTTGAAGGAAGAAATGAATTCAGCAGTGTTTGCCGCCGAAATAGGCATACAAGGTTCTACGCTCTCCCATATTTTGAATGGCAGAAATAATCCGAGTCTGGAAGTACTTAAAAAAATTCTAAACCGGTTCCGCACAGTGAGCTCAGATTGGCTTATTTTAGGCATTGGATCAATGTATCGTGCAGAAAAGCAACCTCAGACGCTTACACTCTTCGATACATTAGACGAAAACGTCACAAAATCAAGCAGTTCAGACTCAAAAACTGTTGAAAAAAACATACCGGCCGCTGCAGTCATCCAGCAAAAAACTATGCCTGCTCAGGAAATACCTGTTCAGGCACCTGCAGAAACAGCTCAGGTTCCATTTATACCCCGGATTGAACCCACTCTAAAATCAGTTCGTAAAATAATTGTTTATTATACCGATAATACTTTTCAGGAATTTATGTCATAAACGCGTTACGTGTTCCGTGTTCCGTGTTCCGTGTTCCGTGTTCTGCGTTCCGTGTTCTGCGTTCCGCGTTCCGGGTTCCGTGTTTCGTGTTACGGGTTCAGTGTTATTTTGTCTTTTGTCTTTTGTCTTGGTTCTTGGTTCTTGCTTCATAAGCTTTCCGCGTTTACTTAAACAGTCTGTTATGGCATGTTTTAAAGTGTGTATAAGGCGATTTAAAGAGTTTAACCTTTACAATCCATACTCTTGTATGAATCGGGATTATTTTGTAATTTTGCACACAA
>Ga0302269_1001331_pt1 | contig 12217 bp, 5 predicted proteins | sample III_Bog_E2_2_FD_194560 | JGI IMG/M metagenome (GOLD analysis project Ga0302269, IMG submission 194560) | Peat permafrost microbial communities from Stordalen Mire near Abisko, Sweden - III_Bog_E2_2 | ecosystem: Environmental > Terrestrial > Soil > Wetlands > Peat | place: Sweden: Abisko...
AGGCGGTGATCGGCTCGTCGCAACCCGGCGGGGCACCCCTGGTGGCGCCCGATTATAACAGGGCGGGTGCCCCTTAGTCCCACCTTTAGGACTCAGGTGGGTTGCCCCGGGGCCCCGCGTTTTTGCCCCTTGGATCCAGACTGGCCTGCCACCGTCAAAGCCCGACAAAGGGCGCCTCGGCGTCGGCCCTACAGCCAAGGTGCAACACCTAGGTCTGGGAGCTTCTTTGTCGCAAAGACTTATAGATTTTTACGCTGTTTTGTTTTTCGCCGATGTGCCGATAAATGCAGATCAACCAGACCTTCGATACCTCCCTATCCCCCGCCAGTCCAAGCCCGCTTGGATCCAGGGTTTTCCGCTTCCTTAAGTCGGCCCATTTATGGGCTGCTTTGGGAGTCGTGTTTCTTTTCTGGATATTGACCGGTCCCGACCACACTGAGCGCAACCGACGCATTGGCATTCTCACCTCGGTCCTGTTCTTTTTCGTGGCGGCAACCCTCCTGGGACGCTGCGCGAGGCGGCCGGGTATTTCGAAGGATCTCGCCAGGGGCCTGCGTTGGATTGCGGGCAGCCAGGTCCTCTACGGCCTCGGCACGCTCTACGGTTTTTTCACCGTTCTCTACCTGCCTGGCTACAAGGCGCGCTTCGACGTGTCGGATGTCTTCTACCTTGCGGGGTATCCCACCGTCCTCATGGGCCTCGTTTTCATGCCGCGGGTGGAACAACGCTCCGCAAGCCGGGCCCGCATCCTTATCGACACCGTGGTGTTTCTCGTGGGGGTGGGACTGCCGCTCTGGCTCTTCACGCTCAGTCCGGGGGTCTCGAAGGCATCCCTGTTCGAAGGTTCCATGTTCATAGGCTATCCGCTGGCGAGCTTCACTGGGATCACGATTCTCAATTTCATCCTCCTGACCCGGGCGCCCCAGCCCTCAAGGACGGCGTTCAGCCTCCTCGTGGCTGCAATCTGCGTCGTTTGGCTTTCCGACCTGATCTATCTCCTGGACAGCGTCCACGGACTGGTCGCTACAGGGCCGGTCGACTGGAGCAATGCCTCGAGCGCCCTCTCCACCATTCTCTTCATCCTCGCCGCTGGGCGGATCGAAACCGGGCCGATCTCCGGGCGGCAGGAGGTCCAGGCCGCGGCGACTAGCCCGCTTCCGATCGCTACGATTGTCGCGGTGAGCGGTTGGCTCGTGCTCTTCATGCTTACGGGCCATCCCGACCCCGATACGATGGCGCGCATCCTCATGTGCCTGGTGCTGCTTTTCGTGGTGCTGTCCGTGCGAGAGGCCTTCGTGTTTCGAGACGGAAAGCGATGGCTGGCCGCGGAAATCGACCGCGAGGCCCGGGCCCGCTTCGAGGTCCTCGTGCAGCACACCCTGGACGTCATCATGCTCGTGGACTCCCAGTACACGATCCGCTTCGCTAACCCGGCCGTGGCCGATGCGCTCGGCGTTTCCGCGCACGACATTGTCGGGCAGCCCCTCCTGCGGTTTGCCCACGAGGAGGACATGGAAAAAGGCACCCTGTTTCTGGACATCGTCTCCAAATCCGCCACAAACCGGTCGTCCCTGAGGTGGCGCCTGCGCCACGCAAACAGGACCTATCGCGTCTTCGACACGCTGGGCGCACGCACCGCGATCGGGTCATCGCTTGCCGGGATGGTAATCACTTCCCGGGACATGACGCAGCAGGTCGCGCGGGACGAGACGCTCCGGCAATCCGAGAAAATTGAGGCCCTGGGCCAGCTGGTGGGAGGCATTGCGCATAATTTCAACAATATCCTGACCGCGACGATGATGCGGCTTGGCCTACTTAAGGGGCACAAGCAGCTTCCCCAGGACGCCCTCGAGGAAGTGATCGCACTCGACCGTGAGGCGAAGCGGTCGGCCGAGCTCACACGCAAACTCGTCCTGTTTGGAACCCGGCAGAACGTTCAGAGGAAGACCGTGAACATCGGGGATTCGCTCAACAGGCTCCTTCCCGAAATCCACCAACTTCTGGGTGACGCCATCCAGCTCCATCTTGCCGGGGGCTCATCGCCCAAGGTCGTCCTGGCCGACGGCGACCTCCTCGATTACATGGTCATGAGCCTCTGCGCGAATGCGCGCGACGCTATGCCTGACGGCGGCTGCCTGATAATCGAGATCGCCGAAATGACTGCCGAAGAGCTGGCACCTGACCCCAAGGGGGCGCCGAGGCCCGCCTCCGTCATCAGGCTAAGCTTCCAGGACAATGGCTGCGGAATGGACCATTCGACCCAGCAACGTCTCTTTGAGCCATTCTTCACGACCAAGGCACCCAATGGAGGGCACGGGCTTGGCCTGGCCTCGGTGCATGGCGCCGTAAAGATGCACCAGGGTTGGATGCAGGTGGAGAGCTCGCCTGGAAAGGGAAGCACGTTCCGGATCTTCCTGCCATGCGAGTCCCGCTCGCCCGCCGCCTCCCTCGCCTGACCGATCAATTCCCGCGGTAAAGGCTGCAGGTTTCGATCCCAGGCTCCCAGGACGAGAAGCGCCATGCCCTCCCTTGGTCGTCCTCGTCTCCGTTGAGGCGGCGACCCTGCACCCAGAGGCCCTCCTTGAAGGAGCCCTCGTCGACCGCGGCTATCCCCACCCGACCGGGAATCCCCGCCGGGTTGTGAAAGATCACGCGGAATCCGCCCCCCACTCCCAGAAACTCGCCTGGGCCGGTCGCAATGAGCAGTCCCGCACCCTTCTCGGAGCGCCGGCCGAAGATTTCGTCCAGGCTGATATCAAGGACCACACCTCCCAGGGTCTCCACAATCGACGGATGCTCCTTATCCAGGGAAAAGCCCACCATGTCATCCTTGCCTTGGTGCTCAAGCACGAGGGGAGCGACCTGGCGGAGGAGTCCGTAGGCGTTGCCTAAAGCGACCCGGTCGGCTTCCGGCACGGGAACCGATCCCGGGAAATTGGCCTCGATTGCAAAGGGGGAGAACCCGATCGCCCGGTAGCGGCCCACTGCGACGAACAGGTTGCGCGCCGATTCCGCGTTCCTGTTCGTCTCAGGAATAAAAAGCGGATTGGCGCACCGCGTGAACAGTCGGCAGCGCTCGTCGAAGTTGGACGCATAGAGGTCGGGGGCAAGGAGCGAGAGATGGGGTGCCGCCGCCTTCCAGAAGTTGAGCACCTGAGCCAGGGGACCCCCGCTGGGATAGTCGCCCGGATTCGCGTTGGGCTCATTTAGCCAGGCATTCGCGTACAGCGGGATCGGATAGGCCGCCGCACCGGCTGCCGCTACCCGGTCCACGTAACGGGCGTAGTTCCAGGCCATGAACATCTCGTCGGTAGCGGCCCCGGGGCCAAAGACCTCCGTCCACGTGCCGGACGTCCTCGCACCTGCGGCCTCCCAGCGCGCCCGCAGTTCCGGCACCAGGTCGGACGGATTTGCCGCAGCGTACCGGAACCACTCCTCGGGCACCGGCGCGTTGAACGCAGCCTCGGCAGCCGGAGACCTGTCGCGGGAGTCGCCCAGTACGCCCACCTCGTTCTCAACCTGCACGATCAGGACCGTATGGTCGCGTGCATCAACCTTGGCGAGGTGCCCCATGAGCGTGCCAAACGCGCGCGCGTCCGCCGCCGCACTCTCCTCGCCGAGGGGCGAGAGGACCTCCGGCTCATCCCCGTTGCGCAGCCTGACCCTTGGAAACCGGTGCGAGTCCCACTTCACCCAGGCCGGGGCGTAGCTCGACATGCCGTTCTTCCAGCTCGCAAACCAAAGAAGGCCCAGCCGCATCCGATGCGCCCTCGCCTGGGTGATGAGCCCATCGAGGACGTGAAAGTCAAAACGGCCCTCCTCCGGCTCGATCATTTCCCACGACACCCCGGCAAGCACCGTGTTGAGGTTCTGCGCCTCCAGGCGCTCCCATATGGGATTCATGTACTCCAGACTTGAGGAGCTGGAATTGCGCAGCTCTCCACCAAGAATCAGGTAGGGCTTGCCGTCCACGAACAACTGGGTCGCCAGGCCGCTGCGCCTGAGCTGTGGGATTCCATCGGCCGATGCGTGGGACGAGGCCGGGGAGAGCACCGCCAGGCCGAAGGCGCACAGGGCGCCAACCACGGTTCTCGGAGCAGGGAGATTTTTCATGGGGTTCGGATCCATGGCAATGCATACCCCAGGAGAAAGCCAATCCGATTCGGTGGGTGCAGGAACCCACCCCAATCACGTCAAACCGCGCAAGGGGAGGCTTCCAGCTTATTGAGGCGCTGCGCGAGAAGGCCCTTATGCACGGCCGTCCCCAAGGTATGAATGCTGCTCGGCTTCAGGAGAAGTTGCCCGACACCGGCAGCCTCAAGCCGCTCGGCCGTCAAGGAAGCCGTGTAGCCGGACATGAGGATAATTGGGATCTCGCATCCGGCATGCCGGAGCTGGCTTGCAAGGAAGAGGCCGCTCATCCCGGGCATAGTCTGGTCCGTGAGGAGAAGTTGGAACCATTCCGGTTCGGAAATGACTCGGGCGAGAGCTGTCGCAGGCCGTGAGGTGATTTCGACCTCGTAGCCAAGCGTGGTTAGCGCCTCCTCGCATAAGCGTGCCAGCAGGTCCTCGTCATCGACTACGAGGATCCGCTCACCGCTTCCTCGCGGTGTCGGCCCGTTTTCGGCTGCGGCGGGCGTTATTGAACCTGCATGCTCTGGAAAATAGAGACGGAACGTCGTACCCTTGCCCGGTTGGCTGTCCACCAGAATCACACCGTCGTGGCTCTCCATGATGCCTCGGACTACCGACAAACCTAGGCCCGTACCCTCCCCAAGCGGCTTCGTCGTGAAGAAAGGATCAAAAATCTTCTGCATCATCGCGGGCTCCATCCCGCACCCGGTGTCGCTCACGGTCAAAAGCGAGTATATGCCCGGCCGGAGGCGTGGATGCTCCGCCGACTGCACTTCGACCACGCTCCGGTTAAGCGACACGTGGAGCTCGCCAGGGAGGTCCTTCATGGCGTACCTCGCGTTGGTCCCCAGGTTCATGAGGATCTGATGGATCTGGTTGGCATCGGCGAACACGGTGGGAGTATCCGCCGATATCGAGCTCTTGAGCTCGATCGTCGACGGAATGGTGACCCTCAGCAACTTGAGGCTCTCCTCTATGATAGGATTGAGCCTGATCGCTCCGCGCTCCTGCGACTGCTGGCGGCTAAACGTCAGGATCTGCCGCACTAGGTCGCTGGCTCGGTGGGTCGCCTTCAGCACCGCCCCAAGGTGCTCCCGTACCGTTGGGTTCTCCACCAGCTTCATCGTCGCCAGCTCCGTATAGCCGCTGATGGCCATAAGGATGTTGTTGAAGTCGTGCGCCACCCCTCCAGAGAACTGGCCCAAGGCCTCCATTTTCTGGGCCTGGAGGAAATGCTCCTCCAGCCGTTTGCGCTCGGTGATGTCACCCGCTGAGCAATGAACAACCTGATTTGACGCTACCGGGAAGAACAGCCACGAGATGGTTCGCCCGAAGGACTGAGTCTCAAGGCGCATGGTCTGCAGCGTGGATAGGCATTCCCGCGTGATGCCCGCGATATTTTCCGGGAGAATCTGCTCAGGGGTGTTTGCGCCCATCGAGCGCGCCATCGCTCCCGCGGCGTCATTGAAATAGGTGATTTCTCCCGTAGCGGACAATTCCATCACCGGATTGGGATTGAAATGCGCAAAGGCCGCCTGCCTCTGGATCTCGCGCTCCGCCTGCTTGCGCTCCGTTATGTCCTGCGCAACCACGATGAACGACGCGGGGGCCATGCCAGGAGGGCCCATCGAGGACATCGCGACGCTGACCCAAACAATCGAACCGTCCTTGCGGACGTACCGTTTTTCCAGCGTGAACTCGCGCACCGATCCATTACCCATCAGGGCCATTTCAGCCGAGCTTCGTCCGATGTCCTGTTCATGTGTGATCTCGGGGCAAGTGCGCCGGGTCATTTCCTCCTGATTAAAACCCACAATCTCACAGAACCGCTGGTTCACCCGGACGAAGCGCCCGGAGGCCATCTCGCATTGCGCGACACCCACCGCGGCTTGATCGAAAATGGCCTTTAGCCACTGCTCGCTCTCGCGAAGCGCCGCCTCGGAAAGCCGCCGATCCGTGATATCCTGGACCGTGCCCGAAAGCCGGGTTGGCTTGCCGCCGTCGTCAAAGCGCATTTCGGAGATCTGGTGAACGTATCTTACCTCCCCGGTGCCTCGGACTATGCGATGCTCAAATTCAACGTGGTGAGGGGGCTCTGTAAGAGACCTTCCCCTGGCCTCTTGGACAGCCGCGAGGTCGCCCGGGTGAATCATTCGATCAAACGTTTCGGCATTGGGCGGGTACTCCTCCCGCGAGATCCCAAGTATCCGGTAGATCTCCTCCGACCAAACAAGCCGTTTGCTCGTGAGATTGAATTCCCAATCCCCCAGGCTGGCGATGCGCTGCGAGTTTTCGATCCGCGCCAGGTTCAGAATCGTCCCGTTCAGGTGGAGGAGCCGCACCTCCAGCATGTTGTGAACCCGGATCAGGACCTCTGCTAGGTCAAAGGGCTTGCTCACAAAGTCCTTTGCGCCCGCCTTCAGTGCGCGCAGTTTGTGGCTTGGCTGCGCGGTGATCACCAGAACCGGGATGTCGTTGCCCCCTTCGATTTCCTTAAGTCCCTCCAATACCTGGAACCCGTCCATGCCGGGCATCTGGAGGTCGAGAAGGACTAGATGGTAGCGGTTCTTCTTATAGAGCTCACAGACTTGGAAGGGATCCATTGTCGACGAGACCGAGACGTATCCCGAATCCCGCAGCATCTGCTCGAGCAGCTCAACGTTGGCCGCCTGGTCGTCAACGATAAGGATCTTGGCCTTAAGAATGTCTGGGAGGCCGATCATTTAATCGATTCCACCAGATTCGTCAGGTGGGCCCCCTTTTCAGCAAACTTGAGCGCCTCATTGAGCGCCTCCGTAAATTCATTGATCCGGATAGGCTTGGTGATGTAGCGGAAAAATCCAGCCTTCAGGCCCTTCTCGATGTCGCGCTGCATTGCATTCGCACTTAGCGCAACGACGGGGATGTGCGCGGTAACGGGGTCTACGAGCAGCATCTTCATTGCGTCGATCCCGCTTATCCCAGGCAGGTTGATGTCCATCAGGATCACGTCGGGATGAAAGTCGTGTGCTATCGAGATGCCGATGGTCCCGTTGACCGCAGTCAAAAGCCGAACGTTGGGCAGACGTGAGACGATTTCCTCGACGAGGACCATGTTTGCAGGATTGTCCTCGATGTAGAGGAGGGTGCGCTGGCCAATGTCGGTTGGCCCTTGCGACAGGATGGCTACGTCCGGTTCGGCGCGATCCACCGAAAGGTCGGGAGGCTGCGACGCAGGCAAATCGACCCAAAACACGCTTCCTTTCCCGAATGTGCTCTCCACGCCCAGGCTTCCCTCAATGAGCTGTGCCAGCTTCTTGGTCACGACCAAGCCGATTCCTGTGCCCGCGACACTGCCAGCCTCCTGCCCCAGGCGGTTGAAGGGCTGGAAAAGCTGCGCGACCTTCTCGGGCTTCAATCCGGCACCTGTGTCCCTGACGCTGATCCGCACCACGTCCGGAGAGGCCGCAATGCATTCCACGACGACCGAACCGTGCTCCTTGTTGTACTTGATGGCGTTGGACAGGAGGTTGATGACGATCTGCTTAAGACGCGTCCGGTCGGCCCGGACGTAGCTGGCCTCGGTGAAAAGAGGAAACGTCATTACGATGCCCCTTTTCTGCGCCTGCGACTCCATCATTTCATGGCACTCGGACAGGATGTCCGCAAGGGCCACCGGCTCCAGAGATAGCGACACCTTTCCCGATTCGATGACCGCGAGGTCCAGGATCTCGTTGATGAGGTTCAGGAGATGCCATCCCGCTTGGAGGATTTGGCTTATGCGCCCTGCCTGCGAAGGCGTCGGCACCGGGGAGGAAGATTCCATGAGCTGGGCGAAACCCAGTATGGCGTTAAGCGGGCTGCGAAGCTCGTGGCTCATGCTGGACAAGAAGTCCGACTTCGCCAGGTTCGCCTTTTCCGCGGCGCCTTTAGCCCGTTGAAGCTCGGAATTGGATTCCTGAAGAGCCTGCTCAAAATGTTTCCGCTCGGTTACGTCGCGGGCAGCTGCGAACACTCCTTGGAGCCTGCGGTCACGATCATAGAACGTGCTCGCATTGTAGGAGACGACGGTCTCCCGACCATCCCTGGCCCGCACTGTGAGCTCGTAGTTGGATACCCTCTTCTCGCTCAGCACCAGCTTGATGCTCGCCTCGGCGCGCTCCGGGTCCGTGAAGTAGTCCTTGAATGGAGCGCCGACCAGCTCGTCGCGAGTGCATCCCGTGAGCGCCTCAGTTTGTTTGTTGACGTCCGTGATGATTCCCGAGGGATTGGTGGTCATGATCGCGTCGATATTGGACTCGATCAACGAACGCGTGTAAAACTGCTGGTCGCGCAGGCGCTGATCCAGCACCTTCTGTTCCGCTTCGACCTGCTTACGGGCGGTGTTGTCCGTGCCGATCAAAAGGAAACCGATGATGGCGTTTTGCGCGTCCCGAAGGGCCGTGACCGAGACCACCGCCGGGAACCGGCTGCCGTCCTTGCGGATGTAGGTCAGCTCGTAGATGTCCTCAATTCCGCGCGTCGCCTTGAAGACCAACGCCTCGAAGCCCGGCGTGATCGGAGTGGAAAGCTCGGCGCTCAGCGCCTTGGCGCGGGCGATTACCTCCTGGGGATCGGAGATGTCCGCAGGGGTGATCTTGTTCATCACCTCGGCGGCCGAGTAGCCCAGCATCCGCTCCGCACCCACGTTGAAGATCTGTATCACCCCGTTCTCGTCCGTCGCTATGCTCGAGAAGTTGGCGCTGTTGAAGATCGCGCTCTGCAGGGCCCCGGCCTTGACCAGCTCCTCCTCGGCCCGCTTGCGTCCGGTGATGTCGCGAAGGATGCCGGTGAAGTGTCGCTGGCCGCTGAGCCACATCTCGCTCATGGCGATTTCGACGGGGAATACACTCCCATCCTTTCGGCGCCCAACAACCTCCCGCCCGATTCCGGCAGCGCGCGCCTCGCCACTGACGCTGTAAAACTCGAGGGTGTTGTCGTGCCCCCCTTTGCCAAGCTCGGGGATAATCGTGCTGAAATTTTGACCAATCAGCTCGGCGGAGGAATACCCGAACATCCGCTCCGCGCCTGGGTTCATCGTCTCTATCAAGCCATTGCTCGACTGCAGCGTCATGATCCCGTCCGCCACGGAATTGAGGATGGTCTGGACAAGGGCCACGCTGTCCCTCCCGGTCTGCTGTGCAGCATACTCCGTCGTGACGTCCCGGAACACGAGGACCGCCCCGACGACCCGCTGCTCGCTGTCGTGCATGGGCGCGCAGCTATCCGCGATCGCGCACTCGCGTCCATCCTTCGATATCAAGACGGTATGGTTCGCGAGGCCATGAATTGCTCCCGTGGCCAGGGTCTCCTTCACCGGGACTATGCTGGGCAATCGCGTCTCCTGGTTAACAATGTTGAAGATTTCGTCGACGGGCCGCCTGATGGCGTCTGCCTGGGCCCAACCCGTGAGTCGCTCTGCCACAGGGTTCAGGAAAGTGACGCGGCCCTCGGCGTCCGTGGCAATCAACCCGTCGCCAATGGAATGGACGATCACGGAGAGTTTCTCTTCGCTGGAGTGAAGCTCGTGGTTTGCTCGCGCGAGCTTGCGGCTCGTCTCCTTTTGGTTTTCGAGGAGCATTTGGGTCTCGGCATGGACCAGGCTCTTTAGCCGGTTTTGGGTCTCAAGGTAGACCAGATAGGCAAACAGCAGCGCGAGCAGCAGGAGTAACCCGGTGCAGACCACGACGCTGGTGAAGAGAGAGCGCATTTCCGATTGGAACTGCGATTCCTGGACGCCGAGGGCCGACTCCTCGATCTGGACAAAAGCACGCATCTCATCGCGAATCCGGTCCATTAGGCGTTTGCCGAGACCGCTATCCACAGCTTCTATGGCCGCGGCCGAGCCATGTTTGTCGACCAGCCCGACAACACGCGCCAATTCCGCCATCTTTGCCTCAACCACCGGCGCCATCGCATCGAGATGTGCATTGGCCGGAGCTATCTTGGATAATCGGCGCAACTGCCCCAGGTCGCCGACAATCTTGTCGCGCACCGCGAAATAGGGCTCCAGGAAGACCGAGTCTCCCGTAATGACATACCCGCGCTGGCCGGTCTCGGCGTCCTTCAGTTCCGAAAGCAGATCGTTCGCCTGTTTAATGACGTCGTCCGAATGTTTTCGCGCCTCGGCCGATAGTGCCACCTGCCTGAGGGCCTGAAACGAAGCCGTCGTCGCCAGAACAACCAGCAGCACGATTGCAACGAGCGTGCCCAATATTTTGTAGTTCGATCTCATGGTGCGCGGAGTGTCATCTGGGCGGAGTTGTGGAAGTTCAGGGATGGTGTCCGCCACGTTTCCCAAGGCGCTGCAGGCACCTCGGAATTATCAGTTACAAACGGCCCCGAAGATAGGGGGTGTACACCTACCCGAATCGGGCAACCAACCCACGGTAGCGGAAGCTCATGCGGCAATCCATGCAGGGTGCCGCATGGCTTTCCTGCGCGGCGCAAAAAGACCCCGTTCGCGCCCCATCATTCCCGCCCGAATCTGGCCTCTTTTCTGGCCGCCGACAGAGCCTATGGGCATCCGCATGGGCACCCGGGGCCGCTTGTCCGCGCTTCGGCTTGCTTTATGGCCCATCACGAACTCATTGCCGGCATGATTGCATCCCTTCTTGCCCATGCAGAGCCGGAGACCCCTGACGCGGGCTTGATCGATGCCTATTCGAACGCGGTCGCGGACGCCGTATCTGCGGCCCACCCCGCCGTCGTCCATATTGAGGTCACCGGAAACGGAGCACCCGGGGGGACCGGATCGGGCTTCTTCATCTCCCCGGATGGATACCTGCTGACGAACAGCCACGTAGTGCATGCGGCAACCCGTATCCAGGTCTTCCTATCGGACGGAAGAAAGCTCGCAGCCGACCTGATTGGCGACGACCCGGACTCAGATCTTGCCGTCCTTCGCGTGAGCGCCGACGAGTTCGCCCACCTCAAGCTGGCGGACAGCAACGCGGTCCGACTGGGACAGATCGCGATCGCCATCGGTTCTCCCATGGGCTTCCAGCAGACCGTTACCGCGGGCATCGTGAGCGGGCTCGGGCGGTCCCTGCGGGGAGCATCCGGCAGGCTGATCGACAACGTCATACAGACTGACGCAGCCTTGAACCCCGGAAATTCCGGGGGCCCGCTCATCAACACGCGCTCCGAGGTGATCGGCGTGAACACCGCGATCATTCGCCCGGCGCAGGGGATCTGTTTTGCCATCGCGAGCAACACCGCACGCTGGGTCGCCGCATGGCTCATAAAGGAGGGCCGTATCCGCAGAAGCTACATCGGTGTCGCAGGCCAGAACGTGCCTCTCCTGCGCAAGTTGGTCCATCATCACCGGCTATCGCAGGAATCGGGCGTCCTGATCATGGGAATCGAGTCCGATAGCCCCGCGGCCCGCGCCGGCCTGTTGGTGGGCGATATCCTAGTTGGGCTAGACGGTGCTCCCACCCCGGCAGTCGACATCCTCCACAAGCAGCTCACGGGTGAGCGCATTGGCGAGCGTGCGATCGTGAGCCTGCTGCGCGGCGTCGAGCTTCGCAGACACGCGATCATCCCCCTGGAGATGCCCCCGCGGACCTAGCGATGGCGCATCAAAAGGAAGAAGAGCCCCACCATGGCAAGCAGGGAGCCCACCCCGATGATGATGCCCGAGAGCACGGGAGTCCCCTGTAGGCTCAGGCGCCAACTGGGCGCCCGGAGCCGGTTGCTCAGGCCGGTCACGTGCACATGGGAGGGGTGGTCGAGTTCCGCCTTGAAGGCCGCGGCGCTAGGGTAGCGCTCAGCGGGGTCTCGCCGCATGGCGCGGAGCACGATCTCCTCCGCCTCGAGAGAGATCGCCGGATTCACAAAGCGAGGCGCCACCGGGTCGCCGTTCACCCTGAGCTGGGCCGCGGCCCAGGGGTCCTCGGCCTGGAAGGGCAGCACCCCTGTCAGCATCTGGTAGAGGATGACCCCGAGGCAGTAGATGTCGGTGCGCTCATCGTTAGCCTTGTTGCGGACCTGCTCCGGGGCCATGTATTCCGGCGTGCCGAACAAGGGGGTCAACCCGTCAAACAGGCTGAAACCCGAATCC
>Ga0302269_1001333_pt1 | contig 12208 bp, 8 predicted proteins | sample III_Bog_E2_2_FD_194560 | JGI IMG/M metagenome (GOLD analysis project Ga0302269, IMG submission 194560) | Peat permafrost microbial communities from Stordalen Mire near Abisko, Sweden - III_Bog_E2_2 | ecosystem: Environmental > Terrestrial > Soil > Wetlands > Peat | place: Sweden: Abisko...
CGAGATACTTGTGACTCGTCCGGCTAAATCATACGCCATGCCGGTTTTTCGTCCCGCCCAATCTGTCACATTGGTCAAGTGGTTGTTGCTGTCATAAGCATAAAAGACATTTTTACCGCCGGGATAAATCAGGTTCGTCATGTTCCCGCTGGCATCGTAACGATACTGGATAAGATTTCCATACACGTCCCTGCAACTGGAAACATGGTTGTAGGCGTCATACGTCCAAGAATTAGTAAGGCCGCTTTCAGAAGTATTCGTTAAATTATCGTCTGCATCGTAACTATACAAAGTAGTGGCAACATTATCTGCGCGGTTGGTCAACCTGCCTTTGGCATCATAACCGTAAGTCGCAGTCTGTCCGGCAGGGTCTTTGAGTGATGTCATTAAGCCTTGATGGTTGAAACCTAACGATGTGGAATGACCGAGTGGCGTGATTGTATTAGTCAGCCGATTTGCTCCGTCAAACTGGAACTGCCATTTTTTACCGTTGCGATTGGTAAGCGTAATTTGATTGCCCGCGCCGTCATAGGCACGCAACACTGTATGTCCTGCGCCGTCTGTCAGCTTTGTCAATTCGCCGCGAGCGTCCCAATTTTGTTTTGTAATTTCGCCAGCCGCATTTGTTGAGGCAATTTTGCGGGCATCGGCATCATAGCCAAACGTAGTTGTTCGTGATAATGGATCGGTGGCTGCGATCAAGCGTCCATCTACGTCGTTGGTGTAGAATGTTGAATTTTGAAGCGGGTCAACAGAGCGAATCAGCCAGTCTCGGTTGTCGTAAAAGTTTGTAACAACAGGTGTGCCTTGCGACATGGCGGGCAACTTGGTTGCAAGCAGGTGGCGCGTGACGCTCCAAGTATTACTACTGACGTTGCCGCGCGGGTCTATCGCGCTTGCGGCATTACCTACCGCGTCATATAAAATTTTGTTAACCAGATTTGTTGGCGCAACGGAGTTGGTCAACTGGCGGCGGTTGTTATAGGCGAAAGTAGTTGCAAACCCTCGCGCGTCGGTGTGGCTAGTCACGTCGCCGAAAGAATTATTGACAAAACTTTCGCTGCCTAAACTATTGGGGTAAGTAGTGCCGTTCAACTGTCCATTGGAGTCATAGGCGTAAGTAGTCGTGCCGCCTGAATCTGTGCGCGTGTGAAGTGTTCCGTCTGTATTGACGGTGTAATTGACAAAATCCCCTGCGCCATTTGTTGTGCCTATTGGTGAAAATTGGGCGTTGTAACCGAAAGTGCTGACGTTGCCGCGCGCATCAATCGAACGAATTAAATTGTTGTTGCTGTCATAAACAAACTGGTTGGTATAACCGAGAGGGTCTATTTTTTGAATCAGATTGTTGTTGCCGTCATAGGTGAACTGATTGAGTTCAAATGCAGGGGATACAGTCAGTGTAATGTGATTTTGCCCGTCGTAATAGGTGTCGGTCTCATAGCCGAGCGGATCATTCACGCCGGTCAATCGGCCTTCATCATCATAAAAATAGTCTGTTTGGCCGTTCGCCGGGTCAAATTCAGTCGTGCGCCAGCCTGACCAATAAAGCCGCCACGTCTTGTTTGTGTCGCCCTGCGTGTATTGGGTCGTGATGTGTCCCTGGCTGTCGTAAAGATTGCTCACTACCAACCGGCTCTGCGCGTCCAGCGTGGCCGTGATCTGGTGGTTCGTATTGTAAATATAGGTGCTGGCTTTTCCCTCGGCGTCCGTGAAAGAAGTCAAGTCACCTTGCGAATTGTAAGTGGTCGCATAGCCATAGCTAACCGTGCGCGTGCCGTCGGAAACGGAAGCCAGCCGCGAAGGTGTGCCGGAATAACTGAAAGTAAAGGTGTGATGATTCTGCCAGTCCTTTACGGTGCTAACCCAATTACTCGCGTTATACGTTAAGTTTAACGCTTGGCCGTATTGGTCAACGATGTTCGTCAGCAAGCCGCTTGAATTGAAATTGAACTTGTTACCGTGCCGCATAAGAAGGCTGTAAGACGAACCGCTTTGCGTCAGGGTCGCGGTGGTGTTGGCAGGCGGCGTGAATGTTCCATTCGGTTGCTGCACAAACTGCATTGTGTCTTTGCCAAAAGTGACGGACACGCCGTTTTTGTCGAGTTGGTCAATGCCCCACTTCGCAATGAGCGAAGTGGTCAACCAATTTTTCGCGTTGGGGTAGCCGCCGTTATACAAAGCAATCGCGGCGGCGGTTGCTGTCATCATGGGCGCGGCCTGTGCCGGTGTTGTTTCGCCCAAACCTGCTTGTGCAGCGGCAACATTATTTGCTGTGACCGAATAATTGTGAATCCAGCCTGCGGCCATGCCCGCCTGATTACTGAAACGGCGTGTGCCGTTGTAGTAGCGAGATAAACTGATTCCGCGCGGTTCGGCCTGTCCGAGTGATAAATCGCCATTTTCAATTTGGAATGTATCGTTCGCCGTGTCCACCGGATCAGCGGTCAAGGGAGCGGGTGTATAAATCGGCGTAGTATCAAAATAGGTTGGGCTGTTCACAGCGGTATAATCGGTCGTGCCAGTATCCACTATCGCCGTAGGGTCGGACGAATAACCACCATGATAACCACCAGCGATTATCATTTGCGAAACAGTTGCTAGTCCATTGACGGCTTGTCGTGCTTCGTAACCGTAGCCCGTCCAACTGCCCGACACGCTGGAAACATGATTGGAGCCGTTTTGCGGCAGCAGCACATAGAATCCCTTGCTGATAAATTTCGTGTTAATGTCGCTCAAAGTTGTGGAATCGTAGCCGGTCAAATGGCTTTGCACATTGTAACCCGTCGTCCAGTTGGTGCTGCTGGCGAGATAAATCGCCTGTCCGTTAGTGTTGGCGATTTGGAGCATCTTCACCGTCGAGGCCGCGACGATGTTTGTGTTTTGCAACTGCTCGATGATGCCATGCTCGAATGCGCTGGCAAAGAATGACCATAAATCGAAGTATTTGTTAGATAGCTGAACGTGCGTCGCGTCATCGCCGCCATTGGGATACTCGCCGGTGAACTGCATATAAACGTCAACGTAATAACCGTGTCCCGCTTCCTGCGCCATGCGCCCGATGCGATGAAAATACTGTTCCGATATGCCGATTTGTGAAGCCATCATCGTTCCGGCCTGCGCGGTTTGGAGCATCCAAGTCATCCCCATGACGTTTAACGTCTCGCACGTCACCTGCCGCGAGCCGTTGGTCAAGCCCTGCTGCAAATAGGCGCTTAATTTATTTTGGCGTTGTTGCAACCAGCCCCAATCCGGCTCGAATGAATATAGCAGTGCGTAACTAGCATTGGTGCTTTGATAAGAATTTGTCACCGTCGTGTTAATGCCGTTGGTTGGATTATACAGAAATGTATTATTCGTTTCATTCCACTGGCCGAAGGGATGGGTGACGGCAATCACCACATTGGTCGTGCTGCTGCTCGTGCCGACGCTTTTGGAAGCGAGACTAACATCGTCCAGCCAAAGTTGCGCAAGGCCGGTGTTGTCAAACGTCAATGACAACCTTTGTCCCTGCAACTGTGGCATATAGCATTGGTAGTTCGTGCCAGCAAAAGTGATTTTCAAGGTGGACATCAAATTTGTTGGCTGATACGCCCAACTCAAAATCGGCATTTGCCCGCCAAAAGTATAGGTGGGGAAAGTAGTATAAATGCTGTAATCAAACGGGTCGTAAGCGGCGGTGATTTGCCAGCCGCCCAAAACCTGCTGCACGCTCGCATTGGGCGCGTTACTTTGAAGATTGTTAAGCAAGTTTGTCGTGTAGCCTGTCAGTTTGCCGCGCACGGATGATTCGCTTAAACTCTGCGCGAAGTTGCCGTTGTCCGTGCCGCCTGCGGCGGTCAAAAGCGCGTTGCTGATGGTCGTGGCAGAGCCGCCCATTGCATTGGTCAACGAAAAGCCGGATGAAGTTGTGATTGGCTCGCTGATTTTGAAAGCGGGGTCAAGCTGGTAAGTCGTTCCGCCAATGGTCAGCGCAACCCAAAGGCGTTGAATTAGAAAAGAATTTCCGTCCGGGACATAATAATCATCAGGGTAGCCGCGAGTTCGCACCAAATGATGAATATAGGTATAAGTATTCGTCCAGTTCGAGTTGTTCAAAGTCAACTGCCACCAGTGATGCAGATCGTAATCTTGGTTGTAGGGGTCATCGTAAGGCACTTGCTGCCAGCCGAATTGATACTGGACGTTGGTATAGCCCGATGCCTGCAAGAGCGCGACGAGCAATGCTGACTGGTCGAAATCGTTGCCGCTCTTTTCCAGCAAGGTTAACTGCGCACCTTTTTTTGCGCCGAAATAAAGGACGAAACGAATATGGTCGTGAACGTAATTGAAAATTTTCTGTGGGTCATGTTGCAAGCCGTCGGCGAGGGCTTGAATCTGCGGCGTGTTGGTTTCGGCGATTGGCACATTCGGGACAGTCAGGGGCAGTTGGATTAGCGCGTTTGCGTGAAATTGCGTTTGGTTCGCAACAAAATCGTCTATTGAGACCGGCGCTGGAATTGTGGATGCGTCCGTTTGAAACCAGCCCGGATCGGTAGTCTGTGCCTGGCTCGTCAAAGCAAACATTGCCAGCAAACCGAGAATAAAAAGTCGAAGTGTTTTCATTTTTTGTTTTTCCTTTCTGATTATTGTGAAACTGAAAGCACGTTGCCCTCGTTGTCGAGGCTCACCGAGCCGGTTCTAATGCCGGAAATTCCTTCCAGCCAATCCGCCGAATCGTAGGAGTAATTTGAGCGTGTGGATGGCTGCGCGAATTGATTGACAAGCGGACTTAACCCAAGTAAAACATCCCAAGCATCGGACAAACCGTCGCCGCTGGTGTTATAGACGTTCGGGTTGGATTTAGAGACCAGATTTTCGTAAGCGTCTGTAAGTCCATCTAAATCAGTATCTTGAGGAAAACCAAGTATAAGAAAACAGGCGGTGTTTGGCAGATTTGTGAGTGTGTATGTGTTTCCGTGGTAGCCTTGCCCCATCCACGCCCAAGGTATTCCAGTCGAGCCGAAGGACAAGACTGAATTTGCGAAGACATCATACGGAACGTTATCGGAGCCACCCTGAATGGTGAACGTCATGGACATCCCGCCGCTGGTAACGCTGGTGGTCACGTTCGTAATCCAAATGTTTGTGCTGTTAATGGCTGTTACCGAGCCGACAAGTTGCAAGCCTCCCTGCCCGGTGATGGCGTCATAATAGCTCTGTGAACCGGAAGGATTGGAAGGCGCGGAAACTATGTTCATCATTGCCGTGTTCCACGGACTAATGATGTATGAGGTGTATTCCCAATTAAAGATGGTTTGAACATCGTTGGAATTAAGCGGATAATTATAGGTTGCCACCGTATTAAAAAATCCGTGCGCCTGATTGGTGCCGGTATTGTCGCTGCCGATGCAAAAGCCGTTCGTCAGAACCTCCGGCCCCGGATACACCGTCACGCCAGCCCCATTAGTCACCAGCACGCCGTCCACATAAAGCGCCGATGATGTCGGCGAATAGGTGAGTGCCAAGAAGTGAAAATAATTGGTCGTCCAGTCTATCGGCGCAGAAAGATACACGGTCATGCTGCTGGAAAGGTCATTGGTCTGCGCGGCGAAGTAGATATTGTTGCCGGTGTCATCCACAAAGATGCTCCACCAGCCGTAGCTGGAATCATCCGTGTAGCTGCCGGTTTCCAGCAATCGCCCGTATTCACCCGGCCCGGTGCCGCCGTTGGTATCGCAGACGCTATTCCAGTTTGGCGCAAACCAGAATAAAATTGTGCCGCTGTCAACAGTTAGGTTGGTCGTTCCATCATTTTCCCACACATTATATTGCAGCCACGCGGGAATGTTCGTGTCCACCACCAGCGATCTGCCGTTGCCAAGATAGGAGTAATTGAGGTTGGTAAATGAAACGGGTGCGTAGCCGAAATCATTCGACCAGGTGACGGTATCTCGAAACGACCACGAATCGAGTGGCGTGTTGGTGGGTGCGCCACCATCGCCCGGAAAACCGAGACCGGCGGCAAGTCCGACATCTGCCAAAGAGCAGAGGAGAATTGCAGGGGCTATTAGACGGATTAACTGATAGTTCAATTTAATGTGATTAACAGTTTTCATAGATTCACCTTTTGGAAGTTGGCTCCCCTTTTGCGTCCGCAGCGTGGCTGGAATCGCCCGATTCATCTGACCTTAAAATCTTGCGGCATGAGTCCCCATTCCGTCCAGATGTTTTTCTGTGACGTTTGGGAAACAGGCTGGCGTTTAGCTTGAGCCATTGTCTGCCGTTGTCAACCCTTTTTCGCAATGAGTTCGTTTCTGTGCTCTGGCAGCCTATATGAGTGGCAAAGAAAAACCTCCGATACAACATTCGCATGTCCGATGAGCAGCGGGCGGAACTGGAAGAAATGTGCCGTCGGCGCGGACGGCCATTGAGCTTCCAAGTGGAACATCTGATTGCCTTGGCCAAGCTCGTTATTGAATTTTGCGATGGCAATGACGATTTGGAAATCGTGCGCGAACGTCTGGTCGCTGCCAAAAAGCGTTTGCCAAAGAAGGGCAGTTGAATCGCAACTGAACCATTTCGCACGCGCTTTCCCAAAAGGCGCGTTTTCAAATCAGGATGCCGGGGATTGGTCATGCCGTTGCGGTTTCTTCGACCAGTGAAAGAATGCGGGAAAGGAAATCTTGCGTCTCAAACGGCTTTTCGATGAAATCCGCCGCGCCAAGCTCAAGCGCGTGCTGCTGGTTCTCAATCGTGGCGTTACCGCTGATGAAAACGATTGGGGTTTCTTTCAAGTGGGGAATTTGCTTCAAATCCATGAACAGGTCGAACCCGCTGCCTCCCGGTATTTCAAGGTCAAGGGTGATGAGGTCGAACACCTGCGTTTGAGCCAGACGCAAGGCTTTCTCGGCATCCAAAGCCCCTTGCGTTTCGCAACCGGCTCGTGCCAGCAAAAATCTTATCATCGCTGTCACGGCCACTTGGTCGTCCACCACCAGAATTTTTATCTTGGGGGACATGGCTTCCGAATCCACGCCATTGCTGGCTGTTGGCTTTCCATCCGCTGCTGCTCAATGCACGATTCGAGTTTTAACAATACATTGTTAAAATGCAACATCTTTTTTTCATGCTTTTAATATGCACCCTGCATGGGTCGCAAACCAAAAGCTCGCCGCGATGCTTACGGAGCATGGCTGTATCATCTCCGCAAGGAGCAGAAATTAACGCAGCATGAACTAGCCAAGCTGGTGGGCGTGCCGCAGACGACATTGGGCTATTGGGAACGGACGGGGAAATTATCAGGGCGCGAAATAATCATGCGTTTGGCAAAATCACTTGAGGTCTCCGTTCCCAAATTGCTACGCATTGAAAAATCCCGTCAAGATTAGTTTGCAGGGGCGTTGGTGGCTTGCGTTTGATTATCGCCGTCCGGCAGCAAGTGTCGGATTTGTTTTTGAGAGACGCTGCTGCGAAAGAAAATGCAGCCATTATTTTGACCGTTGACCTGACGCAAATCAGCGGCATAAGCGCCTTCAATCACCAGCACAAAACCCGGTGAACTGGCAAAGCTGTCATTTTCAGTCGGCAGCACTTTGATGGGAATTTGGGCGACCGCTAGTTGGTGAAACGCCGCCTGATTGAATTTCATCACCTGCGCCATGTCATCAATTTGAATTGCCATTTTGCGGTCGTAGCGGGTGGCGAGTCCCAAACTGATCACGCTGGCAATGAGGATGGCCGCCCCAATGCTCCAAAACAAACTGGTGGTCCAAGCGGTTTTCCAAATCCGTTTTGACCATTCGGACTTGGCTTCGTCGGCGGCAGCCTGAATTTTCTCCAGCGTTGGCATGACCTTCCAAGCCAGATCGTTGGCGTGCTGCACGAATGGCTCGATGATTTTCTGGTTGATGCCGGATTGAATTGTGTTTTGAACGCCTTGCACGATGGCCTTGGTGTCCACTTGCGCGCCGAGATTTTTTACGGTCGTTTCGATGGCCGCAATGGTCTCCTTGCATTTTTCCTGGGTTGCGCGGCAAAGCTCGTCGGTTTTTTCGGCGTGATCCGTGATATTGGCATCGCGGGTTTCAATCGTTTTGGCGAGCAGGCTGATTTCCCCGCGTAGCTCCTGCATGGTCGCCAGCGAATCAGCATTGGCCGAAATCATCCGGGCAGGGATGCGCTCGGCGTAATGGGCATACACGTCCAGCACGAGAAAAAGCTGGCTGAAAAACTGTGTGCTGTCGCCATCGGCGAAGCGATAATAAACCGCCCGCGCCAGTTCCCGCTTTTCAGCGGGATAGGCGGCGAGCATTTCTTCAAATAATTCGGATTCAAGCATAACGACCCCTTTCAATTCGTGAGATTCACTTTTGCGCCGCGCTTGGCGGCAAATGGTTCGCCGATGGGCGGCGCGGTTTTGGGTTTGATGGTGGCCGCTTCAACGGCGGGCAACAGCTTGGCGGCAATCTGGTCGTATTGATTGAACATGGTGGCGAGCCAGTCCTGCAACACGCCCCGCGCCATGATGTCGAGGCCGAGCGAGTCGTTGCCGATGGCCTCATTGAACGGGATGCCGCGCTGTTGGTCGGCCTCCAGCTTGGCGAGCCGGAGTTTCACAAATTCCGATAGCACCGGCACGGAGATGGTGACTGCGCCACAGTCGAGCAATTCCTTTTCCAACGGGCTATTGTCAAACATCCGATTGCGGGACGCCCGCGCCGGATTGCGAACGATGACATAATCCACCTGCCTGCCGCAGAACTGGCAGGTGGCGGCAAGGTTGGTCATCACGTCCAAGTCATCAAATGGAAATACCATGAGCGTGATGCCGATGTTCTGCGTGGCGGCGATGTCAAAGAAATGCGTGGCCGATAACGCCTTCATCAGTTGCGCGTCCAGATGCGCCCGTGGGTCAATCAGGGTGACGGGTTGGGCGGTCGTCTTTCGCAGAATCAAAATGAGTTCGTCCAAGTCTTCGGCCTGCCCGTTTAACGGCATGAGTTTGACCTGGCCGGGAAATAATCGGGACAAGGTGCGGTTGTCACCGTCCAGATCAAATCCCTGCCACGGAATGCCACGTTGGTTAAGCCAGCACGCGCGGGCGGCGGCTTCGATGCTTTTGCCCATGTTTCCTTTGGCCTGCATGGGCAGAATCAGGCGATGTTTGTTTGTTTTCATATATCAGTGTTGAATTTATACCGATTGGTTGTTGTCGTTGCTGCCTGCGCCGGCGTTGGTGCCGATGCAGATGGATTCACCGTGGCCGGCTGTGCCGTGGCCGCTTCGCTTTCCCAATGAGACCGCGCCTGACGTTTCAGGTAGCGCCGGTAGAACTGGTGCAAACCCTGAAACGTGATGACGCAATCCTTTTCGGTGCGAAGCCGGGCGGCGATTTCCTGCCACGTCCGGCGCTGCTGGCGTTGCTCGCGGATAAATTCCGCGAACAATTCAAGGCGGCTGCGATAAGCGCGTCCGCCGCCACGCCGTTTATTTTTGGTTTCCGAATCCATTCGCCACCAGTTTAGGCCCGCCGATGGCGGTTGCGTTAGCGAGTAGTGGGGGAGTTAAGCGGGAAAGTGGGCGAGTTAAACGCGATAGCGTTTTTACCTGTTGAAAGGCGTTGAATCGCCGGGTTGAAACCTGTTGAACGGTGTTGAACCGTGACGTTGAAATGTGTTGAATCGCGTTGAATTCATCAACGCTTTTCAACGCAATTTTTCATTTCATCAGGCGCATAGCCGCGAACCTACGATTTTTCGTAGGGGTAGGGCGTCCACCTTTTAAGCTGACGAATAGGAAGCTAAACAATTGATTAAATACCGGGCGATTAGCGTTGAATCACAATGTTGCAAATGGATTACCACCATGATGAATTTCAGTCGGATGCAACTGAAACGGATGTTTCTGAATCGAGTTTGGAAGGATTGAACCGGCATACATTTCAAAACCGATGATGTTTTCTTAAGGAAAATTGGTGATGAGATTTCAACCTGCAACCGACATTGATTACCGTCAGCACTGAATGGCCGTTTCAGAAACCGGAGCGAAACGAAACGGATGAGCAGTGGAGCGCGGTTTTTGAAACGGCCATTGAGTGCGTCACCGGATAGGTTTGAATGACACGGCGTTTAGTCTGTCCGGTTTCCGAGAGCCGCAGGAAAGCCGGACAGTCTAAACGCCGTTGCCGTGCATGGTGGATTGGATTTTATGCGTGATGCTGAATTCAAAAATTCAGGCAGGCTTGCCGATGGGTTAAGGGAAAGGATGGGGCAAGCGGTGGCTGAATTCTGCCGGGAATGAATGCCGCAAGTGTTTTTTACTTTGTTTCAAAATGGAACGAAGCTGCCCCGGCAATCTGAAAAAATACTGCCAATGGTGACATTCATTTTTGCAAAGTTTGCAGGAGCGGAGCCGGTTGTTCCGCAAGAATTTCAGCCGAAAAAATAAACCATCGTGACGCATGAAAAGTAAATCCAAAAAATGGCGGCAGACTGGCCGATGGTTTTTTGGGAGAGGCTGGAACCGGGCGCGGCCAAATTCCGCCGGGAATGAATGCCGCAAGTGTTTTTTACTTTGTTTCATTTTGAAACAATTACCGTCACCTGTTCTGCCAGAATGTCAGCCGAAAATAAATTGTGCCGCCAAATTGTTGAAAATGACGGCCATGAAAAATGCAGCCAAAAAAATCATTGGGGCAAAAGTGGCGGTTACATCCTGTGCGATTTCCGCACCGGATCGCCGGGAAACTCTGCCAAAGTGGGAGCCATTGAAAAAATTCATGTTATGCAATGGACTGCACAAGCGGAGCCGGAATTTCCGCTAGAATGTCCGTCGGAAACATGAATAAACCATAGGTGACGTATGAATAATGAAACGCCAAACAACCTCGCTGGCCGGATGGAAAGAGAAATTCGCGCCAAACCGGAGAAAAAAACCGACGCCGATAAATACGTCAGCGCGCTTTATGTGCTGAACCACGATCTCAAGGCGATTTTGAATCTGAACCGGCTGCCCGCGCGGTTGAACGCCGCGCAAACCGCCGCCTGTCTCGGCTTCAAGCCACATGACATCCCGGTTCTGGCTGCGCGTGAATTCCTCAAGCCGTTGGGCAAACCGATGGCCAACAGCGATAAATACTATGCGCGGTCAAAGGTTCTGGAACGGGCGGACGATGAGGCATGGCTGTCGCTGGCCACGGAAGCCCTGAGCCAGCATTGGGAAGATAAAAACGCCCGCAAAGCCAAAAAGCAGAATGGTCATGCCCGGCCAGTTAAAAAGTGAACTATTCGGTTTAACCGCCACCAACTCGCCCACTACCCGCTAACGCGGGCAATCCGTTTTGATTTACGCTGGTGGCAATGCTTGCACCCAAAGCGCAATATAATCTGGCTGACGCCAAAAAGTATTTCAAGGAACACCTGGCGGTCGGCGATTATTATGCCGAAGGGCAGACCGTCCCCGGCCAATGGATCGGCAAGGGCGCGGCAGATTTGGGCTTGTCCGGCGTGACCACCGCCGATGAGTTTGTCCGGCTTTGCGAAAATCTCCATCCGCAAACCGGCGAACGGCTGACGCTCCGGCAAAAGACTACACGGGTTGAAAAGGGCAGTGATGGCGAAGAACGGCAGGCCGCCAATCGTCGGGTATTTTACGATTTCACTTTCTCCCCGCCCAAATCGGTTTCCATCGCCGCGCTGGTCGGCAACGACACGCGAATTGTCGAGGCGCATGAGCAGGCCGTGACGGTGGCCATGCACCAGTTGCAAAGCTTCGCGGCAACGCGGGTGCGGAAAAACGATGAATGCACCGACCGGCCTACGCGCAACCTCGTGGCCGCGACGTTCCGGCACGACACGTCCCGCGCCTTGGACCCGCATCTGCATTCGCATTGCATCGTGTTCAACGCCACGTTTGATGCGGTCGAAAAGCAATGGAAGGCATTGCAGAACCATGAAATGTTCGCCGCGCAAAAGTTTGTCGAGAATGTTTATTACCATGAACTCACCCGCGAACTGGTGAAGTGCGGTTATTCGATTGAAAACAGGCCGCGCGGTGATTTTGAAATCAAAGGCGTTGCGCCGGAACTGGTTGACAAGTTTTCCAAGCGGCACCGGGAGATTGACCGGAAAACCAAGGAACTGCTGGCGCGTGAACCGGAAAAGGCGGGCGACAACCTGGCCGCGATTCGGGAGAACATCGCGCACAAGGAACGGCCACGGAAAATCCG
>Ga0302269_1001339_pt1 | contig 12162 bp, 4 predicted proteins | sample III_Bog_E2_2_FD_194560 | JGI IMG/M metagenome (GOLD analysis project Ga0302269, IMG submission 194560) | Peat permafrost microbial communities from Stordalen Mire near Abisko, Sweden - III_Bog_E2_2 | ecosystem: Environmental > Terrestrial > Soil > Wetlands > Peat | place: Sweden: Abisko...
AGTGGACCAGGGCGCGAGCGTGACCGACACAATTACGGTAACGGACCTGAGCGGGTTCATCGGCACAGTGAGCCTTGCCGCGACCAGTTCCAATGCCGGCGTCACAGCATCCGTCAGCGGCGACGTTGTCGCATTAACGGCCAGCGCCACTGCAACTGGCTCTGCCACCATCACCGTTACGGGAACCTCGGGCTCGCTCACTCCAGTGACCACCAACATAGCGGTCACAGTTAGCTCAGCGGGAAGCTTTACGCTTACGCCTGCATCGCCCTCGGAAACACTGGCCCCGAGCGCGAGTGTCACCGACGACATCACTGTAACCGACCTGAACGGCTTTACCGGCGCAGTCACTCTGGCCGCGACCAGTTCCAATACCGGTGTCACTGCCTCGGTCAGCGGCGATGTAGTGACCTTGACAACCAGCGCGACGGCCACGGGCTCCGCAATCATCACGGTTACAGGAACCTCAGGCTCGCGGCCACCAGTAACCACCACCATTTCCGTAACGGTCCCAACCACGACAGGCAGCGGCTGCACCGGACCCACCTGCACGCTGTATCAAGGCTACTTCCAAGACCTCTACGCCGACATTCACAACTCGGCAAACGGGTACTTCAGCCCGCAAGGCGTTCCTTATCACTCGGTAGAAACGCTGATCGTAGAAGCTCCCGACTACGGCCATGAGACAGTATCTGAAACTTACAGTTACTATATCTGGCTGGAGGCGCTGGAATCCAACTTCAGCAAAAAGTGGGCTCCGCTACAAACGGCGTGGAGCAGCTATGCCGCCAACATGATCCCGAGCGCAACTCTTCAGCCGACCACCAGCGGTTACAACCTCAACTCACCGGCGACTTACGCTCCGACGTGGGATAGCCCCAGCAACTATCCGTCCGTCCTTGATACGTCGATCAAGACCGGCATGGATCCTCTTGCACAAGAGCTGTTCAACAGGTACAACACTTGGAACATCTATGGAGCACACTGGATCGTCGACAGCGACAACTGGTATGGCTATGGGCAGCAAGAGGATGGAACGTCGAAGCCATCGTGCCTCAACTCATATCAGCGCGGACCGCAGGAGTCGGTCTGGTTGACGGTTCCGCAGCCATGCTGGGATAACTTCAAATGGGGCAATACAAGCGACGGCGGTTATCTGAGTCTGTTTACCTCCGGTCCGTATACGCAGCAGTGGAAGTATACAGATGCTCCGGATGCGGACGCGCGCGCTATCCAGGCCATGTACTGGGCGCAGCAATATGCCAACGCACAGGGTGGAAGTTCCGTTGTGAACGGCCTGCTTCCGTTGGCCTCAGAACTAGGCGACTATCTGCGCTACTCGTTCTATGACAAGTACTTCAAGGAGCAGGGTTGCCAGAGCCTCTCTTGCCCGGTTGAAAACGGCACCAAGAATTCTTCCGCTTTCCTACTGTCCTGGTACTATGCGTGGGGCGGCGCACTGCCGGCGGACGGAAACTGGTCCTGGCGCATCGGATCGAGTGACGTTCACTTCGGCTACCAGAACCCGTTGGCGGCTTACGCATTGTCGAACGACTCGGCTCTGGTTTCAACTGCGGCTACCGCAAAATCGGACTGGACCACCGGGCTTGAGCGGCAGCTCGAGTTCTACCGCTGGCTGCAGTCGTCGAATGGCGCAATTGCGGGCGGCGCAACAAACAGTTGGGGCGGCGGCAGCAATGCAAACGAAACCGCTTGGGGTGGCCAGTATGCGGTTCCTCCGGCGGGCACCAGCACCTTCTACGGGATGTCGTACATTGCAGAGCCGTCCTACGACAATCCGCCAAGCAACCAGTGGTTCGGATTTCAGGCATGGTCGATGGAGCGGGTTGCCGAATACTACTACGTAACCGGCGATCCGAAGGCCAAGATCATCCTGGATCCCTGGATTACATGGGCCGAAGCCAACACCACAACAAGCGGGACGACTTATTCAATCCCGTCCAGCATGACCTGGAGCGGACAGCCTGCCCTCAACTGGAATGCAACCACGCAGAATTGGACGCCCGGCACTGCCTTCAACGCCGGACTGTCCGTGACCATCACGGCAACTTCTCGGGATGTGGGCGTGACTGGTTCGTTCTGCAAGGTTCTGCTCTATTACAGCGCAGGCACCAAGAAGTGGGCGGTGCAAGATATGCCGTCCTATAACCTGGCCGTCACGCTGCTCAACGATGTTTGGGCGAACGACCGCGACAGCATCGGCCTCTCGGCACCAGAGACGGGCACCACCTACAACCAGTTCGACACTCCGATCTACATTCCTGCCGGTTGGACGGGGACCATGCCGGACGGCGATCCGATCAACTCCAGCTCGACCTTCCTCAGCATCCGAAGCAAGTACAAGCTGGATCCGAACTATCCCGAAGTGGCAGCGTATGTTGCCGGTACCGGGCCCGCTCCAGTCTTCCACTTCCATCGCTTCTGGGCCCAGGTGGACATTGCCTCGGCCTATGCGGTGTTTGCCAATTTGTTCCCCGAAGATTAAGGGAGCATTGTGTGGCTGGACGTGTGCCGAGATTTCTAATCCAGGCACACGCCTGGCTCCCATTTCCATTCATTGCCGGTCCTCGGGTTTTGTCTGAGATAACTTCATACCGATGCCTGCAACTCAATCGTTGCGAAACTGAGTTTCCACAAGCTTATGACGTAAAGGCGCCTTACCCCCAAAGGAGTGACCAATGCGAATTCGACTATGTCTTAGTATTATCGCTGCGCTTTTGCTGTGCGGCGCGCTGAAACCCGCTCAAGCCCAAATCACTATCAACACCTCCAGCGCGACCGATTGGAAGATTGCCAACGGCGCCATTTCGATGGACTGGGATTCCACTAATGGCTCTCTCTGGAGCATGTTCCTGACAGGTGATTCGACCGATCTGGTCGATACGACTCATTGCTGCTCAAACGGCCATCCCAGTGGCCTCTATATGGACAACACAGCCACTGGATTCACCGGCATCACATCGGCTCCCAGCGGCGTGACGCCAACCGCCAGCTACAGCCTGGTTGCGGGCAGCTATCTCGACTGGTGGATATCCTGGCCGGCCACGTCCTCCAGCCCATGGGCATACTCGCAGCACTTCCTTGTGCAGCCAAATGACGCCACAGTCTACGTCTATACCATTACGAATCACCCCTCTTCCTCCGGAGCGGCAACCTGGGGCCAATTGCAGTATGTCTATCGCATCAACCAGACGGAATTCAACAACACCTACCAGTACAACTCGGGGCTCAACGGCCTGGGGGGATGGTCGATCAACCTCCCCAGCCAAGCCGATTTGTCCTCGAGCGACCCCGGGCGCGCCGTGGAGAATGCCGTCGAGGATCTGCATGGCTTCTCGCTTCCCTCTGGCTTCGGACGTGAGTTCTACACCAAGTACGACTACGCCTCCTATGAGTACCTGCTGCAGGCGAACGGCAGCTACGGCCCCAACTTCGGCGCCTGGGCCGTATTTCCGACTACCGAGCATTTGGCGGGCGGCCCCACCAAGCAGATCGAGGTTTACACCGGCAACATTCTGATGGGCGAATTGCTTTCGGGCCACCTGGACAACGAAATCAGTTACAGCGTGAACGCGGGCGAAAACACAACGCGTATCTGGGGTCCGATGGGCTTCCACTTCAACCGCTTCTCCAACCTGCCCGCCATGCTTCAGGACGCGCTGGATATCATTCCTGGCGCTCTGACTCTCTTCGGCAAAGATGCCGAATTGATCGCCAACGGCTATGTCCCGAACGGCAGCGGGCGCGGGACGCTGGAAGTCAACATCTCCGGCGCCGGCTCCAGTTCGCAGTACGGCGCGTGGTCTGTGCTCAGCGACCAGAACACAAATATGCAGTATTCTATCCAGAGCGCGCAGTACTGGGCGGCCAACAACTCCAGCGGCAGCGCCACTATCGACAATGTCATTCCCGGAACTTATCGTCTGGAATCTTACGTTCTGGGCGAATGGGGCGAGTTGCGCGAAGATGGCGTCAAGATCGAAGCGGGCAGCACCACCACCGCGAATCTGACCTTCTCCCCTGAGAACTTCAGCACCTCGCCAATTTGGACCATCGGTACCCCGGACCGTTCTGCACATGAGTTCCTGCATGGCGAGAATAACTACGGAAGCACCGGCTCCTGCCCCGGATGCGACGATAAAGAGTTCTACGGCAACTGGAATTACTGGAAGGACTTTGAGGCCAACGACGGAGCAGTCATTTATAATGCGACGGCGGTCGGCTCCACCCCGGCTACAAACAATCTCCTGGCATGGAACTATGTGCAGTGGGGTGAGTTCGATCCCGGACTGTATGCAGGAATCTATAACTCCTCCGACGACACCACGGATGGCTACAAATACGTCTTGCCCTCCTATGTCAGCAGCGTTACCGCTACAGTTCCGCCATGGCAGGTTCATTTCGCCACAACCTCCGCGCAGGATGCGCAGGGAAGTTTTGTCGACCTATCGGTAGCTTTGGCCGCTACCGAGTCAGACCTGACCGCTTCACTGAACGGCCACTCGATTACCTGGCATGCCAAGAACCAGGCCGACGCCCAGGCCCGCAGCGGTCTCTCCGGATATTACCAGTGGATGGTCTTTGAATGGCCGACCTCCGATCTGGTTGCCGCCGGCGGCAACAACGAACTGACCCTGAGCGTGAACGGCGGCGGCGGGAACTTGTACGACGCCCTGCGCATGGAAATCTCCAGCAAGGGCGCCAATCCCTCAGTCACTGGCTGGCATGACTATGAGTACCTGTCCTCAAACGGCACCGACACGCCGGAAAATGTTTCCGTGGATAACAACAACACGGGAACGGTAGTCGTTGGGCAGAACCCGGGCTTCACCCTCTCCTCGTCGCCATCCACTTTGTCGGTTGCGCAGGGTTCCAGCGCTACAGACACAATCACAGTCACTGACATCGACGGATTCAACGGCAGCGTGGAACTGTCCTCCTCCGGCTTGCCCAGCGGTGTAACTGCCGAGTTCGGCACCAACCCCACAACCGGCAGCAGCGTGCTGACCTTTACTGCCAGCAGTTCGGCCGCCACGGGAACCTCAACGGTCACCATCACAGGAACCTCCGGCAGTCTCACTGCTAGTACGTCGATCTTGCTCACCGTGACGGGTTCCGGTGTCTGCACGCCCACTGCGATAACACCATTCATCTCCGTGAATGGCGGCACGACCTGGACTGAAGAATCCACAGCCACGGTCACCTCCACCACCACGGCGGTAGACCTTGGCCCGCAACCTACTTCGGGCGGATCGTGGGCTTGGACCGGTCCCAACGGTTTCACTTCCACCGCTCGCCAACTCGACAGCATCGCGCTGAACACGGGCAACAACGTGTACACCGCGACTTACGACAACGCCAGCGGCTGCAAGAGCTCGCAGTCCTTCACCATCACGGTAACCGGAACCGGTGCTGGTTTCACACTTGCGCCTTCGGCAAGCAGCGTGTCCATCACCCAGGGCAGCTCGGGAACTGACACGATCACCGTGACTGACACAGGCGGGTTCACGGGAAGCGTCACCCTTGCCGCATCCGGCCTGCCCGGTGGCGTCACTGCAACCTTCGGCACAAATCCCGCAACCGCATCCAGCGCGTTCACGCTGACAGCCAGTTCCACTGCAACTCCAGGAACCTACCCCGTCACAATCTCAGGTACCTCCGGCTCACTAACAGCGAGCACCAGCTTCAGCTTCACCGTCACGTCCAGATCAACTGGATCCGGCTGCACCATCGATTACACCATCTTGCCGCAGAACTCCACCTCCTTCGGAGCAGCCATCACCATCGTCAACAATTCCAGCACCGCCCTGAGCAGTTGGACACTTACCTGGAGCTTCGCCAACGGCCAGACCGTCTCATCTCTTTGGAATGGAAATGAAATCCAGAGCGGCGCGAATGTGACGGTAAACAACGAGAGCTACAACGGCAGCATCCCCGCCGGCGGAAGTTACGCTGGCGTCGGATTCAACGGCACGTGGAACGGTATGACCAACGCAATCCCCACGTCGTTCTCGCTCAACGGAACGGCCTGCACCGTCAACTAGCGAACGAATTTCCGAACACGGCAGAACGGGTCAGGCGACTCGTTCTGCCGAAAGAAAACAAGTCTGGTTGCTCGAGGTTTTGGGGCTGCTAGCCTGCATATCTCACAGGCGGATTGTCGATTTGGTTGAGTCTGGGTAGAGGAAATAAGTGGAAAGGCCGTCTTTTCTGTGTCATAACTACGTTGTCGAAGCGTGGTTCTGGCTGCGGAAAGGGCGGCCTTTCTCATGACAGAGTGTAATCAAGAAGTCTTCTCGTTTGCATCTCATTTTTCGCGCCGTGTCGAGGCCAGTTTCACAGCGGGTCGGGTATCGACCGATGGCGGAGCGCTGTTGTTGCGACAGGCGGATCGCAAGATCGGTTTGCTGAAGCGGGTGGCGTCTTGTTTCACCGACCGGCGTTCGCCGCTGCTGGTTGAACACCAGCTTGGCGAGATGCTCTCGCAGCGGATCTACGGGCTGGCGCTGGGCTACGAGGATCTGAACGATCATGAGCAACTGCGCCACGATCCGCTGATGGCGGTGCTGGCGGGCCGTCGCAAGCTGGAAGAGCCTCTGGCGGGAAAGAGCACGCTGAACCGGCTGGAACTTCCCGGCGGCAGCAAGCGCTATCACAAGATCGACTACGCTCCGGAGAAGATCGACGCGCTGCTCTGCGATCTCTACATCGAGTCGCACGCCGCTATGCCGGACCGGATCGTGCTCGACCTGGATGCAACCGACATCCCGCTCCACGGCCATCAGCCGGAGCGGTTCTTTCATGGCTACTACGACAGCTACTGCTACTTGCCGCTCTATATCTTCGCCGGCGATCAACTGCTGTGTGCCCGGCTCAGGCCGGCTAACATCGACGGAGCCGCCGGTGCGCTCGATGAAGTCAAGCGCATCGTGGCCCAGCTGCGCTCCAGGTGGCCCGCGGTGCGCATCGTGCTGCGCGGCGACTCGGGCTTCTGTCGCGAACAACTGATGGCCTGGTGCGAGGCCGAAGAAAACCAGGTGGACTTCCTGTTCGGCCTGGCGCGCAACAGCCGGCTGCAGAAGATCATCGGCAGGCAGATGCACGAGGCCAGGCTGCTGCACGCCGAGACCGGCAAGGCGGCGCGTGTCTTCACTGAGTTCGCGTACCAGACCCAAAAGAGCTGGGCTCGCGAGCGCCGCGTAGTGGCAAAGGCCGAGTATCTGGACAAGGGCGAAAACCCGCGCTTCGTCGTGACTTCACTGAGCACCGATAAGTGGGCGGCGCGTGAGCTGTACGAGAAGTTCTACTGCCGGCGCGGCGAGATGGAGAACCGCATCAAGGAGCAGATGTGCCTGTTCGCCTATCGCCTCTCGACGGAAGAAATGAAGGGCAATCAGCTGCGGCTGTACCTGTCGGCACTGGCTTATACGCTGGTTGAAGCGCTCAGGCGGCTGGCGCTCAAAGGTACCGAATGGGCCGAGGCGCAGGCGGATACGATCCGGCTCAAGCTGTTCAAAATCGGCGCCCTGGTACGAATCAGCGCCCGGCGCGTGTGGCTGGAACTCAGTTCCACCTATCCGTGGAAGCAGATTTACGCTCGGGCATTCGACGCGCTGCGATGCTGACCGTCTCTACCGCGACCAAACAGCTTTTCCACACGAAGCCAAGAAACGGCCCGGCGGAGCTACGCCTCAAATCCAACATCGATCTGCGATAAGTCTCTCCGCGCTCGCGCCGTACCCGTCGACAAACCGATTTCGAGCCGGTGGACGGCTCTTCCCGCATGCCCCGCACTGCTGACCGACATCAAATCGATCCCCTGTGAGAAATCGCGGCTAGCTGTGTCCCACTGTAAACAAAATCAAAATAAACAACACATAATCAACCGCTTACGCCACTAACCCGCGCATTTTCAGCGCGTCTTCCGAAGAATCGGCTAAATCTCCGCAACCCACTGCCTCGATTAATTAAACTCTCCGTAATCGAAACACATTGAAAAGGCTGCCCGCAAGGTACGTGTCGAAGCGAGTCGCAACCGCGCGTGCAGCCATTTCGCATGGTTTGTAACCACTTGAGCCGCCATTTCAGCTAGGTTGCGCACCCCTATTGGCGAACCTTTCGCGCATGAAAACAAAACACTTACCGCGCCGCAGCTCGCCTCACGAAAGAGTCCATCCAGCTCGGTTTTCCCGCCGAATAAACGGCGCAGCCTCGGGACAATTCTTGGCCACCATCTTCGGCCCATCCCACTCAATCTTCTTTCCCACACGCAAGCTCACGCACCCCAGCAACATGATCTCGGTGAGCCGCGAAGTAATCTCAAAGCGCGAGTAGCAAAGCTCCGGCTTATTCTCCTTCACCGCCGTAAGCCATTCTTGCGCATGGGCCGGTCCATTGCTCTTTCCAAAGGAGTTACGCGGTATCCGTTCCTCATATTGCGCCATCGCCGGATGCTTCAGGTAGTGGACATACTTCTCCTCGCCCTTCAGCTTCACAAAGAAACTCGACCCATAATCATCCGGCGAAAACACCGTCCCGCCCTCGCCAATCAGCAGGCATCCGCTCTCCGGAACTTCCCCGCGAAGCGCCACAATATCGGCAGTCAATTCAGCCGGCGGCTTGTTGCTAAGGTCATGCCCGCCCCGCGCATCCTTGTCCACCTGCCCGCCGTCATACCAGAACAAAGTAACCGCATCCTGCTCAATCGTCGTATAGTGATGAAACAAATGGGGATGCACAGCCGGCAGATGCGCCTTCCGCTGCGGAAACTGGAAGCGAATCTTCGAGCCCACAGGGTAAGACTCCTTGTTCATCACGCTCAACGGCGAAGCCTCAATCTCCGTCGGATACCCCAGGTTCAGCGCGCGAAACGGCATATTCACCGTGTGGCAAGCCATGTCTCCCAACGCGCCAGTCCCAAAATCCTGCCACCCCCGCCAAACAAACGGAGTGTACTGGGCATCCTTATACGGCCGCATCGGAGCGGGCCCAATCCAAGTGTCCCAATCCAAAGTAGTTGGCACCGGGTCGTCCCCCACCGGCCGGTCCATGCCCTGCGGCCACACCGGCCGATTCGTCCACACGTGAACCTGGTGCACCTGCCCAATCAGCCCATCCTGAATCGTCTCCACCGCTCGCCGCAACCCATCCGCCGCGCTGCCCTGGTTCCCCATCTGCGTGACGACTTTCTTGTCCCTCGCCATCTTCCGCAGATACCGCGCCTCATAGATGGTCTGCGTCAAAGGCTTCTGACAATAAACGGCCTTATGCATCTTCATCGCCGCCGACGCAATAATCGCGTGCATATGGTCCGGCGTCGACACCGTCACCGCATCAATTTGGCTGCCTATCTGGTTCAACATTTGCTGATAATTCTTGAAAAACTTCGCACTCGGGTACTTCTGCGTCTGCATCGCATAAGCCTCAGAACCCGAATCCACGTCGCACAGCGCAACAATGTTTTCGCCGGCACAGGCGTCGGTGTCGCTCGTGCCTTTGCCGCCGATTCCGATGCAGGCAATATTCAATTTGCTGTTCAGATTTTGCCCGCGCAAAAGCGTAGGCACGCCAAACGCAAGCGCGCCCGCGGCAAGCGAAGTGGTCCTTATAAAATCGCGGCGGTTGACCCGGGACGATGAAACGTTTTCATCAGAATTCAACAGGGAAGTTTTCTCGGTCTGTTTGTGCATCTCGAACAGCATACACCGGCACATGGAAGCAGCGGTTTCCTGATCAATGCCCCGTTGCCGCACTCGCAGATCGCTGACAACTTAGAACTGATAACTGAAAACTGAGCATTGACAACTGCCCTCAAAACTTCCACACCACTCCACTGGTAAGCCGGGCAAAGCTGTGCGGCAGCCCGGGCACCCGATAGCCAATGAGAGAAGTCTGTCCAATCGGTTCAAAACTGGTGTGCTGGTAGCCACCAGCCACCCGGAACGCGATGTGCCGCGTCAGAGGTGTATCCACCCCCCCACCAAGTACTGCGGAAAAGGCGTTGACCTCGCCGCGTTTCCCGCCGGGCGCCCAATATTCGTTAATATTCCCGTTGCCCGCTAGGCCCTCCAGAAAGGCCCGTTCCCGGCCAATCCTGCGTGAAAATTGTGCGCCTGCCATAATGAACATAGCCTTTTGCGGCACGCCCTGGTTCGTTCCGCTGTAGCGAAACGTGTCCATGGCAAAGCGTATCCCGTGATACTCCGGGAATTCGCCTGCCGCATCCCACCCGCTCAGCCCCTGTGTTGCCCCGGGCACTCCGTTAAAGCTGTTCGAAAGGTAGGTGTAACCGCCATAAACCTGGTACCGCTCCTGCGCTGGAGTTTCGGCGTAGGCAACAGCGCTGATGCAAAAGATGATGGCTGCTATAGCGGTTCTCCGGTTGGTGATGAGGGATACGCAACCACTCAGTGGCTTTTTCCTCAAGAAAAAGTCCCGCTGGAAGAATTTGGCGACGCTATATGAATTGGAGAACAGCTCTAAGTAGAAGAGACGAGACAACATTCACGGCCTCCGGGGTAAAGTCGTTCTATACATCCTACCCGTTCCATTTGCTCTGATGCACCGAATGAAGGACGCGCCGAGGCGCTGAGGCCTGATCCTTGCCAGATCACCTTCTGCTGCCCACTGTCCTTTGGAATCCACCCCAGACTGTGCTATATTCTTCAAGGGCAGCAAGGGTTTTTGCCTGCCCATTCCGTGCAAAAAACTCCAGCCGCACGGCAATTAAAGAATAAATGGACGCGTAGCTCAACTGGCAGAGCATTCGGCTCTTAACCGACAGGTTGTAGGTTCGATTCCTACCGCGTCCACCATAACATCAATAAAATAAGTAGTTTACAAACCGCCCGCCAAAGGCGGTTTTCTTTTTCTCGCGCGAATGGCTGTTTTGATGGCTGTTCTGAGAAATATTTAATATCTTTGCGGAGAATCGCACTGGACCAGCCTCCAACCGGTAGGTGAGCTGTCGCTTGACGGACTTGGCGATGGCGTTTTGTCTTGGGGATGGATTGATGATCGCCCGTGGCTTCGCTGTCTAAACGGTTATGGGCTGTGCCTGTGGAGGCTCGGCAATTTCCATGAGCAGAACACGTGTTTGATCGCGCTCTCTGGCTCAAGAGCGTCTCGACTAAACCGGTCTGTTCACCGTCCCCGATCGGCTGATTGCCGTTTCTTGAAGCGTGGAGCCTGCATCGTGGCGACTTCGAGCGGTTCGCCTGGGACATCATCGACGGCGACCTGGGCTGGGGATCTGTCCTCGACGGTCTCGGTGCGAGCGATTTCGTCGTTGCCCGTGATTTCCTGATCGGCTGAAGGAGTCTTTGAAGGCGACTGTTCCTCGGTTTCCGCATCAACCAGTTCCTCGACCTCTTCGGTCTTGCCGAGGAGTTCCTTGTCGATCTCCGCGAGGCGCTGCTCGTACTCTTTGAGCTTGGCTTCATAGGGGCTTTCATAGCCGAGCGCGGTGTGCAGGCGGGCCAGCGTTGCCTCGTTTCCCTGGATGGTGGCTTCCGTTTCGAGGATCTTCGACGGCAGGTCGCCGCCGCGGCGCAGGACGGAAGTGAGTAGGGATTGGGCTGAAGGCAAACCCATGTGGGCATCCGGGCGCGGCACATCGAACCACTCGCCGGCCAGGTTGTAGCGGACGGCCGTGATGTCCGTGATGGTGCCGAGTTCATCCTTGATGAGGGCATCGCTGACGGCGAGAGGAATGTCGAGGCCGTTGACGGTGAGCTGCGTCGTACTGTCGAGGGTCACCGTTCGCAGATACTCATTGGCGTCTTTGAGCTTGGAGAATTCAAGCCCGTTGAAGCGCACCTGGAGACTGAGGAGCTTGCCTTCGTCGTCCCGCCGTTCGTGCGACTTGAAAGTCTCGCTGGCCTTCTTGAGTTGTGGCAGCTTGTCTTGGAGATGCGCAATCCGGTACTCGACGTTAAGCAGTTGCTGGCGGTTGTTGTAGTGGTCGAGCCGGTTGGAGCGGGCCAGCAGGGTCAGGTTCTTGATCTCGTATTCCAACTTGATCTTTTCGAGCGCAAGAGGGTTCCGAACGGGCTGGCCCATTGCGATGCAATCGCCGCTATAGCTGGCCTGGATGTCGCCCTCGCTCACATAATCGCTCTTCGCATGGTCGAAGATTCCCCA
>Ga0302269_1001340_pt1 | contig 12158 bp, 14 predicted proteins | sample III_Bog_E2_2_FD_194560 | JGI IMG/M metagenome (GOLD analysis project Ga0302269, IMG submission 194560) | Peat permafrost microbial communities from Stordalen Mire near Abisko, Sweden - III_Bog_E2_2 | ecosystem: Environmental > Terrestrial > Soil > Wetlands > Peat | place: Sweden: Abisko...
GGCAACTCGGTACCTTGAGCACGGAGACTTTGCCTCGGCGCGAGTGCTTGTGGAGGAGGGGATTCTCCAGACCGAAGCGGCCCCGCGGTTTGACGTTTTGGGAAGGCTGCGAGATCTGCACACCATACCCGAGCGGGCCAACGGTCTGATCGTGTGGGATCAGCCCGACAACTTCCAGCATTTCGTTCAATCTCGCACCTCGGCAAGGGACAGGCACAGACCGTGAGACCAGCTCGACAGGGCTGGGAACAATTGCCGCCAAGTCTCCGAGCTGCGAGCCCGTGACGCTGCATTGACACGCAAAGACATGATCCTTGAATTTATCCGATTTGGACATTTTAAATATAGTCCTATATATTGGACGGTATAAGGCCATAAGGCTTTATGTATGGAGCTTTATCAATGAGATCGAATGTTTCAGATGTTCTGCCCTCCGCCGTTAAGCGGTCGCTGGCCAAATTCGGCAGCGACCTGGCAACCGCGCGGCGGAAACGTGGGCTCACAATCCTTGCCGTCGCCGAGCGCATGGGCGTCGCCAAGAATACTTACCTCCGCGCAGAGAAGGGCGACCCCAAAGTCGGCCTTGGCGTGTATGCGATGGCACTTTTCGTCTTGGGCTTTGGTGATCCTCTTGGCACTCTTATCGACGTGAGCCGCGACGATACCGGCCTTCTGCTGGATGAAGAACGTCTGCCCAAGCGCGTACGCATGAAGAAAGCACGGGTGCCGCAATCATGAAACGAAATATCGACGTGATGTTGGGCGATGGGGTCGAGGTCGGCACGCTGCGTTACGACCTGCAGGGCCGTCGCGAAAGCGCCGCATTCGAGTATGGTGCGGGCTGGCTCGGCGCCCCCGCGCGTTTCGCTCTGGGGCCGACGCTTCCGCTCCAGGCGGGACCACAGTTTCATCGCAAGTCAAAAGACGGTTCTCTATTTCATGCCGCGATTGCCGACACCGAACCCGATGGGTGGGCAAGGCGTGTCATCATGCGCGACCACATCAAGCGCAGACAAGAATTGCGCCGTCAAGGAAAAGAAGAAGCGCAGCCGCTCAACGCGCTTGATTATTTACTGGCTGTGGATGATTTCAGCCGTGTCGGCGCGCTTCGTTTTCGCGACGAAGAGGGCGTGTTTCAGCGCGCGCGGGAAGAAGGGCGCCGGACCGCGCCGCCACTCATCGAGCTTGGACATTTGCTCAGCGCGTCACGTGCTTTCGAGGCGAATAAAGAGACGGCGGCGGACCTGGCATATTTGCGCGGCCGAGGCACGTCGCTTGGCGGCATGCGCCCGAAATGCACGGTCATTGACGAAGACGGCGCGCTCAGCATCGCCAAGTTTCCGAGCATCGCAGACGAGCGCGCCGTTACCAAGGGAGAAGTGCTCGCTCTGACGCTTGCCAGAAAGGCCGGGATCGATGCAGCCTCGGCGCGTATCGTCCAGTGCGAAGAATTGCCGGTTGCGCTGATCCGCCGCTTCGACCGGCAAAACAACGGGCATCGCCTAATGTATGTCTCCGCCGCGACCATGCTGGGTGTCGAGGCGACGGAACCCGAGGAACATACCTACACCGAGATCGTGGACGCAATCCGCGTACACGGGGCTGACGCACAAGCCGATATCGAAGAGTTGTGGCGGCGTATCGCCTTCTCGATTTTGATTACGAATGTGGACGACCACCTGCGCAATCACGGCTTCCTGCATGTAGATCGGGAATTCTGGCGGTTGTCGCCCGCCTTCGACATCAACCCGTCACCCGAGCGCGTGCGTGAATTGAAGACGTGGATATCCGAGGATGCAGGCCCTGACATGACCATCGATGCCCTCATGTCCGTGATTGCTTATTTCCGCATCACGGCTGAGCGGGCCAAGCATATCTTGAGCGACGTTACACATGCCGTGAATGGTTGGCGCAAGACTGGACAAAGTATTGGCATGAGTGAAGAAGAGCTTGAGCCATTCGTATACGCCTTCGAGCATGGCGAACGCGCCGCCGCGAAGAGGCTTATCTGAAGATCAAAGCCAATAACTCTCGGCAAATCCCGATGGTTATGCCATCACCAGCTGTACCGGACAAGTGCAGATTGCTGACCGCGTCTTAATCCACGTTGATACAAATCTGCCGGCCAGAAACCTGATCACTAATCGGATGGCTTACGTCACCTATTTGCTGCTCTCCGGAATGCTTGGCAGCTCACGGCAAGATGAGACGATCCTGATCGATCACGTACTTACGATCCCGCCGGTCACGCCCTGCTTCGTCCAGAATCTCGTGTGCCGCAACTGAACTCAGCCGTTCATCCCACAGTTCGACCGGCAGCCCAGTACGATTGCGTAACTTCTCGGCAAACTCCTGCACCTTCGCCGCCCACGGGCTCACGTCTCCCGACATATGCAGCGGATTGCCCACCACAATCTTGACGACTTCATACTTGCGAATCAACCGCAGCAGGCTGCGCAGATCCTCGCCTCGGCTCTTGCGCCATAGCGTCAGCAAAGGCTGCGCCGTGTAACCCAGAGGGTCCGATAGCGCCACGCCCACCCGCACTTTGCCGACATCCAGAGCCATTACCCGCCCGCTCACCATACGTTCAGTTTACGACCGCGGCCTTCCTGCGGATGTGCTTACAGCAACACCTAAATAGTCAAGTTCTTTGCACAGACGCGGTCAGGAACGCGCCGCACTCCGGCCCTACCCACAATCACACCTCTGCGGAGGAACTCTCAAGAAAGGCAGCTCATGACACCAGACAAGCAAGTGGCGCGCAGATTGGCGCTCTATCTAAGAAGCATTGGGATTTCACCCGTCCCTTCAGTCGGCAGCTATAAGCAATGGGGAGCGGCGGTACAAATTCAATACAACGCGATTGGAGTCGACCAGCGAAGGCTCGCGCGCCAGACCGGACGCCGACTTATGAGGGAGTTTGGGTCGATCGCAAGAGCCATTGCATCGTTCCCAAATCAGGGTGTTCAACAGACCTTGGTGGCTGCCCCTCCCCCAGCACCTCCTCGAACCCGATCCAGGCAGGAGTAGTTTCTCAGCAAGATCAGCCGCTGGTCACCTCTGACGCCCCCTTGCCCGTCCTGCCGGATGGGCGGAGGCTTCCCCAAGCGTTCCTGGCCTAGCCGGGAATCGGCCGAGGGGGTCTTGGCAAGACAGCACGATCGGGACACTTTGCGCGTCTTCGAGTGCCCGGTCCAACCTGGTTTTTGGCATCTCGGTCATGTCCGTCGGCACACTGCCTCGGTCGCCCCCCCAATAGATCCCTTTCCCTCGATTCCACCCCGTCAGTTCCCGGCAATTCCGTTTGAAATAGGAGGCCATGCTTGACAGTGTTCCAACAGATTCTCTGGATGTTTGTAAACATCCGTTTGCTGGGTAGGGAGCCCAGATCGCCGCGAAACCGGGAGAGCCTCATCCACTATGCGGCTTTACTGGAAATTCAGTACAGCCGCATTTGCGTGGATCTTGGGACTGCACGGCATCGGGAAGTGGCCACCATAGCCGGCAGAATCATTGCACTCCTCGGGCTGACCCAAGCCGCCGAACCTTTGCCGCCACGAATACTGAGCTTGTTTGATCGTCATGAAAGTGGCTGATCGCCGAGTCTCTTTCCGGATGGTTCTAGTTAGGCGGATGAGGATGGAGAGAGTGGGGATGTGCTGGGAGGGTGGATTTATGCGTGGGGGCCCCGCTCAACTGTACCAGTCGGCCAAGGCTGGGCGATCGCCGCCATCGCTATGACGTATCGGAGCGTCGCTCCGCAACCGCAGGATTTGTAAATGACATCAATCGCAAGGTTTCTGAGGGCACCAAGGTTCTTCTTATTGGAGGCTTTGACCCAGCGCACGTTTGGTGGCCTCGGAATACCGATCCGCTCGAACTGCTCTTTTAAATCGCCTTTTTGCCCGTCGACTGTAAAGGCGGTATACCGGAAACCAAGTCGTTCGATTTTCAGCTTGCTCACAAGCTTCATCCAGGATTTGAGCAAACGCTCGTCGCTCCGTGAAGTCAGCATCATCCGGTTATCCGCCTGGACTCTCATGGCATAAGCAGCGACTCCTTCTCGAACAAGTTCCGGATACCTGCTCGCTAAAACTTCGAGCTTGTGCGCGATTTCCTCGGCCAACCTCTGCTTCACCGGGTGCTTTGGGACATCGGGATATTGACTGTTTGACTTCAGACCATATTTGAAAACGGGATGTAGGCTATCCGCTTGATCGGCGTAAAGCCATTCCGGGACATCGCTCCTCTGGGATAATTGAAACGTTAGTTTCGACGTCGGCAGCTTGCTCGTTGCCAACATGGATGCGGAGCGTCCCTGCGGGCCACGCTTTGCTTTGCGGTAGATTGTTGATCTCGATTGTGGACCCAATATCAATTTATGCGCACCCTTCGGGTAGTAACATCGGCTACTTTGATTGGTTCGAACCAATCCAGGCTATGAATGTAATGCTCGACGCTGGTGGCGGAACTTCCGTGTCCAAGGAGGTGGGCAACCGCCTGAAGATCTAAACTTCTAATTTCGGAAGTTCCGAATAGCCTCTCCCGGAAGGATTTTCCGTCTCGGACCTCCGTGAGCCACTCCAAGGTTTTATCGCCCCTCGCCCCAACGAATCTGCGTACAAAATCAGTTCCATTTGGCATAAGCTTTACCGTCATAAGGGTCGCGAAGCTATGACGAAGATGGTGCAGCTTGAGAGATTTATCTTTGAGATCCTCTCTCATCGCCGTGTGAATCTTGTCGACCAGACTGTCTGGATCAAGTGGAACGTCTACTTCCCCCTTCTTGCCGAAGAGGATTAAGCCTTCGTGATACAACTCCCCCCTCTCGGCAAGAAACTCGTTCAACTCAGTCAATTCATCCTCAGAGAGAAGAATGCCGACTGGAATTGACCGGGCGGCATTTGAGGTCTTGACCCTGCGCAGGCTGTTGTTTCGGACATGCAAGTAATCTGCATCATCGAAGTCGTTGGCCATGAGGTAGAAGACCTCAGAGCGTCTGAGTCCGCAGCGAAAGGCAAGGATGAAGATTAGTCTCAACACCCGCCGCAGGTAATCGTCCATGGGCCGAACGGGATCGGAGATATATTCAAGAACGCGGAAGTACTCATCCACCGTAATGAAATTGGCATCGACATGCAGCAAACCAAATGGCTTCTGTAGGTACGCAAGTTCATCTAAAGGGCCTACGCCTGCATGCTCTACAAGGTATTTATGAAACATCACAATGGCACCTATAGTGGCGCGCTTATTGCGTTGGAACGTTTGCGCTTGCACACCTGCGGGATCCTGATCCCAGTCGTCGTCCAGTGCTTTGCGGTAATAATCTTCCAGATCCTCGATTGTCAACGAAGTAGGATCGATGTCCTTGAGTCTGCATCCGCAGCGACGCGCAATCAATAGGCTGTATCGCTTTGTGCTTCCAACTGATCGATTCTTGGCCAGGAGCGAGAGGGAAAAGCCGGCTATGCAGGAACCCGGCTGGCTAAGTTGATCCCTTATGCACTGGAGCGCACTAATCACCTTGGATCGAGAGGGAAGCGTGAAGGCGTCGCGCATCGCTTCCAGCCAAATCGGCTCAGACTCCGTGGTATCGCTGACTTCCTTTTCGACACTCGCGATCTCCAACTCGGACCGAGCGTTTTCAGCAGAGTATTTAGGCTCCCGCCCGACCGGATCACCGTTGAATATCCGCCGCAACACCTCGTTCCGTGGGGCATGGCTAACACTCTTTCTACAGCGGAACGCAGCAAGCGCAGCGGGCATCCGGAGATAGGCTACGCGACCGGCCGCACTCAGGATGGATTTCAGAGTCACTGTCTCGTCAAATTGTGCGTTGCGGAGAATCTCATGGACTGCTTTATCAAGTACAGCGTAAATCGCTTTGTGGCGCACAGCCAGAACGTTGTTCTTGTTGAGACCTTCGACAAAGATGCTGCGAATCACACTCTCCGACCCACAAGCAAGGAATACTCCAGTCGGATCCTTTGGAATGAACAGTCTGCTTTCTGCAGCTTCCTCGCCCTGCCAAGCCAGTGACAAACTCCATGCATAGGAGTACCCATCGGCTCCCCTCAGGAGAGATTTCTCTCGGTCAGCCAATGCCTCGATGAGCGCGATAAGCATCGACCGGTGAAGAAGCTGAAAGTCCAGGACGCTGGAAAGCACGCCAAGGATAACGGCCCGCTTCACGGACTCGGGGTCGCTATTGCGAGTGAATCCATCCTTCTGCCAAGTGCATGCTGCTTCAGTTACTGCCGCAGAGAGCCGCTCGATAAGGCGCTCCGACACAGCCAAGTCAGGGTGAAACGGATTGTTCTCGAGGCGCACTCGATGAATGGACCGCGGAAAAGGGAAATCGATTTTGGGGTAAAGAGCCTGATAGCGTGCAACGATCTTGGTCAATGCGGTGAAGACGCAGTAAAGCTCCTTGCTTCCGGGGACATCCTTTAATAGTTCGTGTTCGAGTGCCCGCATATCCGATTGCGTCCAAGTGTCTCCGTCACCGAGCCTGAGCGCTTCCGCGACGGTCGCAGAGCTTTCTGCAAGAATCTTCTCCAAACAATAAAAGTTGGCGGTCTGGTCCTTGGTTAGCTTCAAATTGCTGGGGTCTGTAAGCTCGGCGAAAAGATCACTCGGCATGGACGGCGTTCCTTTTTCGTTTGTTGGACGGGCATTTGAGGCCGAGATCCTTGGCAAGGATTATTGGGAGGCGAAGTCTAAGATCGCTCAGATATGCACTGCAATCAAAGCTTGACCATTTGCCCCACGGTTCGCGCCGATCTCCCCAGTGTCCGAGATACATTTCGACGTATTCGCTCGACATTTTCGCTTCGAGGAGCATGAAACGCATAACGCGGCGTGATGTATTGGCTGGGAAGGGAAAGAACTCGTGACTCAATTCCTCGATCGATTTTGGGCTTATCACGCGAGGCTTCAGATTTTTAGTCAAAAAGAACAATGGCGAACGATCTGCGTCCCACTCGAGGCTGTGCCTTGTCCGCAGTTGCCGGACGCAGTCTTCGGTCTGTTGCATGTGCTTGACAAGTTCGGGCGGCATCCAGACAAGCCGCGTCTTGTGTCCACTCCCAGAATCCTTATCCGTGAGAGTGGCTAATCCGGAACTCTGACAAACCCTGGAGAGTTGGATATAGGGAGATCGAACTCCGCGCGCCGCAATCGCATAGGCCTGGTGCCAGAGCAAATGGAGAACGGCTTGATTGAATAACTCCACGAAGTGCCTGGGCAGGTGTTGCTTCAGATTCAAGTGAGCAAGCTTGCGAGCAGACTTATAAGTAATTTGGATCGAGCTACGAACAGCTTCTAGACTTGGGCAAGAGCGGCTGCCAATATACGTCTCAGGAGAGGTCTTCACCAGCGCGACCTCCGTGGCTGCGTTTCACATTCTCCCCAAAGGGATCTTGTGGTTCGATCAAATAAATACGTGGCCTCCGTGACCGACAGCAACGAGTAATAGAGAGAAACGTGGGCGAGTGGATGTGGTAGCCCCAGAACCAAGCTTACCGTCGCGATGTCGCCCCCGCATTCCTGCGACAGGAGAGACCATTTCAGCCGACTTATTTTGCTGATAGTCAAACGTTTTGTGGTGTCATGCTCTCCCAGCCATTTCCTAATACGTTGCTGATAGATCTTTTGGTCGTCCAGGAAGAGTGGAAGTTCGCGATTACTCTGGTGTTTTCTCCACTCGCGGAGCAGGTTATTCGCAACGTGATGCACATCATTACGCACATGAGCAGCTCGCTCGACTTCGAGCTCCTTCACCATAGGCCGCTTCTTCGCATAGGCTGGCTCCAGTGCTCTCCAAGACCAACGGGAGGGATTCAGCGGGTTCTTGGATGGAATGAATGCTAGGTTGTTTGTAGTGTCAGCATTTCCGCTCACAATCTTCATCGCCTCCTGTAGTGGGCGCCCCGTCTCGAGGCACACCGCAATCAGGGCGCACGTCTCGAGCTCTTCGAGATCCCATATAATCAACCCTTCTCCAACTATTGCGAGAGGCGTGAGAAGCGATTTGACAAGCTCCCCGGACCTGAGATGGATGGCCGACCACTGCAGATGGTCTTTATCGATCTCTAATGCGGCTACATTGGTTCGCGCGGAAGCGCTCCTGCCAGGTTTGTTGCCGCCGCCATTCTTTGGGCCATCTTGCAACATCAGTGCTGGTGTATGAACAGATTCACCGGGAGGCGCGTCTGAATCATCTGTCACCGTCGGAGCCCCGGGGGTCTCAAAGATTGCCTCCTGGCTGGACTCCTCCCCCTCGTCATCCTCGTCAGCACGGGTAAATTCAACCCCGAATCGACAACTGTTGTATTCAACGTAACCATACACTCCGTAGCCGCCACCGGAGCCGCCGCCATGCGTCCAGCCCTCGTGAGGTTTTGTTAGCAGTCCACAGTAGTGCCGGAGATTGTCTAGCCATTGCCGCGAAGGAGTCAGGTGGGGCGAGTCCTCGCTGAGTTTCTTCAACACTTTTACAAAGCTTTCTGGGGTGCCATTCGCTGCTGCCAGAACTCGATCGTCTGGCCGACCGCTCAAACCCCGCACCGCGCGTGCCGCGGCATCCGGTTGGCGAACATTCTTAGCAAAGTCACCGTCCCCCGAATAAGCCTCATACAGGTCTATATATGGTCGAGGGTTGCTAGACTTCTCCTTAGCGAGTTCGCCTCGTCGTGCTACCAACAGTTGAACTTGCAACCTCGCGTAGTTCGCGATGTGATCATCACTCTTTGCGTTGTTACAGACGGCCGAGTATATGGGGTATCTCGTTAAACCAAACCCTTGCATTGGATGGGGAATGAGCTTAGCTACAGATTTATTCTTCGGGGGAGGCTTCAACGCAACCGCGTCGCCCCCTAGAACCACGATTGCGTCCTGATTGTCCCAGACCCAATCTGTCATCACAGTCCAGTCAGAAAACCTGTCGGCACTAAGCGCTAAATCGCCCGTCAAGACCGTCAGCATGTACCTGATGTTACGAACGACAAGGATTAAGGAGTCAAGGCTTGCCGGCGCTTTCAGGAGCATACACATATCCCGGAAGGCAGGTGCCACGCCTGCCCGTTCTGCTGCGCCTCGCACTGCCATGTAGGCCGGGCTGTTTTTTGGGGCTACGGCATCGTCTGCTGGAGAAGAACCAACGGACGAATCATTTGTCTTTCTGGGGACGGCATCGTCAGTCATTTTCCACCCTCAGCATCGCCGGAGCGCCGTGGCACAATAGAAGTCCGCTCATCGTCGCCATCGAGGATTTTCCATGTCTCGTGTGTTTCGTTTGACCGTAGCCCAAGATCGAGTGGTGGTCCAACTCGCGCTTTTCTTTGCCTACGATGTATTTGTGTTTGCTGAGGTCAACCTTGAAGACGCGCTTTTGGCCTGGTCCGGTGGGCATCGCCTCAATGCTCAATTTATCGGGTTTGCTTCGCAGCAATTCTTCGTAGCGCTCCTTCCTGATGAGCTTGAAATTCAGCTCGTAACTGCGGGGGAATCGTACTTCTCTCCGCCGAAGCGATAGCGCATACCGTCTGGCCGGGATTCTCGCCAGGCTTGAAAGCGGAGTTTGGGCGACCAAGTTTCTTTTCTAAAGCTCTCTGCCCGTTGCTCAAATACGCGATGACTCGGGGATGATGTTTATGTCGTGGACGCTGCCCGGATTCTTAGGCTGGTCGTTTTACGTCGTCTTGGAGTGGGGCCTTTTTCTGTAAGGTCACCAAGTTTTACGGCATACGGCCTGCGATTCGGGAACTCTGCAATCAGGCAGAGCTTGCCGCCCATTGCCTCGACATAGCTGCTCATGGTCGAAAGCAGCATGTCGGCGCGGCGCTCCATTCTCGAAACACTGTCCTGCTCGACGCCAAGTATTTCAGCCATGCTCTTCTGTGTGAGGTGTTGAACCGAACGCAGGTCGCGCAAGGTCATCTCTTCCTCGATCAACTCTTGCGTTCTGGACTCAACCCGAGTGCGCATCTCCGGCGAAAGGCCAGCCATAACTTCCTTGTGAGATATAGCCATCATCAGTCTCCTTTAGATTTCAAGTTCGATAGGTGATCCGCATAGCGTCGGTCAGCAACATGGATCAGCTTCTTGTAAAACAACTTTTGATTAACCCCAGACTTGCTGCCACCGTTGAGCAGTATGCCTTTTCGCTTCGGATCAAAGGCAAAAGCGACGCGCCACTCGCCATCCGGCAATGTGATTCGTAGTTCTATCATGTTCGGATACGACGAACCTTTCAGCGTATCGACTTGGGGCCGATGCAGTTGCGGGCCGAATCGCTGTAACACCCCAGCGGCGGCGAACACCGCGACCTGTACAGCTTCCGGCTCGGCTCGCAGCTCGATCAGGTATTCTTCGTGATACTCGACAGCCCATTCCATAGATACAACCATGCCAGATATTTAGCATGTAGTCAACTGCATAATTTATGTATTGTGAGGTTTAGTGCGTTGGCCGTCCTGTTGTGGACGGGTTTGGGCTTACAACCCCTACAGAGGGGATTCCCGTTCTGGCCTGAACAGGAACAACCTCTTGAGCCTCCACATGTAGAGCACAACATAAGGACACGAACTCTTGCACCGTGGCGACCGCCGCAAAGAAACGAGCGTCGTTGTCCGTGAGACCGAAGCGGCCATTCTGGTCGCAATTGCGGACCCCGCGAAGCAAGAGGGCAGCGATACGGATTTGCAAGAGCCCGTATCGCTGCCTCTCGCGGCATAGCATTCACGGTCAATCATGCGCTATAATTGTTCTCATGGGTGGGAAGAGTTATTTAGGAGAGCCGGAGAAGATATGGAAGCATTGATCGAGAACCTGACAACCAGCGAGGCCGCGATTGTAGCCGGGGTGACGGTCGCGAACATCAATCGCGTAATTGACAGAAAGATACTTCCGAAGAAGCTCTACAGTATGTCCCGGTGCCGAACGGTGCGCAAGGATGCCTGTGTCTGGATCGCGTTTTACTTCGAGACTGCGGACCTGCTCACTTCGGCAGCGCGGGTGAAGACCATACGTGACGGGCTGATGCACAATCACTCCTGGCTCGAACTGAAGGATTGCCGTGTGGAAAAATCACGTACTGTACAGGTCAATTTCTGTCACATTTGGGAAGACGTCGAGCAACGCTCGAACCAACTCATGCAGGCTCAAGCTATGGTCATTGAAGATCCCGAGATTCTCCGCGGAACGCCAGTCATCAAGGGGACGCGAATTCCCATTTATGACGTCGTAAGCCTGGTTGATTCAGGAACGGCCGTCGAGGAGATTTTGGAGATCTATCCTCGTCTCAAACAGTCACAGGTTGAACTGGCTTCGATCTATGCTAAGGCAAACCCCTTGAGGGGCCGCCCCAAGCGGAGGACCTTCCCCAAAGGGATGGAAGTTTCCATTTCGAAGAAGCATCTTCGAACTGCATCTGCCGGGGGTTGAGACATTGCAAAAGCTTCTGATTGATGAGAATTTGAGCCCGTCGCTCGAATCGCTGGCGCACGAGCGCAATTTCCAGTGTTCACACGTCAATTATCTCGGCAAGGGCGGCCAGAAGGATTGGCAGTGTTAGCGGTCATCAGAAAACGTAGTTTTCTGAGCATTGGCCGGTATAGGGCAGCTTAATATCATCCGCGCCGAAGGCGCGCGTCATCGGTCAATCATCAGCAGGGCTGCTGGAAGTTGTAAGGTATTTTCGGGAGAAGGCGGACGAAACGAACCTCGCTGTTGAAGCAGCAATTGTTTGCCGTAGTCGCCCGTTACTCTGCTCTGGTTGGCCTCGACCGCCTGCTGCTCGCGCTGCCTGCCTTTCCAGTTGCGCTTGCCCGCTTGCTTTCTTGCTGGAATATAACTAAGTACTTCGCTCTCCCCAACCCACTCGACGACCGCGCCGCTGTGATAGCCCTTATCCGCAACCAACTCTTCGATTCCGTCGACGTTGACTTGGGGCTCTTCGTCGGGATGTAACTCGACTTCGCGCCCAACTAGCTCCGCGACCGCGATTCCCGCATCGATCAGCGTCTCGCGCACGGTGGTTGTGTCGCCCAGATCGGCGGCCTGCAAAGTAACCGCAACCACCGCACCCGATTCCATATCCACTGCATGCTCGGCCTTGTGGGCCAGATGTGTGCTGCCATCCTTCATTTTCGCAA
>Ga0302269_1001367_pt1 | contig 11992 bp, 8 predicted proteins | sample III_Bog_E2_2_FD_194560 | JGI IMG/M metagenome (GOLD analysis project Ga0302269, IMG submission 194560) | Peat permafrost microbial communities from Stordalen Mire near Abisko, Sweden - III_Bog_E2_2 | ecosystem: Environmental > Terrestrial > Soil > Wetlands > Peat | place: Sweden: Abisko...
CAATGAAAAGCAGGACAAAAGTGAGCCGGACGTTGTGAACCGGCTGTTGGCTCCGGCTCACTCCGCGTTTCCGCCCACGCCTCGCCAAGGCCCATTCTTCTTTGATCTGGAATATTTCAGTATTCATGATTTCTCCTACATGCAGATTTTGTGCCACTGCCATTTCAGGCAAAATCCGCCGGAATTATAATGGTTCCGTCCAATACTTGAGAAGACTGTCCAAAATTGAGGCCAACACCGTCCCGCAGCGCTATTATCTCTTCGCGATACCGACAAAATGATTGTTCGTTGTTTTCAAGGTTGATGATTTTTTATGGATGACCGAAGTCATTTGCATCCTTGGGCTGAAGCATGAAATACCAGCGGGATTCTGTGCTCTTGAAATGAACTTCTAGTTCCACCCCTTTTTGGCCTGAGCTTTGTAATACCTTAGGATTTCATCATCCGTTGCAGGCTGCGGCCAGACCCAGTCCAGAGCATGTGAGTTTTGCCAGTAATAATTCGAACCAGTCACACCCTTCTCGATGGACGGATCGCCGCCGTTGTCCACGCCGTTCTGTCCGATGGAATAAAGCAGGAAGGTTCCGTCTGCATTTGGACGATAGCGCAACGGCTGTCCGTCCACCGGATCAAGCGGAACGGCAGGGGCAAATTCCGGCACCAGCGAATCCAAGTCCGGCGGATAATTCCCGTGTTTCAACTGATACCGTTTCAGGGCCATGGCGGTCATCACCACCTGTCTGGCGACTTCTGTTGCTTCCATTTTGCGGTGGACGGCACTCAAGCCGAGGATGTTTTGCGATAATATCGAATGCATGTCCACGCTGTTCATGTCGGACTGGTCATTGGCTGCTTTGACCTGTAACGATGCCATCTTTTTGCCTTGCGCGGTGACGGCGGCCTGAAACGAATGGTTCGTTTCAATCATTCGGCTGGTCTCACGCAGTATCTCATGACCCTTGAGCATCTTGAGTTCATCGGGATAAGACCACCAATACCGCCATTCAAACGAGACTGTCTCGGCCCGGATCTCATCAAAAAAAGACTTCTGCACTTTAAAACCGTTTACTTCAGATCCCATGTTCAAATATTCCTGGAACTTTGCGTTGGAATTGCGCCATTGCTCCGCCGTCATCCGGCTCATCACAGACTCCATCGCCAGCGCATTTTCTTCCGAGTGGATTAAATCCATATCCGCCCAGTCCTTCTGCAATTGGGTGAGCTGTTCATCGGTCACATTCGTTGACTGCAACAACTCCCAGTTTGCCGTCACCGTCATCTGCACAATCGCCATGGACACCAGCTCGGAGATCAGCAGCCGCTCACCGGCCATCGCCTTGGACAGCACCAGCATCGTGCGCAGGTTCGTGACCGCCGAGGCCGTGTCGCCGCGCTGCAAGTCGCACAGCACCGCCGTCCCCAGCCGTTGCGCCGCCCGTTTTGAATTGGCCAGGTACAGTTTATTCATGTCAAAACCGTCAAACCCGCTTCCGTAGTTGAATTGAAAATCAAAAGCCGGCTTGTCAATAATCTGGTGGAGCAGGGCAAATCCATTGGCACTCGCATCAACGGCTGCTGCAATCTCCGGCCATGAGACTCTTCCGCTGGAATCTCTGAAGTCCGGTTGCTGCCAGCGGATCATCGCCCTGCCCGGCGCGACCGGCGTCATCCCATAAACAGAATTGGTATTGAAAAAACTTCCCTTCGTCCGGAGGGTTTCGTTGAAGGCGGCATCGGCCTGGCGAAGCGCATCCGCGCCGTTCTTCTCCGGCGGCACGGGCGGGGGAAGCACCTGCGCCACATCCATCGGCTCGCCCCGGGACTTGAGTTCCGCCACATACGAATGCAGCGCCCAGCGCAATTGATAATGATGGATGACCGGAACAAGTATCGCCACGCCGAAGACAATGCCAACTGTAAGTCGGATTTTATTGCGGAGGTTCACATGGCGACGTTACGTCCGCATTTGGACTATGTCCAGCGGTAATAATTCCATGCAGCACTACCCAAGTGAGCGCGCCCGTTCACGGGCGCAATCGGGCGAAGAGGTGATTTTTTTGGCAGGCCCGGTCAATAGCCGTTGCCAAATTCGGATTCCGTCCTTTTAACAAATTCGGAGCGTTCCGGGTGAAAGCAAAAGCTAAGCAGATGGTATTGTTCCACGTATTTGCAGCCTTGCGGCCTGGGATTCAAGCATAAGCACAAACCATCACTTACACTGCTCAAGACGCGGCATTCAGTCGTGTCCGGCATGCTGTCATTCTGGCCTGATACAAATATCCTTGCCATAAATTACTTGCCGTATTTCACCGTCCATGCTTGCACATGGTTTGTCAAATTGTTTTAGGGATGCCAGGGGAGGTGGGGAATGTGGATTATTCCACACTTTAGGGATCATGGGTTGTCTTGATGGCTGGCAGGGGCTTCCGGCTTCTTGTCTTTTACATCCTAATGATCGCGCCGGACCTGCTCAATGAGTTTGCGACATGTCTCGCCGTCCCCATGTACAAGAAGTGCGAATAACCGCTGTGCTTGGTCTTTGGCCGCATCGCATGTTTGGTGGGACACCAATAATGCTCCGTGCGCCCTGCGATTTCCTGCACATAGCCGATGAGACCGTTTACATATTCGCGATAGGCGCAGTTGAACTTTTCAATGCCATTGATAGTAGCCAGATTCCAGCTGCCCATCACCTTGTTATCCAGCCCGGGCCGATTGTTTCTTGGAAAGAAACGCGTCATAGCATTCCGGGCAAATCCCGTGCGTGGCTTCTCCCAGCATTTTCGTGGAGATGAACGGCAGTCTTTTCATTGCCTCCTCGATCTTCAACCAGACATTCAGCCCCACGGGAATCCTCTGGCACCAGGCGCATCTCCTCAACACCCCGTCGTGCCGCTGACATGCGGACTTGCCCGTCATGCCAAATACAAGCCCGGCATCCGCCGTGTTCCCGGCACCGGCCATTTCTCGTTGATGTTCCTGATTAAACATAATTACGGCTAATAACGGTCAATTAGCAAAAAACTGAAGCTGTTTCTGTGAATCTGAATACGTGGGTTGGCAAGGGTGGCAGTCTGCAAAACCCGGCGGGCAGGAAACCCCGCCTCAATTAATGGGTCAATCTAGTGCTAAAACACCGGCCAAACCGGAAAGCCGCAGTTTAGACCATCCGGCGATTAAATGGCGACCCGGAGCCGGCCGGAAATAACCCGTCGCCTGCCAAAAAACCGAAAAGGCGTCAATTTTGGTCAAAAAAACTCAAAAAATGGTGGAAAACGACCCTTTCCTAGTATTGAGATGACCGTTCTTAATACTAAGGACATGATTCTTTGTATTAAGGACGACGTTCTTAATATTGCGGACGACGTTCTTTGTATTAAGGATGACGTTCTTTGTATTAAGGATGACGTTATTAATACTACGGACGACGTTCTTTGTATTAAGGACCACGTTCTTAATACTGCGGACGACGCTCTTTGTATTAAGGATGACGTTCTTAATACTGCGGACGACGCTCTTTGTATTAAGGACCACGTTCTTAATACTACGGACGACGCTCTTTGTATTGAGGACCACGTTCTTAATACTACGGACGACGATCTTTGTATTAAGAAAGCAGTTCTCAATACTACGGAATCATTTCTTGGAATTGGGAAATCGTTCCGCAAAATTGGGAAACAGGGGCGAAAACCCATGAAAATCGCCATAAAGTCTCTTTTTTTTCCTGACGGGAGGCTGGATGATCAAATATGCAAATCAATCAAGTTTTACCGCATTATTCCGATAGATAATCGTGCAAAATGGAAGGTTGCCAAGCGTAGCCCCCGCATCGGGCTGGATTCACGGACGAATCTTATGGTCATCAATACAAACGTAGCGGCTCAAACCACGGCGAGCCAGTTAAAGGTATCCTCCCAATTGCTCTCGCAATCCCTTGCCCGGCTCCTCGCCAGTCCGGCTCGGACCAACCCTGGGCTGAGAGATGGAAGAGCGGTGGGACGTGTGCGTCGTGGCGCTCAAGGGACAATTTGTCGAATTAATCCTACAAACTCGTTTGAAATTGTTTCAATCCATCGGCGATTTGGTGTTGCTGACCGATCCCAATCTCTAAGGAAAGGTCCTGGACGACTACCGAGATAGCGTTTACCCGCAATGGTCATTGTAGCCTGATTAAATTTATTTTTTGAGTCGTCTTGACCGTGTGCAATGCGATGACGAATTGCCGCGAAGTCATTTAACCTTGCAGAATTTGATTGAAATATTAGTTCATGTAAACCCAGGTTGAAAAATCTTTGTGATCTTTGAATGACTTTCGTCGTGTTGTGCCATAATAAAAAATCTCGCCCGCCATAAAGATATGCTTCGGCTGTAGTGATTTTTTTGTGGAAAACTATAGTTGTTGCTGGAGTTAATGGCCCGATTGAATTTGAATAGCCAGCAAGATATCTTATAAAAGATTGTTCAAGGGCATCTTCCCACGCGATAAAGATTCGCAAGAACGCCATTTCATAGGCTGCTTCGATTTTTGCTCTATGTAATAACCTGTATTGATCAGTCCCCGGCCTTGCAAGCGTTCGAAGCCGTTCAAATGTAATGGGGAGCTGAATAGAGGCTGCGATCTTCTCATTCAAATCTCGGCCAAAATCTGGCATTAGCCTTGGCATTATTTTCCAAAGGCACGTTCGTAAATGGTGTCAAATCGTATTTGGCGTTGTGGAAGCTTGTCTGTTGATTTCAAGCAAGCGTCCAAAAACTTGCTTGAAACATCTCCGTTGCCCTTCGCCTCTTTTCCCTGAGTGATCAATTCGGATAATTTCAAAAGTGCATCGCGGGCTGTTTGAATTTCGGCAGACGTGAGAGCTGTCTTTGATCGACCAGTTGTTTGGCCGGGGATGCCAAACAATCGGTGTGAAACCACCGCAAATAAGGAATAAAAGAAGGGCGAGCGGTGAAATTCTGTATCTATTAATTCGCTTTCTAATATTTTCTGGATTGCATCAATAACTGAACGAAAACGGCTTTCGATTTTAGACTGGTTTGGAAATTCAGCATCATAATCGCGATAAAAGTTTTCAATGGTATCCTTTTTATGTTGCATCCCACTCAAAAGAATTATGAGCAATTCACTTGTCAATTCGGCCTCACTCATCCGAGCAATTGCCGTCTCGCTAAAGATTCCATTTTGTCGCCAGAACTCTAAATGCTCGTAACCTAATTTATAAGCGGATCGTTTGAAGAAACCAAAATACTTACCGTTAAGGAGTTCCTGTCTGTTCAAAGGGATAGAATATGTGTTAACACGCGCAAATATTTCCAAAACCTCTACGTCGCTAATTCCATGAAAAACTTCACAGACAAAAGGAAATTCTCGAATTAAATTCTGTTTCTCGGCGGACAGCTTCTCAAATCTTGCTGCTCCATGCTCTGCGGCTTGTGGCTTTGATAAAGAAAATTTGCCGTCTATAAATCCCAAAACCGCAGAAATTCTTTGTTGCCCATCAACAACTTCTCTAACGACTTTGTTTTTTTCTTTGGATTGTGCAACTCTTAAAAAAATAGGCGGCACGGGCATCCGTTTGAGGAGCGTATCAATCAAATAAGACTTTTTCTGTGTGCTCCAAACTTCTCTTCGCTGAAATTTTGGTTGAATAGCTAAAGTCCCACCGGCCTGCCAATCTTGAAAATCGTAAGGCGTGTATTCGCATCGACCCGGTTTATTCATAAGGCGATTTTAAGTGTTCCGTTTCATTCAGCAATACAAATGCAGCCTACGGATTACAACTTCAAATCATCATCCGTCACCGCACCGAGCGAGGCGCTCGTGACGTGGGCGGCGTATTTGGCCAGCACGCCGCGCGTGTAGCGGGGTGCGGGCTTCTTCCACGCCTTGCGTCGGGCGGCCAGTTCCTTCGCCGGAATGGCCAGCGTCAACTCCCGTTTCTCGGCGTCAATGCGGATGGGGTCGCCATTCTTCACGAGCGCAATCGTCCCGCCCACATAAGCCTCCGGCGTGATGTGTCCGACCACGAAGCCGTGGCTGCCGCCGCTGAACCGTCCGTCGGTGATGAGCGCCACGTCTTTGCCGAGGCCCTTGCCCATGATGGCGGAAGTCGGCGAAAGCATTTCCCTCATGCCGGGTCCGCCCTTCGGCCCTTCGTAGCGAATGACGATGACGTGGCCTTTCTTGACCGTGCCGTTGAGAATGGCTTTCATCGCCTTCTCCTCGGATTCAAACACGATGGCCTTGCCTTCGAAGTGCAGCCCTTCCTTGCCGGAAATTTTTGCGACCGCGCCGTCGCTGGCGAGGTTGCCGCGCAGGATGACCAGATGGCTGTCCTTCTTGATCGGATTATCGAAGCCGTGAATGATGGTCTGCGTGGCCGGATACGGTTTCACGTTGGCCAGCGTCTGCGCCATGGTTTCGCCGGTGACGGTGAGGGCGTCGCCGTGGAGAAGGCCCTTGTCGAGCAGCATTTTCATCAGCGGCCGGATGCCGCCAATGGCGACGACTTCGCACATCAAATGTTTTCCGCTCGGCTTCAAATCCGCGAGAACGGGCACGTGTTTGCCGATGCGCGTGAAATCGTCAATGGTCAGCTTCACCTTCGCGGCGTGCGCGATGGCAAGCAGGTGCAGCACGGCGTTCGTGGAACCGCCCAGCGCGATGACCACGGTGATGGCGTTCTCAAAGGCTTTCTTGGTGAGGATGTCGAGCGGCTTGATGCCAATCTGCAACATTTTCACGACGCACGCGCCGGCGCGGCGGCTATCGTCCAGCTTCGCGGGTGAAATGGCGTTTTGCGCGGAGCTGTTTGGCAGACTCATGCCGAGAGCTTCGATGGCGCTGGCCATGGTGTTGGCGGTATACATGCCGCCGCAGGAACCGGCGCCGGGAATGGCGCATTGCTCGACGGCTTTGAATTCAGCGTCGGAAATTTTATTGTTCGCGTGCGCGCCGATGGCTTCGAAAACGGAGACCACGTCGAGCTTGCGCTGCGCCGGATCGCCGGTGATGCAGCCGGGCAAAATCGTGCCGCCATAAACGAACACGGCGGGGCGGTTCATGCGCGCGATGCAGATAAGCGCGCCGGGCATGTTTTTGTCGCAGCCACCGATGGCCACGTAGCCGTCCATGCCGGCGCAGCCCACGACGGTTTCAATCGAATCGGCGATGACTTCGCGAGAGACGAGCGAATACTTCATGCCCTCGCTGCCCATCGAGATGCCGTCGGAAATGGTGATGGTGTTGAAGACAATCGCCTTGCCGCCGTTGGCGTTGACGCCCTTTTCGGATTCGAGGGCGAGTTTGTCGATGTGCATGTTGCACGGCGTGACATTGCTCCAGGTGGAAGCGATGCCGATGATGGGCTTCTTGAAATCTTCCTCCGTGAAACCAACGGGATAAAGCATGGCGCGTGCGGCGGCGCGTTCCGGGCCGTCCACGAGGATGCTGGAAAAGGGACGCAATGAGTCAGCGGACTTGTTTTTCTTCATGGGGAAATGTTGCCAAAAAGAAGGAGTGGCGGCAAGGTGCTTGCGCACGGCCACCGTTTTGAATTGAAAAGCGGGATGCGTTCGGCCACATTGGCGCTTCGGTGGAGAGATGGCTGAGTGGTTTAAGGCACACGCCTGGAAAGCGTGCGTAGGTAACACTACCGTGGGTTCAAATCCCACTCTCTCCGCCAGCTTCTTTTCGAATTCCAATCCGGCCTGATTGACACAGGGGATTTTTCGATTACAGTCAATCAAATCACCCCATGAAATTCCGCCTGCATGCATTGCGAACAGTTGCATTGTGTTTGTCATCAATGAAACCAGACACATCCAGAATATTTGACATGTCGAAGACTGTATCTTTTTGCAAAGTCTTGACTGCGGCATTAGTGCTTGCCACCTCAACTGTCTTTGCCGCGACATGGTATATTTCGCCGACGGGCAGTGACAGCAACTTCGGCACAACCACCAACACCGCACTTGCGAGCATCATGGAGGCGCAAACCAAGGCTTCTTCCGGGGATATCGTGTATATCATGGCGGGAACATATTACTTGCCCAATAACACCAATTCCGTCCCAAGCAATCCTTACGCCGCCGTCAATCTGATTAATAAAAATGGAATTTCCTACGAGGCGATGCCGGGAACGCGTCCAGTGTTCAATTTTTCGGCTGTTGTTCCTTTGGGACTCCGCGTCGTCGCATTTTGGGTGACGGCCACCGGTGTCACGTTCCAGGGATTTGACGTGGTGGGCATCACGGAAAACATCACCAACGTCAACAACCAGTCCGTGGGTTTCGCCATTTGGGGCTGCAAGAATTGCACTTGGAACCAGGTGAACGTGCATGATGCCGATTGCGTGGGTTTTTATGCTGAAAAGGCGGCGGCCAACAATCTGATTTATAGATGCGATTCATATAACAATGCCGGGATTGACAGCTTCTCCTATGGCAATGCCGACGGTTTTGGCTGTCATCCTTCAGCTGGCGGCACGAACAATATTTTCCGGGAATGTCGCGCGTGGAACAACAGCGATGACGGCTATGATTGCATCAATGCATCCGAAACAGTGACTTGGGATCACTGCTGGTCATACTTGAATGGAAATAATGGCGGAAATGGAAATGGTTTCAAAGTCGGCGGATGGGCGTCAACGCCTCAAAACCAAATCCCAAATCCAGTGCCAACTCATATCGTTTTGAATTGTCTCTCCGCCAAAAACGGCAGTCATGGGTTTTATGCGAACCATCAGCCAGCCGGCCCGGGCACCCCGACTGGCTGGACAAACAACACTGCATACGACAATAGCGGCGCTGATTTCGACATGCTCCAGCGGACGCCTCCCGACTTTACCACAAATATAGATCAAACAGATTCAAACGACATACCCGGCACGAACGAAGTCATGCATTACAATCTCGCCTATGCTGGTTACTCGGTGACCGGCGATTATAATTTGACTGGAAGCCCGCTGGTCACCAGTAATTCCTGGACGTTAAGTCCCGCACCGGCCACCGGGGATTTTTTAAGCACGACTTACACCCAGATGACGAACGCACGCGCAGCGGACGGAAGCCTGCCAGTAATTACTTTTATGCACTTGGTGAACGGAGATCACCTGACTGGTTTGGGTTGCTTTGTTGTGCCACCCGCGCCCGCAGCTTTAACCGCAACCGCGAGCAATACGCAAGTGACTTTGATCTGGCCAGTTTCCCCAGGCGCGACCGGCTACAACCTGAAACGCTCAATAATTAACGGCAGTGGCTACACCAACATTGCCAGCGATGTAACTGCAACCAATTACACAGACGCCGGCCTGACCAACGGCAAAACGTATTATTATATAGTCACGGCACTAAACCCCGGCGACGAAAGCACCAATTCTGTTCAAGCCAGTGCAACCACAATTCCACCCGCTCCGGCAACATTGACCGCGTCTGCCACCAACGCGCAAGTGACCTTGAACTGGACGGCTTCGGCAGGCGCGACCAGTTACAACGTAAAACGCTCTACCAACAACGGTGGTCCCTATGTGACAAACGCCAGTCCTACGACCACCAATTATGTGGACACCGGACTGGCCAACGGCACGACCTATTATTACGTGGTATCCGCAGTCAACGCCGCCGGTCAGAGCGCCAACTCCGCACAGGCCAGCGCAACCACAATTCCATCCGCACCTGCAGAATTGATTGCGACTGGCGGCAATGCGCAAGTGTCATTGAGTTGGACCGCTGCAACTGGAGCAATCGGCTACAATGTGAAGAGCGCCACGGTCAGCGGCGGGCCTTACACGACCATTGCCTCCGGAGTCACCACGATGACTTACACCAACATAGGACTGGCCAACGGCACGACCTGTTATTACGTCGTGTCTGCGATGAACTCGACAGGCGAAAGCACCAACTCCTTAGAAGCGAGCGCCCAACCAATGTCGTCTTCCACGACAACGAGTCTGAACGTATTGAACGCCGTGACCTATGGTACACCGATGACGTTCACCGCCACCGTGTCACCCGCGCCGACGACTGGCGACACCGTCATCTTCAAGGACGGTTCAATTATCTTGGGAACAGGAACCACCGGTGGCGGAGGCGCGGCTTCCTTTACAACGACGAACACCCAGCTTTCCGCGGGATCACATCCCATCACGGCTGCTTTTGGTGGGGATGCGAACTATCTCGGCAGCACATCCGGCATATCAAACCAAGCGGTCAACACGGCATCGGTGACGCCCGTCGTCACCCTCAACAGCAGGCCATACGACGGGACGAGCGCACCTGCTACGATTGCCACGGAGTCATTGACGGGGGTGATTGGTAGTGACGATGTCAACCTGGGCAACAGCGGCATCGTCGCCGCGTTCACGAACCAGAACGCTGGCAGCTACACCGTCAACATCACGGGCTTGAGTTTAAGCGGGACGACGGCGGAAAATTATTCACTCACCTCAACCGCCACTACCGCCACCGGTGTCATCACACCGGCCAGTTCAATCACAACTATTACTTCCTCGACCAATCCGGCGCCCTACGAAGGCGATGTGACGTTCAGTGCGACCGTTGGGGGAGTGGACACGCCCACGGGAACGGTGGAATTCCTGACCAACGGCGTGTTCTTCGACAGCGAGGCACTTTCGGGAGGCGCGGCGACAAGCACGGACACGACATTGCTGGCGCCGGGAACGAACATCATCACCGCAGCCTATTCTGGAGATGGCAATTATCAGGGAAGCACGAACACTCTGGGACAGGTGATGACGGTGGCGCAGTTCAAGGCGGTCAACAAGGGCGGTGGGGGGTTGGAGCTGGGCGGGTCGGGCGGGTTGCCGGGGGGGATTTATTATGTGCTGGTGTCGACGAACATGGTGGCGCCGTCCTCCGCCTGGACGCCGGTGCTGACCAACCAGTTCGACGCCAACGGCAACTTTAACTTCACCAACGGCATGAACACCAACATCCCCCAGGGCTATTTCATCATCCAGGTGCCTTGATGCGAACAGCTTCGAAGAGAACAAATCAGAATAAATTTTATAAGATTTCCGTTAGCTGTCCAGACGCGTGAACCATTGCGTCCAGGTTATGTCCAATATTTCGCCACTCCATTGGACTCAGCATATGCCGGAATGGAATGACACAGGACGAAGCAAATAACCACCAGAAGGTTGCCGGCCAATTTTATCATGGATTTTTTCCCAATCATGCAGCAATGTCGCTGCTACGGCATAAGTTGTTTTTGCCATGCGCTTCAAGAAGCCGGCTCAATTTTATAGACGATGGCGATTCCGTTTGGGGATTTTTGGGGTGCCTTGATGGTCAGCGCATCGGCGGTTTGCGACCACGTCACTTTCTCCTCGCTGCCCAGCAGCGTGATGTTGCCTATGGGTTTGTCCAGCAGCTTCGCCGCCGTGCCGAGTGACTTGATCTGCAAATCTTGTTGCGGTGTTCCGAGCACGATGGCGTAAAGCGCTTTGCCCTTGGTCGTGAAGCGCACGTCGGCGGCAGTGAACGGCTTGCCTTTGCCTTCGTTGAAACCTTGCGCGGAAAGCGCCGCGCCTTCCGAGGCCGGGCCTTCGCCAAAAACTTTCCACGGGCGCGTGTCGAAGATGCATTCTTTGTTCACGTCCATCCACGCGCCGATGCCTTCGAGCACGGCCTGTTCCTTGTCGTCAATCGAGCCGTCGCCACGCACGGGAATGTTGAGCAGCAAATCGCCGTTTTTGCTGACGATGTCGCACAACATTTGAATGACTGTTTTGGCAGTCTTGTAACGATTTTTGTCGTAAAGCGAGCGGTCGTAATGCCAGTTGCCGATGCAGGTGTCCGTCTCCCACGGTTGCGTCTCGATTTCGTTGGCCGCGCCGCGCTCGATGTCGCGAACGAGGCATTTTTGCTGACTCTCGGAAAGCATCTTGCCGAACAGCACGGCTTCCAGCTTGCCGTCGTGCTGCTGCATGTTGAAGTTGTAAAAGTCGGCGGCGATTTTCAAGCCGGCGTC
>Ga0302269_1001371_pt1 | contig 11985 bp, 11 predicted proteins | sample III_Bog_E2_2_FD_194560 | JGI IMG/M metagenome (GOLD analysis project Ga0302269, IMG submission 194560) | Peat permafrost microbial communities from Stordalen Mire near Abisko, Sweden - III_Bog_E2_2 | ecosystem: Environmental > Terrestrial > Soil > Wetlands > Peat | place: Sweden: Abisko...
CGTGCGGCAGCGCGCCGCGCCGGGGACGGATTGCGCGCGGGCGGGTTTTGTGCTTTAATCCGCCGCACGGGAAGCATGGCGTTGAATGATTTTTCGGCGGCGCTGTCCATTCTCCGGTTGAATAAATTTATGATCTGGAACTTGAATTATCTGTTGTGGGTGTTCCTGCCCGGCCTGCTGATCGGCCTGTGGGCGCAGTGGCGGCTGCATTCGGCCTTTGGCAAATACAGCCAGGTGCCGGTGGAGTCGGGCATGACGGGCGCACAGACGGCGCGGCGCATCCTCGACAGCGCCGGCCTGACCGACGTGCCGGTGGAAGAAGTCGCCGGCCAGTTGACCGACCATTACGACCCGACCAAGCGCGCGCTGTTTTTGTCGTCGGACAATTACAGCGGCAATTCCGTCGCCGCCGTGGGCGTGGCGGCGCACGAGACCGGCCACGCGCTGCAACATCAGGCGGCTTACGCGATGCTGAATTTGCGGATGGCGCTGGTGCCCATCACGAATTTTGCCAGCACCATCTACGGCGCGATCCTGCTGCTGGGCTGGATCATGGGCATGATGAAATTCATGCTGCCCATCATCATCGTGGTCTTCGGCGTCATCACTTTGTTCCAGCTCATCACGCTGCCGGTGGAATACGACGCGAGCAACCGCGCCAAGGAACAATTGTTCCGCCTCGGCCTCGTGCGCGAGGATGAGCGCGCGGGCGTGGCGAAGGTGCTGGACGCTGCCGCGCTCACTTATGTGGCCGCGCTGGTCAGCTCCATGCTGACGCTGCTGTATTACATCACGGCGGCGCGCAACCGGAACTGAGTTAATTTGCTTGGCGGCTCCGCCGTGGGTGTTTAACTTTCTGAACTCATGGCGGCCAAAAAAACTCAACGCAAACCCAAGGCGATGAAACGGAAAAAGAAAGTTTCCGTTCCCGCACCCCCAAAAATCTCCTCGCCACCGTCGCCGCCCATCACGGTGCCGTCGGACTTGCCCATCAACAAGCCGGCCGAGGGCGACACCACCCAGTTTCTCCGCCGCGAGGCCGAGCGCATGGACGGCGACAGCGCCATCCGGCTTTACCTCCGCGAAATCGGCCAGGTGAAGCTGCTGACGCCGCAGGAAGAAATCGAGCTCGCCGCCAAGATCAAGAAGGGCGACAAGAAGGCGCGCGAACACATGATCAAGGCAAACCTGCGCCTCGTCGTGAAAATCGCCCGCGACTACGAAGGCATCGGATTGCCGCTGCTGGATCTGATTTCCGAAGGCAACATTGGTTTGATGAAAGCCGTTGAACGTTTCGACCCGGCCAAGGGCGGCAAACTTTCCACTTACGGTTCGTGGTGGATCAAGCAGTCCATCAAACGCGCGCTGGCCAACCAGTCCAAGACCATCCGCCTGCCGGTGCATCTCGTTGACAAGATTTCCAAGATGCGCCGGACGGGGATGAAATTGCAGGAAGAATTCGGCCGCGAACCGAGCGATGAGGAGCTGGCCGCCGAACTCGGCACCACCGCCGCGCGCGTTTCGCAGATGCGCACCGCGTCCATCCGTCCCGCGTCGCTCGACGCGCCGGTGGGCGATGACGATTCCAACACCTACTCCGAAATTGTCGAGGACGACCGCGCCGTGAATCCTTACGACGAACTGGAAGACAAGACCGTCACCGGCATGTTGCAGGACATGGTCAAGCACCTCGACGCCCGCGAGGCGACGATTCTGCGTTTCCGCTTCGGCCTCGACGGCGGCAACGAAAAAACCTTGGAAGAAGTCGGCGAGAAATTTGGCGTCACGCGCGAACGCGTCCGGCAGATCCAAAACCTCGCGCTGCGCAAGCTTCGCAAGATGATCGAGAAGCTGGAAAAATCCAAACCGAAGGAAGTTTGAACTATGCCCGCCACCGTCACCGCCGCCGAAATCGCCGCCGCCATCCGCAACGTCCCGGATTTTCCGAAGCCCGGCATCCAGTTCAAGGACATCACGCCGGTGCTGGCGGACGCGCGGCTCTTCGCCGGGGCGATTGAACTGCTCACGGCCCACTTCAAGCCCGGCAGCATTGACGCCGTGGTCGGCATTGACGCGCGCGGGTTTATTTTCGCCGCCGCCGCCGCGACGAAGCTCAAGGCCGGCTTCATCCCCGTCCGCAAAAAGGGCAAGCTGCCCTTCACGACCATCGAACAGGATTACGCGCTGGAATACGGCCACGCCACCGTCGCGCTCCACACCGACGCCATCAAGCCCGGCGCGCGTGTGCTGCTGGTGGACGATTTGCTCGCCACCGGCGGCACGTCCGGCGCGGCCGCGTCGCTCGTGAAAAAACTCGGCGGGAACATTTTGGAAATCGTCTTCCTCATCGAGCTGAAATTTCTCGACGGCCGCAAACACCTGAAAGATTTCCCCGTGCGGTCGCTCGTCACCTATTGATTGCGGATGAGCATGAGTGAAGCTCCCATCCTGAGCGTCGTCGCTCCCTGCTACAACGAGCAGGGCAATTTGATTCCGCTCATCACCGCCATCCGCGAAGCGCTGGAACCGCTGAAGATTTCCTACGAGATTGTGATCGCGGACGATTGCAGCCGCGACGACTCGTGGAACATCCTCCAGAAGCTCGGCGCGGAAGACCAACGCATCCGCGCCGTGCGGCTGAATCACAACTGCGGCCAGTCCGCCGCCGTGTGGGCGGGCATTCAGGCCGCGACCGGACGCTTCATCGCCACGCTGGACGCCGACTTGCAGAATCATCCGCGCGAATTGCCGCGCTTCCTCGAAGCCATCGAGCGCGACCGATGCGACTGCGTCTGCGGCTCGCGCGTGGCGGCGCGCGCGCAGGGCGATTCGTGGGTGCGACAGGTTTCTTCCAAGATCGCCAACGGCATCCGCAACAGCATAACGCACGAGACGGTGAGCGATTCCGCCTGCGGCTACCGCATCTTCAAGCGCGAGTGCGCGACGCGGCTGAAATTTTTCAAGGGCATGCACCGCTTCATGCCGACGCTGTTCCGCATCGAGGGCTTTGTCGTGACGGAAATCCCCATCAGCCACCACACGCGGCTCACCGGCCAGAGCCATTACGGCGTGCTGAACCGGCTGTTCGTGACCATCCACGATTTGTTCGCCGTGCGCTGGATGCAGAAGCGGATGTTCCGCTTCGAGGTGAAGGAGCAAATTAATTTCCCGCCGCGTTAAATCGGTAGGGCTGACCTGCGGGTCAGCCAGCCCGGCGGTGCCGCAGCACCACCGCCACCAAAATAAAAATTCCGCCGCGCAATTCAGTTTTCCAACACCACGTTTCCCGCTACCTTTCCCGCGATGCACTGGCTGCAAACACTCGACACGAACCTGTTCCTATTTTTTAACCGGTCGCTGGTCAATACGTTTTTTGACTGGCTGATGCCGGTGTTGAGCGGCAGCAACGGCGTGAAAAATTATTTTCTCGGCGCCGCGCTCACGGCCGGCGTCGCCCTGCTTATCTTCGGCAACCGCCGCTTGCGGCTCTGCCTGGTGTTCACTCTTTTGGTCGTCGCGACCAACGACGGGCTGGTTTGCAATTCCATCAAAAACGCCGTCCACCGCGCGCGGCCGTTCGTCACGCTGCCGGAGGCGCGGCTGTTTGGCGTCGTCGGCAAAGGCTACGTCGCGCCGGAGATCAACGCCGACGGCGTGGACATGGCCGCCGACAAGGGCAGCCACAACAGCATGCCGTCCGCGCACGCCGCCAATTTTTTTGCCGGCACGATGGCGCTGTTCCTGTTTTACCGGCGCAGCCTGTGGTTCATGCTGCCGCTGGCGCTGGCGGTTTCCTTTTCCCGCCTCTACAACGGCGTGCATTATCCGAGCGACGTGCTGGCCGGTGCGATTCTCGGCGCGGGCTGGGCGGTGGCCGTGGCCGTCGCGCTCGAAACCGCGTGGCGGTTTTTCGGGAAGAAATATTTTCCGCGCGCGTTCGCGCAAGCGCCGTCGCTCGTGCCGAACTTGCCTTTGGGAAACCGCTGACCCATGGCCGCGACGGAAATCCTCCTGCCCGTCCGCGACTACGACCTCGCCGCCACGCTGGACTCCGGCCAGGTTTTCCGCTGGCGGCAGTTTGAAAATTTCTGGCACGGCGTCATCGGAAAACAATTTGTCCGGCTCACCCAAACCGAAAATGGCATCCACGCCCAGGCCGCCGCGCCGGTGGATGACTGGAATTTTCTCCGCGAATTTCTCCAGACAGAAACCGACCTGTCCGCCATCCTGAAAACGTTTCCCGACGACGAACCAATGCGCGCGGCGGTCGCCAGTTGCCGGGGACTGCGCCTGCTCCGGCAGGATCCGTGGGAATGTCTCGCGTCGTTTATTTTGTCCTCCACGAAACAGATTGTCCAAATCCGCCAGATCGTCGCCCTGCTCTGCGAACGGTTTGGCGAGCGGCTTGCGCCGCCGCCTGCCAACGGACGCAGGCTGGTTCACCACGACGGCGCGCACGGAGTGATGCGCCCTGCCAATTTTAGTTTCCCGTCACCACAGCGCATCGCCGCCTGCACCGAGGCCGATTTGCGCGCCTGCAAGATGGGCTTCCGCGCGCCCGGCCTGCTCAACGCCGCCCGCCAGATTGCCGGAGACCAACTGGACTTGGGAAAAATCCGCACGCTGGATTATGCCGCCGCCCGCGCGGAGCTGATGAAATTGCACGGCGTCGGCGGGAAGATTGCCGACTGCGTGCTGCTGTTCGGCTACGGTTTTGACGCCGCGTTTCCGGTGGATGTGTGGATTGAGCGCGCCTTGCAGGAGCTTTATTTTCCGCGCCGCCGCGCCAGCGAGAAACGGTTGCACCGCTTTGCCGCCACGCATTTCGGCCCGCACGCCGGCTACGCGCAGCAGTATCTCTTCCATTTCATGCGAACGAAACGCGGTTGAAGCGACACCGCCACGCCTACGACTAGCCATAGGTTGTCAAAAAACTCGCCAATACGCGTGTAGCTTTTTTGGGGTGTTCATCAGGTAAGCTGGACACTTAATTCATGATCGGATTGAGGTCAAAGGCGATGGTAGAAATGTCCGGCGACATCCGGGAAACTTGGATGTCCGCCCCACAGTCGAGGTATCTTCTTCCGCAGTCTGGGTTGTCCGCCCCGCATTCAAGGTTGTCTCTTCCGTCGTCAAGGTTTTGCATTTCGCATTCGAGGTTATTTATTTTCCAGACGAGGTTATTTCCCGAGCAGGCAAGGTTCTGCGGGTCAGACCCAAGGTTATTTCTTCCGCAGGCAAGGTTATTTGGGAGGCAGTCGAGGTTATACGGACGGGATGCAAGGTTTTATGGCGGAAAAAACCTCCAATGCGCGCCGCAAAACCTCCAAAATCCCGCAGCTTCGTCCTATTCCAAGACACTTTCAGCCGCCAACCCGGCTTTTTCGGGGTTTGGGCGGATTTTAAGTCACTTTCCGGGCGGATGGTCTGCCGGGGAAATCAAACAAACAAACCTACAGCAGTAAAAAATAACGAAGAAAGAATAAAAATATGCCTAATCAACCATTCTATCCCGCGCGCGAAGGCGATCAGGGACTTTTGTTCACCAACATCCAGACCAAAATCCCCAATTATTACACCGACCTGGAGATTTCGGCCACTCGTCAGGCCAAGCTGACCTTGGTTTTGTCCTGGCTCATCTGGGCCTGGCAGATCTATCTGCCTTCCCGCCGCACCGACCCCACCACCGCCACCGCGTGGCGTCAACAACTCGCCAGCGGCACCAGCGATGCCACCACCAACACCGCCCCGCCGGTTCCGGCCACCCTTCCCCCACCCGCCGGCACCCCGTTCTATGGGATGCTCTCGTGGCTGTTTGATGAGATTGGCCGCTGGAAAAAGGCCGAGGGCTATACTGCCGCCATCGGGGCCGACCTCGGCATCGTGGGGGCTGCCGCCATCTCCCACACCGACCCGCCGACATTGTGGCAGGGCGACGTGGCGCAGAACAGCGTGGAAATCTGCACCAACATCTATGAACACGACGGTGCGTGGCTGGAAAGCCAGCGGCAGGGCGAAACCGGCTTCACCTTTCTCGCCACCGAGACGACCAGCCCCTATGTGGACACCCGCCCGGTGAAGACGCCCGGCCAAGCCGAGTGGCGGGATTATCGTGCCTGTTGGTGGGATGCCAACACCGCCAGCTACGCCTTTGGCCCCGTCCTGCGCGTGCTCGTGAACGGCTGAACGAAACTTAAAATAACACAGCCGCTCCGGGCAACCGGGGCGGCTGTTTTTTGGAAATAATTGGGAAGGCGGTCGCTATGGGGAGTTCTTTTGGTGTCCCCAGCCATCCAGTTCTCCGCCCACAGTCGTCGCGCGGGCGGTCAAAGTGGCCAGCCAAACTGTGATTTCTTGGAACACGGGATGGATTGCCCGCCGCACGGTCGCCTGCCACCGCCCACGATTGGGCGCATAGGCCACTCCCACCGACCAATCGCGCTCGGTCACCAGCTTGCCAAAGGCGAGCGCCAATGTCTCCTCCCGAAAAACAAAGTCGGCGTAAATAGGCTTGAGCGTCTTCGTCAGTGGTTCAAGTTCTTGCTGCATGATCCCTAAAAATAAAAACTGTTTTTGTGACCCCGATGACTTTCTAAATATTTCAGCGACGGATGTCTTTGCAGCCGTAAAACCCAAGTCGTGATGGCAACGGTGCGCCTGTTTTGTTTTAATCCAAAGCGAGAAATACTGTTTATTATTGTGAGTTTCCAGCCCAATGGATTGGGATGGTTACTGGCGGAATATCCATTCGCACGCAAAGATCGTCATTTGTGCCCAAGCGTTTGTAAATCTTCGGCCAGACGGTCAACTGATAATCTCCAGGCTCTTTGATTTTGAAATAATCTTTGATATAAAATGCTTGACTGGCATCCACCCCGCTTAAAGCGAGCGGTAGCTCGTGTGGAGCAACCGGATCATCATCGAGCCGCCCCACAATTTTTAAACGATAGGAATTAGGATATGCCGCCGGGTCGTTTATTTCCGGTTTGAGCAGGCGGACTTTGACCCCATCGGCATCGCGCAATTCCACGAAACCGCAAAATGAGTTCGTCCCCCAAAAAAATCTCCCATTTCTTAAGGGCGTCGTCACCGTTCCGATGCCGTTGGTTCCCTTGGTGAAGTGCATGAAGGGAGATATGCCGATGTTTGTGCTGGGTGGCGTAAAATGAATGATGATGGTGATTCGGTGTTCGTAGCTGTCCACATCCGCCCCGGTCGCATATATGCCAAGGTTGGTGCTTGTTCCCACGCTCCAATGTGGCAGGCCAGCCTTGACGCTATATGTCCCAAAATAAGCGCATAACAACATGATTGAAGACGGCAACATCTTTGGAAGTCTAGGAATGTTCATAGTGTTTTAATGATGATGTATATTTTTTGTGTTATGCACCCAGTTGGCAAGCGTATGGTCAGTGGTGAAGGTATCAAACTGTGCGTGGCCGGTGGGAGCAATGTAACCATAATCGCCAAACGCCTGATCTGCGGTGGCAAATGGATAATAATCCTGATTGGTAGTGCCGGGGATGGTCGTCTTATATGAATCCCCATCACAATGCCATGTCACGATTCCAAGCGTGACCGGAATCCCCCCTTCAGGCTGAAAGCAAATATAATCGGTGAAGTGTTCATGTTGCGTTGTGTTTGAAAAACATAGAATTTCAGGCGCGTCTTCAAAATGTAATGGCGGCAATGAACCCCCTGGCACCACTAATACATTGTTGTTGGTTTCATGAAATTTGTCACCATAATATACGCTCCAATCCAGATAATCTCCGGGTGAATAATAAGAACTATAGATTTGGTTGGTTGTAAATCCGTTTAGGGTTTGAGTCACGAAAGCATTTCCCACAAATAGCGTATCAACCTCAAGATTGTATTCTGGCCCATAAAAGCACCCCAACCAGTCAGCAGCTTCATATTCAGTTCCCGGTATTAGGCCAACCCCTTCTAGCGGGGCGGCGGTTCCTGGTTCATGTGAATGCCATAAACCCTCACTGATAGAATTCGTGTTGGCAACATAGTTAAAGATTCTCGGCCGGTGCATTGTGAAAAGTCCATGCGTTGCAACAGCAACATATTGTCCGTTCGGAAATGTCAACCCTTCGCCCAAAGTGGCTTTGTAATTCGTAGGATTGTAGCTGCCATCAATCCACCAAGCATAGGTAGACTGATGGCTTAAAAGCGCTGGGTTATTGCTGTAATTGCTCGACCCGTCAGAAAACTGGGCCGGAATGTTCGTGTTCACATAAGTTCCGTCCAGCGCCCACTGAATCGGATTTAATTGTGTCCCGCTTGGTAATGCTGGAGTATATTCCTGATCAAATCCAAGGTATTGCCCCACACAATATCTATTATATGCTGGCACATGATCGGGCCAGAGCGGATTGGTGCCATTTACAACTATGCGCAACTTATATTTCTGCTGTCCCGGCAGACCGCCGCCATACCAGTTTCCCGGCGCTTTTGGTGTGATGACTACGTTCTGGCCATCTGCCAACATGGTGTATAAATTCCCGTCCGCACCCAGCTTCCCATACCCACCCAGCGCGATTTCTTGCGGGGCAATGCCGCCGACATAGAGGCCGTGGTTGGCCCAGATTGAATACTGCAATTGCGTCAGCGTCTGGTTCAAGGCAAACAAGTTCTTGACCTGCCGCATCGCCTTCCCGCCCGTGAAAAGTTCCACCACCTGTCCCCCGGTCGCCGCCCAGATAATCGGGATGATGTCGTCCGCGTCTGATTCGCCCCAATCCACACCGCTGGAGTTGGCGCTGTCAATCCATTCGACATTCGGCGTCCCGATGTTCAGGTTGGTGTATTCGATGACCGAACCCAAATGACAGGAACCCAGGCCGGGAACCACCGGCACGTCACCCGCATCCCCAGGCCATTGGTCCAATATATTGCCGTTGATATTCCGATACCCCCCGCCGCCTTGCGCCCAACTTTGGGTGTCGTCGCTGGTGTAGTAGCCATTATAGGGTGACTCTTCGTAATAGTTCACCTCAAACTTGTTCGCTTTTACATAAACCACCGGCGGCTTGTCCCAATCCACATGAGCCTGTGCGGGGTCAGCGGGAAACGGATTCGGATATGCCCCTTGCTCTGTCGCAAAGTTCGTCCATGAATCGCCAGTCGGTGCGTAAGCTGGAGGATAGGCCGTCAGGTCAAAACTCGCCGTCCCGCCGGAGGTCACCGGCACGTTGTTGGCCGCCCAAGTGCCATCGCCGTTGTTTGTGCCCTGCACCCCGTTTACCCAGACGGCATAAGTCGGGTCGGAAATCTCCCCAGTCACGTTCACCTGCACTTGGTTTAATTGTGCTGCGTCCACGGCATCCATAGTGAGCGCCACGCTGCTTTGAATCAAACTTAAATTTGTCAGCGTCACATTGCCCGCTGCATCCGTCGCTGCCACCGTGAACAGGTTTGTTCCCGGATTGAGCGGCAGGTTTTGCAGCCAGAACTGCCCGCCACGTTCAACCAGACCGCTGACGATATTTGTCACGCCATTGGTGTCCGTCCATTGGCCAGAAACCGTGGCCGTGTCGTCATCCAGCATTCCGCGCAAAGTGAAATTCGTGCCGGAAACTTCCATGCCATCCTGCGGCCATGTCAAAGATACGGCGGGTGGCGTGGTGTCGCCGTTGGTGTCAAAAATGTAGCTGAAATTGGTCGTCGTCACGTTGCCGGCCCAATCCACCGCGCTGATGCCGATGAAGTTGGTTCCCAGCGCCAAGGCCACGTCCAGACACACAAAATGGTTGGTGGTATGGCTCATGTCAGCAGGATTGCAGTCCTGATCCGTCACGATGGCCTGATCATGTGTGATGGTGCCATCGGCATCCGTAACATCAAAAGTCAGACTGCTCAAAGCCTTGGTAGAATAACCGGCGGGATCAATGAATGGCCGCGAACCACTCAAGCTCGACAGGTTGGTGATGACCAGTGATGTGGGGGCAGTGTCCAGTGTCACGGTGGCGGTGGTCCAGTTGGTCTGGCCGTCCGAGCCGATGAACCCGAACGTGACCGAGTATGTCCCGTCATTCGTCCCCAAAAGCACATTGGGAACGGCGCTGAACGGAATCCAGACGGCATCGGCCAAATTGGTGTCATTCACCAGCACGGCCAGCGCTGCCGCCGGTCCGCCGGAAATGACGGCACTGGTGAGGTTGGTGTTCACGTCGTTATTTGGAAAACTGGCGGTCATGCCCGCCGTGTCCACCACCGGCGTATCGGTTCGCGCCACCCGGAAAAAGCCCGCACCCGCAAACGGGATGGGCAAAGTAAAATTGGTCTGGCCATTCGTGCCGCCCAAAACATCATTCCACGATGCGTAAGCGAGATTGCTCGCCGCAAAAATATCGTAGGTGCCGGCAGGGTCGGCTTCCAGCAGGTTGATGAAAAGATTTGTGCCGACTGGCGGCGGAATCGCCAACTTCAATCCTGGCATATAAGGCGGCGATGAGAAGCTATTGGTATAATAGTAGGTGTTGGTGCCACCGCCACCGCCACCACCCGGCGGCGTAATTTGTGCTTGAAGTTTGTTTCCGATGACCAGTGAAGCCAGAACCGTCATCGCCGTTGCCACCGCGACACCCAATTTATTCATAAGAGCCAAAGTTTAACAACTGCAAAATCAAAGTCAAACTGATTATGACAATTGTCATTTCACTTGCAGGGGTCTTTTCAAGGTATGCCTAGAGCGTGCGAAAAAACAATTTGCGAGAGGCCATTGCCGCCAATGTCATCCGCCTGTTACGGGAAGAACGCGAAAAGCGCGGTCTTTCCATGACAGTTGTTGCACAACGCTCCGGCCTTTCCCAATCCATCATTAGCCTAGTTGAGCGAGATTTGCGAAGCCCCTCGCTGGACACCTTGCTGCGAATTGCCGAAGCGATTGAAATTGATTTGGGAGACATCCTGACGCGGGCGCAAAAGGAAATATCCAAGCCCGAAAAATAATTTCTTCACCAGCAAGACATCGCACCGTAACGGAGGGCAAACTGATTCAATAGCTCATGGCGTAGGCCAGCCGGTTGCTGTCGGAGATCGCCCACAGGCTTAGGGGATCAACGGCCTGGGGAAATTTGATGAATCGAGCGCTACCGTCGGACATGGCGTAATTAGAGCCGCCCGAATTGCCCTTAACATTTTGAGCGTAGGTCGAGCCTCGGTTATCGTGCTGGCTCTGTTCGACGATGCCGTCGGCGTCGTTGCCGTAGCCTTCCAGATAGTCCATGAAAAAATCGCCTGCGGTATGGGTCTTTTCCCCAAGGATGATGGTGTCGCTGACATGGATAATGGCGTTTTCCTTGACGCCGGTCGGCAGGGCGGCCATGTCACCTTCGAGCGTGGCCCAACCAACCGGGCCAAACTGGTCAGAGTAATAATCATTCCAACCGTTGATCAGATAGCTGCGCGGCGAGGCGTCGGCAACATTGTTGGACGGATTTATTCCACCCGAGACGGGAGTGGTCGGCAGGGCGTTGTCAGTGGGGCAAAGAAGCAGTTTTACATTTTTGCCGTAGTTGTTGTAAAAATGATCTGGCCAGCGGTCAATGCCGTTGCGCGGCGGATAGGCGCCCTGGTTGTCGTCCACATACATGTGCGAGGCGAGGCTCAACTGCTTCAAGTTGTTGAGGCAGGAGATGCGCTTGCCAGCCTCCTTGGCCTTGCTCAAGGTCGGCAGCAGCATCGCCGCGAGGATGGCGATGATGGCAATGACAACCAGCAGTTCGATGAGGGTGAACCCACGGCGTGTGTTCATGGGGTTAATGACGCCACGGATTCAGATTGGTTTCAATGTATTTCTACCGGCCCCGCGTCCCAGCCCGCCAGGACAACCGGACGTTGGCGGCCAAAATCGGTTTGACTTGGCCGGCCGGGTGCGCGATGATGTCGGTCGTTGACTGCGAAATTCCCCTTGCCGATATGAGGAGCAAATAATCCAATCGGTCGGTAAATTCAAATTGAACTTTTCCCGAC
>Ga0302269_1001379_pt1 | contig 11934 bp, 14 predicted proteins | sample III_Bog_E2_2_FD_194560 | JGI IMG/M metagenome (GOLD analysis project Ga0302269, IMG submission 194560) | Peat permafrost microbial communities from Stordalen Mire near Abisko, Sweden - III_Bog_E2_2 | ecosystem: Environmental > Terrestrial > Soil > Wetlands > Peat | place: Sweden: Abisko...
AATCATTTCGGCTTGGAAGGCAGGTTCGGATCTAGTCAAGATTTTCCCTACTGGTCATATAGGAGGCGTCAAATATGTGCGCGCCCTCAAAGTGCCGCTTCCTCAAATCCCGCTGATTGCCACAGGCGGAGTGAATCAGTTGACAGCCTTCGACTTTATCCAGGCCGGAGCAACTGCTATTGGCCTGGGGGGAGAATTGTTCCCCAAGGAGGCTTTGCACTTCCGTCAGGCAGATCGCATCCATGAGCTGGCTAAAAGGTTCCTTGGCCTGGTGAGGGATGCGCGGGCGTTGCGGGATACTTACTACTAGGGCATCACTCCGATCGCGCATTGCGGAGCGGCTAAACCGCTCTAAAAAATAACTCCATTCCTATCATTCTCTTCATGCCTCCCTCATGTTATCTCCTTAGTATCTAAGCATGGGAGGTATCAAGCACATGAAACTTAGCCTATTCGCAACATGCATCCTGTCACTCGCTTTGGCGGGTGTAGCAAGCGCACAGGGCGCGGCATCTGCCCCGGAGACTGGCGCCCATTACACTCAGGCGCAGTTGAAGCAATTGGCGTTCAACGCGCATGCCCCAGCGCAATACACGGCTCTCGCAAATTACTACGGCGGGCAGCGGAATGACTATCTGCAAAAGGCCGCCGAAGAGAAGGCGGAGTGGGACCGGAGGAGCCAGAACATCGTGAGCGTGGCGGCCAAGTATCCAAGGCCTGTAGACTCGGCACGCAATCTTTACGAGTACTACATGTACAAGGCTTCCGAGGCCGGAACGCTCGAAGCAAAATATAACCGTCTGTCGGCGCCGGATGCTCCAGTGAACGCGCAATAGCGCTTTTCAAATCTGCAATTTGGCCGTGAAGCTCCTCCTCGGCTGACGGAGAAAAGGGAGTAGGTCTATTTGACCCGCTCCCTTCTCTGTTTATATGGATACAAATGAATTCCTTATACGATCTTCACGACAATCCAGCTAAGCTACACCTAGCTTGTCTGGAAATCCGGTTGAACAAGGTGCAGGTCAGATGGGAGATCCAGTAGTTCTGGAACCGAGGCGACTGCCGCGAAGAATTCGAACTCTGGCACAGAGTCTGACAGCCAGTGCGGTTCTCGTTCTGCTGACCTACGGCGGGTTTGTGTTTCAGATCAACCTTCTGACGATCAGTTTTCTCTATTTGTTGATTGTCGTGGGGGTAGCGTCGCGCTTCGGCTTCTGGCAGGCGTCATTTGCTTCGGTCCAGGCAGTGCTCTTGCTTGACTACTTCTTTGAGCCGCCTCTTTTCAGTTTCGAAGTTGCCAGCTCAGGGATATTTGTTGCGCTTGTGACGTTTGAGCTGACGGCACTCACGATCAGCAGATTGCAAGGGCGAGAAATGCGGGTTGCAAGAGAGGCGGCTATCAATCGCGCAGAGATGGAACAGTTGTATGAATTGAGCCGGAGTTCGCTTCTACTGGATTTGCGCGAGCCGCAGGGACCGCAGCTTGTTGTTTTGATTCACAGGATATTCGACGCACAGGCGGTGGCTTTGTTCGACATGAGCCTGAGCCGTCAGGACAGGATGGGCGAATGGGACGCGGGCGAGGAAGATCTGGCTAAAGAATGCTATTTGCGCGATGCCTCACAGGACGATTCGAGTACTCAAACCTGGCAACGCATCCTGCGAGCCGGAACTGGGTCTGTTGGCGCTTTGGTGGTGCGCGGGAAGCTCAGTTCTCTTGTGGTCGATGCGCTTGCATCTCTTTCCGCAATTGCGATCGATCGGCACCAGTGGGTCGACAAGGAAGAAAGAGCCGAGACTGCGAAAAAGGGTGAGCAGTTGCGCGCGACGGTGATGGATGCGCTCGCTCATGAGTTCAAGACGCCTCTTACAGCGGTTCAGACCGCCAGTTCAGGCTTGCTTGAGCTTGGCGGATTGACGGAGCCCCAACGCGATCTGGTGACGCTGATCGACGGGCAGGCAATACGACTGAACCAATTGTGCACTCGGCTTCTGAAGGCTGCCAAGCTTGATGCGAAACAGGCGGGTCTTGAGACATCCGACGTGAATGTGGTTGATTTAGTTTCCGAGGTATTGGCCAGCCATCCAGCGGAAGCGGAAAGGAACAGCATTCAGGTTGCGGTGGAGGATCCCTCACTGACCGTGCGCGCGGATCGCGGTTTGCTTGCAATGATTCTGACGCAGTACATCGACAATGCGCGGAAATACTCGATGGCAGGGACGCCGATTGCAATTGCCGCACGAGCGAGTCATAGCGATGTTCTCATTTCCGTCCATAACTTCGGATCGACGATTCGGATCGAAGACCGGGAAAGGATATTCGAGCGCTTTTATCGGTCACCGGAGTTGAAAGACGCTGTTCCCGGTACTGGCATCGGACTCTCTGTGGTCAGGAAGGCGGCCGAGGCTCATCATGGGCACGTGTGGGTCATAAGCGATGACAAGCAAGGAACGACATTCTTTTTTTCCCTTCCCATCGACGCAAGGAGGACTCTTTGAATACGGAGCAGGCGAATACAGGGCAGGGCACGATCCTCGTGGTGGACGATGACAGTTCCACGCGGCGGGCATTGCGCGTGACATTGTCTGGAATGGGCTTCACGGTTGTGGAGGCGGCTCGCGGCGAGGAGGCACTATCGCTGGCTCGCGTGACTTGGTTCGATGCGGTGCTATTGGACGTGGATATGCCAGGAATGGGCGGGGTAGAAGCCTGCCGCCTTATCCGGCGCGCGGTGGCGCGCTTGCCGATCCTGATGTTGACAGTAATGGATAGCGAAGATGACAAGGTGCTGGCATTGGATGCCGGCGCCGACGACTACATCACCAAGCCGTTTCAAGTACGGGAGTTGACGGCGCGATTGCGTTCCGCGGTACGCAGAAGGAATGCTCAGGATTCCTACCGGGACGCGCCGATTCGCCATGGCCAGCTCGAATTGGATCCGGTGAAATACCGGGTGATGAAGAGTGGCCGCTCGATTCATCTGACGCCAAAGGAATTCGAGGTCCTGCATTACCTAATGATGCATGCAGGCGAGCCAATTCCACACGCGCGCCTGCTAAAGTCCGTGTGGGGGCCGGAGTATGGAAACGAGCTCGAATATCTCCGAACATTTGTCCGTCAGCTGCGCAAGAAGATCGAAGACGATCCAAAGAATCCGCAGTATCTGTTGACGGATGCTTACGTCGGCTATCGATTTAATGAAATGCCGCAGCTAACCTAAGTAATCTCAGTATAGAAATTAGGGATGCTGGATAAGATAATAAATGATTCTCCATGATATTGAGGAACCTTTATGGTTTCTTTTTGTCCGGCATCCGATAATTGCTTATTTACACTCGCCTGGACCGTCCCCACAGGATACTTTCGGTGATTTTGGTGTTGTTGCATTGGCAGGCGTCGGTGTACTGCTTGCATGGGACTGCTTTTCCCATTTTGTCCCTGCCAGATCCCATGATTTTCTAGGAGCGTTTACACTTGCCATGATTGCGCTAGCATACCTCGTCTATCAGTGTGCGCGCAGACCCGCGCGCATGGAACTTGTCAAGGCGATCTTGCTGGCAGTTGCTTTTTTTTCTGGGCAGCCAATCAACTGTTGCCTAATTATCGTCAAGCTACGCTCTTTAACGACATTGCCATTGACTTTTTGTTTTCGATGTGTTTTTGGTCATGATCGGCTGGCCAAAAACTTCGCCAGACGAGTCCTTTGCTGAAACTTTTGCGGGGTCACGTAGAAAGGGAACTATAGACTCGATTGAGTTGTTGCCTCTCTGCGCGCAATCTGTGCATGAAGATTCAATTGTGAACAAGAAAAGCGAGCAGGACGTGGCAACCGGCAGTTTGTTTCGTATTGGAGGTCGAAACGCTCTTTGCGCGCCCCGAAATGATCGATCTCTATTTTGACGTGGTCAAGAAGGCAACGGAATGGCCGCTTTACGATCAATCCATCAAAACCTTGGCGCAACATCTTGGATTTCAATGGCGCGACACAAACCCATCAGGCGCTGCATCCATCGAGTGGTACAACCGATGGGTCGAAACCTGTGATCCAGCAATCAAACAGCGCATCCTTGACTATAACGAGGACGATTGCCTTGCCACTGGCGTAGTTGTGGATGGAGTCCGAAACCTGCCTGTCAAGGCTTAGGAGGCATCTCTCGGCCTAGGTTCTTCCAACAAAGCTAGAACTGATCATGAAAAACCTCCCAGTTGGCAATCATTCCGTCCTGCTCGAAGTTCAAGTCTCCGGCCGAGTCCTGGAGATCCATGAGTGCTGACCGGCGGTCGCAGAGACGGTCGTAAGCGCGCTGCTGAACATAACTTCTGATCCAGGGGTCATTGCCGGAGCGATTGAGTATGATCTGGTCACTGACGGTGACGAGTTCCTGCGCTTCAGTTTCGATCGCAAGGAGCGCGTCGAGCCGCTTGCAGTCTTTGCATTTCGCGGTACGATCCGGTGGGGTAGTGGTTTCCCAAAGCCGGACCGCTTCTTTCAGAGGGCATCGAGCTGCTTGTAATCAATGTCAAAGGCGAGGGGCTTGGGAACAAAGGGCATCCAGAGGCGCTTGGAGCGGTAGTACTTGTCTGGATCAGCTACCACTTTTTCATGCTCGGCCCCCCAGTAAAGCAGTCCCCCCCGTGATACCTCGCCGAGCTTCAGCCCGAATTCGGCAATAAAACTGTACCCCAGAATCTGAATTCTGTAGCAACCGAGCAGGGGGTCTTTCCCATCCTTGGGCCGAGCCGTCTTGAAATCGATCACAGCGATAGACCCATCTGAAACTTGGAAAATGTCATCCGGCTCGCCATACAGAAGGACGCCGGAATCAAGGCGGTGCTTGAACCTTCGCCAGTTTCGAGGAAATTGGACCTGGCCCACAAGGTCGCAAAATGGCGCGAATTCTTCCGGAAGGGTCCCGTTCTTCTCGATCAAATCGCCGACAACGGCCATCTGCGCCTGTTCCATCGATTTGAAGATCGCGCCGCCAAATTGATCAAAGGGCGGATGGAACTTCTGCTTGAGCAAATACCAATAACACCTTGGGCAGAAGCTGTCGATTTCAACGAGTCCCAGTCTTTTGGGCGTGATTGCGAGGTCAGTATCCAATGTTGTGCTCCTCAAAAGGTTTAGTGATCAAGGTTTGACGTACCATGTGGGATCAGCCGCAGCTGCGGATAGGCCAGGCGCCGTTGAAGAAACAAAAGCGCGATGGTGCCGAACGAGATAGGGATCTCCGCAAGCTGTCTAGTATAGGAGGCGCATTGCCTTGCAACTCATCAAACTCATCCCATGAATTGATAGCTCGCAAGTACGGCAATCCGTGGGGCGCCCCTGCTCTCGCATTGGCCCAGTTCCCGCTGGCCGCCGCCAGAGCTTGGCTTTGCCGGCGGATTGCTGGTGCCTGTAGCAGCGGGGCGTGGTGCTGGCACCGCTCGCTCTGACACTGAGGCGGGTTTGCCATCTTCCGGCCTAGTTTCTGGTTCTGGAGCCTGCGATGTCGGCTTTCTGGCAGTCAGAAAGTCATTAAGGTCTTCGACTGAAATGAAGATTCTTCGGCCCTCCCGCCGCACTGGCAAAGGCCTTTTCAGGCGGACCCAGCAGTAAACCATTTTGGGCGGAACCCCCTGGAATGTGGCGACTTCTTTTACTGACAGCCAAACATTTGTCGTGCCCGGCGGATTTTCCATGTACCCCCTTTGGGTGGTCAAGCGCGGAATCCCCGCGCTTGCATTCATCATCCTCTCCACCGCTTTTCTACCAAAGGCCCAACCTGGCCGCCGGTCTGCTGATCAGTGCGATCACCGGAATGATGCTGGCCGACCATGAGAACCAGTACCGTTGAATCGTTCTCCTGTCGGCATGACCTGGCAGTCAAAACCATTCGCCGTCGGCGTATCGTGAAAAAACCATTCAGCCCTAAAGGTTTTCCCGTAGTTTCGACGTTCGAAAACGCCAGTAATATTCGTTCATCAGGTAACAAGTTCCGGTCGCGATTCTGCTTGATCTGCTTCGACGGCATAGCAACCGAAGAAGGGACACAGTTCGCAGAGGTACTTCTGTCTGTCAATCACAGTCAGGGCTACTGCCAGCCGGCGGTCAGCAGTCCTGGCAACAAAGGAATGAACGAAGTGAACAATACCAACACCGTTAAGTTTCCGTTGCTCGAGGGAATCCTCGAGATGAGCAATCTCCCTCTGAAGCCGATGTACACCGTTCACGATGTCGCCGCCATCTTCCGGGTCTCGACCCGTTCCATCCAGAAGTGGATGTCACGTGGTCGCCTTTCTTCGCGCTCGATGCCCGGCCGCGCCAAGTTTCTGCCTCAGGACCTTGAAGGTTTCATTCACCAGAGCTGCAAGGAGCGCCGTAAGTAATCGGAGCCAACTGACCATGTCCCTCTTTCTCGCCTCAGGGAGCCGCATCAAAACCGGTTCCCACCGGTTCGGAAATGAGAGCTATATCAGGCCTCCGTTCGGAACCGTTCGCAAAGAAAGCATTGATTCGCAACCTCTCGCTGCAAGGCGCATTTTATATGCGTCTTTGTAGCCGGTTACCTCTATAAACACGCAAAGGAAATGCAGATATGATCGCAAACAATCTTCAGAATGGTTCGGTAATTGCAACAGAAGTTCCGATCCAGTCAACTCAGTTCACAGAGGTGCGGATAAGTCCAAAAACTGTATCCAACCTTCTTGATAGCCTTCAACAGGCGCATCCGAAGGGATTCGCAATGCTTCGCAGCACCTGCGCGATTCTTTCATCGTATCTCGACAAACCTGCCTGCGAATTAACGGTTCAGGAAGTCTTCGACAGCAAGGATTCGCTGCGCGATTTCCTGGAGAGCCGCAAGTACGCCGAAAACTCGATCCGGACCTACGTCAACAACCAGCGTATTCTCCTGCAGCAAGCTCAAATCTTCGGTTGGAAACCTTCCAATGATTTGTCGGCCGCATGGCAGAAGGTAATGGATTGCGTCACCTCCGCAAACGGGAGGAGTCTTGTTTCGTACCTGGCAAAGAATCGCAATACTCCACAGGAAGTCATCGAAGAGGACGTCCTCGACTGGTCATCGAAGAAGGTCTGTGGCGGAACCTCAATCATCACGACCCGGAAGATCTCCGGTAGCTTTTGGCGCATTCTCAAGGAACTTGACTTGGGTGGAGATGGCGCCAAGAATTCCCCTTCCTGTTACGGTATTCCCACCGATCAGTTTCCCTCAAAGATGCAGTCCGAAGTGAAGGAGCTTACTCGTTGGAAGCAGGCTAACTTCGCGCCGGGCCGCCCAAAGAACGGTCAGATTCGCGAAGTGACGGCTCATGGTATGGATAGGACATTTCGCAAGCTTTATGGATATGCGATTAAGGTTCGCGGTGAAAAGGAGATCGTATGTCTTGCTGACCTGATAACCGAGAGCATTGTCACGGGTTTTGTCGAATGGCGCATCAATGAACGCAAAGTAAAGGGTCAGTCGATTATTACCGGTCTTGCTTCTCTGCATGCAGCTTTGCGCCATCATCCGGCGTTTAAGACGATGGATATCTCCTGGTTTGACCCTTTAATGGCTAGTATTCCCGCGGAACCTGAGTCAGAAATGCGTGCGCGGAAGGCGGAAAAGTATGTGGACTATGCCCGCCTTGAGGCGATTCCTGCAAAGATCCGCGAAAGCCGGTTGAAATCCAGGAAGGGGCCTCTCGACGTTGCACAGTATGTTCAGGACGAGTTGCTGATCAAATGGTTGACCGTTCTTCCCTGGCGCCAGCGCAATATTCGCGAATCCCGCATCGATGGGCCTAAACCCAATATCTTCAAGGGGCCAATCCCCAGGTTCAGCGATATTGCGAAGCCAGAATGGGTGCTCCAAGAAGAACAGCAGAATCCCGCTGCTCGGTTCTGGCAGTTTCATTTTGCACCTCACGAAACGAAAACCCACATCGATGTTCACTCTCTTATGCCAAAACAGCTTATTCCGCTACTGGAGGAATTCATTACGATTCATCGTCCCGTGTTGCTCAAGGGAAACAGTTCTCACACGCTTTTTGTGAACGAGGAGGGCAACCCGGCAACTGAGCGCAAGATTGGCCAGTCGGTCTCTGAACTCGCACTTCGCTATGCAGGGAGTCACACATCGCCGCATCGCTTCCGGGACATTCTTGCCTATACATGGCTTGAGCATCACCCGAATGATTACCTTTCGTTGTCGAAGCTGCTGTGGCACCGCAACATCAACACTACGTTGAAGGAATACGGCAGCCGTTTCAACGAGTCGAATGGAGTTGCAGCCATGGAAGCCTGGCTTGAGCAGCGCAGCGCCGGTTCTGAATAGACGGTCGCTATTCAGTAAGCACGCGAGTTTGAGGCAAGCTTTGGCTTAATTTACCAAATACATCCGCGTGGCAACGCGCCACGCCGGATGCGGAACCACAAATTGGCTGGCCAACGCAGCATAGCGCGAGCCTGGAGTTGAGATAAGGACAGCATGAATCAGATGGAACATTTGGCAACAGACTCGAGGCTTGTTGGCGTCAGTGAATTGGCCGCATATTTTCGCTGCGATCCGGAAACTGTGAAGCGCCAGGCACGCAGCGGGAAGCTCCCTGGTTTCAAATTTGGGAAGTCATGGTTTTTCCGCCTGCAGGACATCGACGGCATGATTGATAGCGCAATCCACGCGGCTCATCAGGTGCAGGCATGACGGCGTTGCAGGATCGCCGTCTGCGCTATCAGAATGGGACACTGGAGCGCATGACCAGAAAAAGTGGGCCAGATATTTGGACGTACCGCTGGGTTGAGAGAACCAGCGGTAAGCGGCGCAGAGTCCAACTTGGAACTGTAAAAGAACTGCGGACCATGCAGGCGGTCAAACAAGCGGCAGATGGTTATCGCCTCACTGCAAACAGCGAAAGCGATGTCGTGCGGAACGTCACCATGTCGGCAGTGCTCGACCGCTACGAGAGAGAATTTCTAACTCCGTACACTGAACGACCTTTGGGCACCATCGACGATGGAAAGATCAGTGTGCAAACTGCAAAATCCTACCGATCCTACATACGCGGCTGGGTTAGACCACGCTGGGAGAAGTATCCGATCTCCGAATTTGCCAAACCTCAGTTGAGGTCAGCCATGGAGACATGGCTGGCAGACTTGTGCAAGTCAGGAAAGCTGGCACCGAAGACAGTCCGCAGCATCGGTTCACTGATGCGCTTGATCTTCAGGCGCATTGTGAAGTGGGGCTATCTTGCCAGTAACCCGATGGATTTCGTCGACCTTCCCGAAGGCTCAACGCGCAGGAAAGAGAAGCCGCGCTCCTTGACGCCGACGGAATTTCTGGCGCTGTTGAAGCTCTTCGGACCCCGTGAGAGGCTCGCAGTCGAGATTGCAGGATGGCTGGGTACGCGGCGCAGTGAAGGATTCGGCCTGAAATGGCAGGATCTCGACCTCGACCGCTGCGTAGTCACCTTCCGCCAGGGCTTCGTCTCCGGTCGCATCTCCCAACTCAAGACGGAGGCGTCACGGACGCAGATCAGCCTTCCGGAAACAGTGCGGGATTCCTTGATGGCCTGGAAGAAGTTGACGCCATACTCGGCGTTGGACAATTGGGTATTCGCCAGTCCTGCGACCAACGGGCAGCGCCCCATGTGGCCCGACTCAATGCTGGCTGACTACATTCGGCCAATTGCAGAAAAAGGGGGCTTTGGTCGGATCGGTTGGCACACCTTCCGCCACAGCCTCACTTCCTGGGGCAAGCAGGTGCTGACGCTTGAGGAGACGAAAGAACTGATCCGTCACGCGAACATTCAAACCACAAGCGACATCTATGGCGGCCTTTCGCTGGACGCCAAGCGCGCAGCGCAGACCCGTCTGGTGAAGTTCGTTCATGAGGAGGGAGAAAAGGCGGCTGAAGAGGGAAATCTGTAATCTGTCCCCAACTGTCCTTTTTGGGGTGTTTGAAGATAGCTTTAAGTTGTTGATTTATTTGGTTGCGGGGGCTGGATTTGAACCAGCGACCTTTGGGTTATGAGCCCAACGAGCTACCGGGCTGCTCCACCCCGCATCTTGATTCTAGCAACTCGCCGGGGGCGGGTCAAATGCAACCGTGCGCCGGGGGGCGCCCGCATCCGGTACACTGACGGAACCACCGGAACCCCGGCGAGGAAACCCGCGCATGTCCCTGCTCTATGTCCTTGTTCTGGCCGTCATCGTTGCCGTTTTGCTGGCCGTGGCGCTCTATCGCACCACCCAGGTGAAGACCAAGGCTGACTACCTGGTCGCCGGACGGTCGCTGCCGGCTGTGGTGCTGGTGCTCACGCTGCTGACCTCGTGGATCGGCGCCGGAAGCCTCTTTGCCGGAGCGGAGAACGCCTACAAGAACGGCTTTGCCGCGCTCTGGCAGCCAGCCGGAGGCTGGCTGGGGCTGCTGCTCATCTACTTTATCGCGCCCCGGGCGCGCAAATTCGCGCAATTCACGCTGCCTGATCTGCTTGAGGTTCGCTACAACCAGACGGCCCGTGTGCTGGGCACGATTGCCATCCTCTTCGCCTATATCGGCATCACCAGCTACCAGTTCAAGGGCGGGGGCGACGTGCTGCACCTGATATTTCCCACCGCTGTCTCGCCGGAGCTGGGCACCTATATTATTGCCGTCTTTGTCATCGTCACCACGGCGCTGGCCGGCATGTCGTCGGTGGCCTATATGGACGTGGCTATCGGCTCGCTGGTCACCGTGATTTGCGTCATTGCAGCTCCCGTGCTGTTCTTGAAGACCGGCGGCTGGGCAGGACTGCATGCGGCGCTTCCGCCTGAGTACTTTCAGGTTCTCGGGAACTACCGGCTAAGCCCCGAGCATGTGCGCCAATCGGCGGGCATGGGCGTGATTCGCGCTCTGGAGTTTTTGGTGCCTACGCTGCTTCTGATGCTTGGCAACCAGGTGATGTACCAGAAGTTCTTCTCCGCCCGCAGCGAGCGGGACGCCCGCGTTTCGGTGATCGGCTGGATTCTGGGCACACTGCTGCTGGAGACGCTGATCGTGGCTATCGCGGTCTTCGGCCGGGCCCTCTATCCGACGGGAGAGGTCGCGCTGCATCCGCGGGAGATCATTCCCTACACGGCTCGCCACGGGCTGCCCGCATTCATGGGAGCGGTGCTGCTGGGCGCGGTCTTCGCCAAGGTCATCTCGACGGCCTCAAACTATCTTTTCTCCCCGGCCACCAACCTGGTCGAGGACGTTTTCGTCCGCTACATCTCGCCGGGGGCGTCGAACAAGCGAGTGCTCATCGTCTCGCGGCTGGCCGTGGTGCTGCTGGGCTGCTGGGCGCTCTATCAGGCGGTCTATGCCGAGAGCATCCTCAAGAAGATGCTGTGGGCCTATACGATTTATTCGGCTGCACTGACGCCGGTGGTGCTGGCGGCCTTCTACTCGAAGCGGGTTACGGCCTGGGGCGCGGTGGCGGCGATTGGCACCGGCACGGCGGTGACCCTGGCCTGGGATCTGCCGGGCGTGAGGGGAAATTTCCCACAGATTCTGGCCGACCGCGACGCCATCTTCCCGGCGCTCTTCGCAGCTTTGGCAGCCATGATCGTGGTGAGCCTGTTCACCCGCAAGCCTTCAGTGGAGCAACTGGAGCAGTTCTCGGAGTAGGACGCTTGAAGGATCGGCTTACCCGGATCGATGGCGATGCCAACCTTGAAATGCGATGAAGTTCACAGTTTCACGGATTCACGGTAAATAGGGGGGTGGGGTACCCGGCGCTGGGTGGTAGAGGCCGGGGAGATCCCTGAGGGAGATTTCCCGCTGACGCCCAGCACCTTCCGGCGCTCGATAATTGCACACCATCTTTCCCCGTCCTTACCCTTCTACATTGTCCGCCAATCGGGGGTAATTCTCTGCAAAACGAGCGGACATTTTCTCGCGGAACTGGAAAAGGCCACTCGTGTTCAG
>Ga0302269_1001388_pt1 | contig 11880 bp, 7 predicted proteins | sample III_Bog_E2_2_FD_194560 | JGI IMG/M metagenome (GOLD analysis project Ga0302269, IMG submission 194560) | Peat permafrost microbial communities from Stordalen Mire near Abisko, Sweden - III_Bog_E2_2 | ecosystem: Environmental > Terrestrial > Soil > Wetlands > Peat | place: Sweden: Abisko...
CCACAATTGTCGCAACCGCCGCGTGGCTTGTTTTAGCCGTCGCCACAACTTCTTCAGCCATCGCGTGGGTTATTTTGGCGGCTGCGGGAGTTGTTTTAGCCGTCCATTGGCTTGTTTTGACGGCCAAAACAATTGTTTCAGCCGCTGCTACAAGCCCGGCCAAGGCTGCAAAAGCGCCTAAAACTAGCGAAAACGCTTGGAAATTATTAAATAACCAGCAAATGGCTGGTCTGACCTCTCAACGGCTGCCGGAGACGACGCGCTGACGCTTTTGCGAATTCACAGAAGGACATTATACAAGGCGCGGGCGGCGTGTAAAATGGTTTGCGCAGAAGTATTAAAAGGCATCGTCTGTCTGGGTTAATTTCAAATCGTTGCCTATTTCGATTTTCAACTGTTGTCGGGAATGCATAAAAAAATAATTCCGATAATTTTCCCCGCGTGAATCAAACTTTTTCCCGTTAACCTCAAAGTAAAACCACGCGCGCGAATCAATCGGATAAATAAACCGTGCAGATGCGCCTGGCATTAGTGCGCCAAGAATTATGGCGTTATGGTCACTGTTCAGGGAGGTGTTTTCGAGAATAGTATTTGAATGATTGACGATTAAAATTTTGGTCAGGTGTTGCCACTTGTAAAAATAATTCGCCGTCAAAATACTGGGAGTTGCGATGGTAATCGCAACCAATACGCTAATAATTCCAATTTTGAGTTTAGTCCACGCCATAATTTTCAATGCTCCTTTGATGAGGGTTAAGGTTGAACCGCTGGCCGCCGCGCCTTTGGCCACGGCCAAGGCAGAAATGGTTTGCACCAGCGCCACCGGCGCGGCTTGCACGGAGTTGGCGGAAATCGTTCCAGCAATAATCGCCGTGGTCGAACTCACGCCGCGTCTTCCGAAAAATATCCGCAGTTTTTCCAACGCGCGGTTCACGCGCATTTTCGCCGCGTCCTCGCTCGCGCCCAAAGCCGCGCCGACTTCCGCAAACGTTTTGTTTTCAAAAAATCGCAGCACGAGCGCGTCGTGATCTTTTTGTCCGAGCTGTTCCATCGCGCCATCGAGCAGCGGCGCGATTTGGCTCCAAGTTTCCGCCGTCGCTCCGCTCTGGCGCGACAAGTCTTCTGCCGATTGATCCAATTGCGATTGCATGAAGGCCTCCTGTTCGCGATGTTGCCGCCGCCGTTGCATGGTCAGTGCATTGGCGCTAGCGTAACGTGCCGTGCGGCACAGCCAGCCGGACAAAACCGTTTTTTCGCCGAGCGAATCAGCCTTGCGCGCGAGAATGATAAATACGGCCTGCGTGATTTCTTCCGCCAGATGCGCGTCGCGCACCGAGCGCAACGCCACGGAATAAACGAGATTGACGTGGCGCGACACGAGCGCGGCGAACGCGGGTTCGGAATGATTCCGGGCATAGTCGCGCAGCAAGGCGAGGTCGTCATTGAGCATTTCACCCATATATTTACGCCAGCTCGGAAAGGTAACAGCAAATTTTTCAGGCCGGTGATTTTATCCGGCTAATGCAGGCGCGGCAAAAACTGGGAATTCTAATGTGCAAAACCGTGTTTATTTTGAAAACTTTTATTGCGCCGGAAGAAATTTTAAGTAAAAAATAAAGGAACGCGGACTTATTCATTCCGCGTTCACCTGAAAAAAATGCCGAAAGCTAATGAGACTGGCGGCGTGCAACTGGGCACACCGCCGAAACAAGGACTTTACGATCCGCAGTTCGAGCACGATGCGTGCGGGCTGGGCTTCGTCGTGAACATGAAGGGAAAAAAATCCCATCAGTTGGTGAGCGACGCGCTGAAGATTCTTGTCAACCTCGATCATCGCGGCGCGGTCGGCTGCGAGGCGAACACGGGCGATGGCGCCGGCATCCTCATTCAGGTGCCGCATGATTTTTTTGTCGGCGAAGCGGCTCGGCTCGGCTTTAAACTTCCGACAGTCGGCGAATATGGCGTCGGTCAGATGTTTCTGCCGCCGAATCTCGCCGAGCGTGAAGTGATCAAAAACGAGTTCGCCAAAATCATTGCCGAGGAAGGCCAGACATTGCTTGGCTGGCGCAATGTGCCGGTAAATAATTCCTCGCTCGGCAAAACGGCGGTGTCGGCCGAGCCGTTCATGGCGCAGGTTTTCGTCGGCAGAAATTCTTCGCTAAAAGATGAAGCCGCGTTCGAGCGCAAACTTTACGTCATCCGCAAAGTCGCGGAGCAGCGCATCCGCTACGGCAACATTTTTACGGGCGGAAAATGGTTTTATGTCTCCAGCCTGTCGGCGCGGACGCTGACTTACAAAGGCATGTTGATGTCCGAGCAGGTGGAAAAGTATTACGACGACTTGCGCAATCCCGCCGTCACCACGGCCATCGCGCTGGTGCATTCGCGTTTTTCGACGAACACGTTTCCGAGCTGGGATCGCGCGCATCCGAACCGCTGCATCGCGCACAATGGCGAAATCAATACGCTGCGCGGCAACGTGAACTGGATGAAGGCGCGGCAGGCGCTGTTCACGAGCAAAATTTTCGGCGACGACCTGAAAAAAATTCTGCCCGTCATCAACACGGACGGCAGCGACTCGGCGCAGTTTGATAATTGCGTGGAACTTTTGACGCTCGCGGGCCGCGAACTGCCGCACGCGATGATGATGATGATTCCCGAGCCGTGGGAAAATCACGAGAGCATGGACGCGGAACGCCGCGCGTTCTACGAATTTCATTCCTGCCTGATGGAACCGTGGGACGGCCCGGCTTCGATGGCGTTCACGGACGGAAAATTTATCGGAGCGTGCCTCGACCGCAACGGCCTGCGCCCATCGCGCTATTACGTCACGAAAGATGACGTAGTAATTATGGCGTCGGAAGCGGGCGTGCTGCCGGTCGAACCGGAACGCATCGCGGTCAAAGGCCGTTTGCAGCCGGGCAAAATGTTTTTGGTGAGCCTCGAAGAAGGCCGCATCATCGCGGACGAGGAGTTGAAGAAAAAATATTCTTCCGCACAGCCGTATGGCAAATGGCTGGAAGAAAATCACGTCCTGCTGAAAAATTTGCCGGAGCCGGCGCACGTCCACGAAGAAGATCATTCGACGATTTTGCAACGGCAGCAGGCGTTCGGCTACACGTTCGAAGATTTGCGGTTCATCGTCGGCCCGATGGCGCGCGACGGCATGCAGCCGCTCGGCTCGATGGGCACGGACACGCCGCTCGCGGTTTTGTCACAGAAGCCGCAGTTGCTTTACAATTATTTCAAGCAGTTGTTCGCGCAGGTCACAAACCCGCCGATTGATCCCATCCGTGAGGAAATCATCACCTCGACCGAAATCATGGTCGGCGGCGAAGGTAACTTGCTCGAACCGACGCCGGAAAGCGCGCGACTGGTGAAAATGCACTATCCGATTCTCACGAACGAGGAATTGGAAAAATTGCGCCACATCAACCGCCCCGGTTTCAAATCCGTCACGCTGCCGATTTTGTTCAAGGCCGCAGACGGTGCGAAAGGTCTGGCCGCCGCGCTGGAAAAAGTTTTTCACGCCGCCGACAAAGCGGTGGTTGACGGCGCGAACATCGTGATTCTTTCCGACCGCGGCGTCAGCGCGACGCTCGCGCCGATTCCGGCGCTGCTCGCAGTTTCCGGTTTGCACCATCACTTGATCCGCAGCGGCACGCGCACGAAGATCGGTTTGATCCTCGAATCCGGCGAGCCGCGCGAGGTGCATCATTTCTCCGTGCTCATCGGCTACGGTTGCACGGCCATCAACCCGTATCTCGCGTTCGAGACCATCGCGGATTTGATGCGCGAAAAACTTCTGGCGGAGACCGACCACAAGGTTGCCGTCAAAAAATTCGTCAAGGCCGCCGTCAAAGGTGTCGTCAAAACGATGGCCAAGATGGGCATCTCGACGATTCAAAGCTATCACGGCGCGCAGATTTTTGAAGCCATCGGCCTCAACAGCGAAATCGTCAATAAATATTTCACCTGGACACCGACACGGATTCAAGGCATCGGGCTGGAAGTCATCGGCGAAGAAGCGCTCGCACGTCATAGCCGCGCGTTCCCGCGCGAGTCGGTCAACACGGAACTCGACGCAGGCGGCCAGTATCAATGGCGCGACGGCGGCGAACAGCATCTGTTCAATCCGCAGACGATCCATAAATTGCAGAGCGCCTGCCGGCTCGGGAGCGAAAAAATTTACCGCGAATACGCCGATCTCATCAACGACCGCGCGAAATCGCTTTGCACGCTGCGCGGGTTGCTGGATTTCAAATTTGCCGAAACGGCGATTCCGATTGAGGAAGTCGAATCCGTCGAAAGCATTGTCAAACGCTTCAAGACCGGCGCGATGAGCTACGGCTCGATTTCAAAAGAAGCGCACGAGACACTCGCCATCGCGATGAATCGCATCGGCGGAAAATCGAACACCGGCGAAGGCGGCGAAGATCCGGCGCGCTACGTTTTGGAGGCGAACGGCGACTCGAAAAATTCCGCGATCAAGCAGGTCGCTAGCGGACGTTTCGGCGTCACGAGCAACTATTTGATCCATGCGAATGAGCTGCAAATCAAATTATCGCAAGGCGCGAAGCCCGGCGAAGGCGGCGAATTGCCCGGCAAAAAAGTTTATCCGCCCATCGCCAAAACGCGCGGCACGACTGCAGGCGTCGGACTTATTTCTCCGCCGCCGCATCATGACATTTACTCCATCGAAGATCTGGCGGAGTTGATTCACGATCTGAAAAATTCCAACCGCGACGCGCGTATCAGCGTGAAGCTGGTCGCCGAAGTCGGCGTCGGCACGGTCGCGGCGGGCGTCGCGAAGGCGCACGCGGACGTGGTTTTGATTTCCGGTCACGACGGCGGCACGGGCGCATCGCCGCTGTCTTCCATCAAACACGCGGGCGGCCCGTGGGAACTCGGTCTCGCCGAAACGCACCAGACGCTCGTTTTGAACAATCTGCGCAGCCGCATTTATGTCGAGGCGGACGGTCAATTAAAAACCGGTCGCGATGTGGCCGTCGCCGCATTGCTCGGCGCAGAAGAATTTGGTTTTGCCACCGCGCCGCTCGTGGTGATGGGTTGCATCATGATGCGTGTTTGTCATTTGAACACCTGCCCCGTTGGTGTCGCGACGCAAGACCCGCGTTTGCGCAAGCGCTTCACCGGCGAGCCGGAGCATGTCGTGAATTTCATGCGCTTCATCGCGATGGAACTGCGCGAGATCATGGCCAAGCTTGGTTTCCGCAAACTGGAAGACATGGTTGGCCGCACGGATAAATTGATTCCGTGGAAGGCGATTGAACATTGGAAAGCCAGCGGCCTCGACCTCACGCCGATTTTGCACCAGCCGGAAATGGGCGCGGAAGTTGGCCGTTTCCGCTCGCAAGATCAAGATCACGGTTTGGAAAAATCTCTGGACGTGACCAAGCTGCTCGCCATCTGTAAGCCAGCGATTGAACGCGGTGAAAAAGTTCGCGCGGAACTTCCAATCATCAACGTAAATCGCGTCGTCGGCACGATTGTCGGCAGCGAAATCACCAAGAAACACGGGGCGAACGGGCTTCCTGAGGACACGGTGCATTTGAAATTTTTTGGCAGCGCCGGACAAAGTTTTGGCGCGTTCATCCCACGCGGCATAACGCTGGAACTCGAAGGCGACGCGAATGATTATTTCGGCAAAGGCATGAGCGGCGGAAAACTGATCGTGTATCCGCCGAAAGGTTCGACCTTCGCCCCGCAGGACAACATCATCATCGGCAACGTGGCGCTATACGGCGCGACGGCCGGCGAGATTTTCGTGTGCGGCATGGCGGGCGAACGCTTCGCCGTGCGCAACTCTGGCGTCAACGCGGTTGTCGAAGGCGTGGGCGACCACGGCTGCGAATATATGACCGGCGGGCGCGTGGTGATTCTGGGAAAAACCGGGCGCAATTTCGCTGCCGGCATGAGCGGCGGCGTGGCTTACGTTCTAGACGAAGCCGGCGATTTTCACACTCGTTGCAACATGGAACTGGTCGGTCTGGAAAAACTGGAAGACGCCGACGAAATTGAAGAAGTCTGGAAATTGATTCAACGCTATCAGGCTTACACCAAATGCCAGCGCGTAGCCAGAATGTTGGCGGACTGGAAAAATTTCATCCCGAAATTTGTGAAGGTGATGCCGCAGGATTACAAACGCGTGTTGCAGTCGCTCAAAAAAGTGCAGTCGCAGGGACTGACCGGCGACGAGGCCGTCATGGCGGCGTTCGAGGAAAATGTTAAGGGCGGACATTGAATTAAAATTTAACCGAACTAAAACCGAAGATGGGAAAACCAACTGGATTTTTAGAATTTCAGCGCGAAGTTCCAGCCGACCGTTCGCCGCTCGGGCGTATCGCGGACTGGAAGGAATTTCATCATCACCTGCCGGAAGCCGACCTGAAAAAACAGGGCGCGCGCTGCATGGATTGTGGCATTCCGTTCTGCCACACCGGCCAGCTCGTCAGCGGCATGGCCAGCGGCTGCCCGATTCACAATCTCATTCCCGAATGGAACGACCTCGTCTATCGCGGCCTTTGGAAAGAAGCGCTCGAACGCCTGCACAAGACGAATAATTTTCCCGAATTCACCGGACGCGTTTGCCCCGCGCCGTGCGAAGGCTCGTGTGTGCTCGGCATCAACAATCCGCCGGTCACAATCAAGAACATCGAGGTCAGCATCATTGACCATGGCTGGGAAAACGGCTGGATCGTCGCGGAAGCGCCGAAGAAACGCACGGGCAAAAAAGTCGCCGTCATCGGCTCCGGTCCCGCTGGACTTTCGGCCGCCGCACAGTTGAACAAAGCCGGCCACGAAGTCACCGTTTTCGAGCGCGCCGACCGTCCTGGCGGTTTGCTCATGTATGGCATACCAAACATGAAGCTCGATAAAAATGAAGTCGTGCTGCGCCGCTTGAAAATTCTTGAAGCCGAAGGAATCAAATTTGTCTGCAACACGGAAGTCGGAAAAAATCTGCCAGCCGAAAAATTGTTGAAGGATTTTGACGCGGTGATTTTGGCAACGGGCGCGACCAAGCCGCGTGATCTGCCAATTGCCGGACGCGAACTCAAAGGCATCCACTTCGCAATGGATTTTTTGACGGCGAACACGAAAAGCATTTTGGATTCACATAAGAACGGGGATTTCATTGACGCAAGCGGCAAAGACGTCGTCGTCATCGGCGGCGGCGACACGGGAACCGATTGCGTCGGCACTTCGATCCGACACGGCTGTAAAAGTTTGGTGCAGGTGGAAATTTTGCCAAAGCCGCCTCTCGAACGCGCCAAGGACAATCCGTGGCCCGAATGGCCGAAGACTTACAAGTTGGATTACGGGCAGGAAGAAGCCGCCGCGAAATTCGGCGCTGATCCGCGCGTCTATTTAACGACGGCGACGAAATTTGAAGGCGACGCTCACGGCCACGTCAAAGCCGTCCATCTCGTGCAGATCGAATGGACGAAGAACGACAAAGGCCAGTTCGTTCCCAAAAATGTTCCCGGCACGGAAAAAGTTTTGCCCGCGCAACTCGTTTTGCTCGCGATGGGTTTTCTCGGACCAGAACAGCCATTGCTCGAATCGCTCGGCATCGAACGCGACACACGCTCGAACGCGAGGGCAGAATTTGAAAAATACACGACGAACATCCGGAAAGTTTTCGCCGCCGGCGACTGTCGTCGTGGCCAAAGCCTCGTCGTGTGGGCATTTAATGAAGGTCGCGGCGCGGCGCGCGAGTGCGACCGTTTTCTGATGGGCGCGACGGATTTGCCCTGAACACCGGGCAATTTATGTCACAGCCGCTCGCGATTTTTTTCTACGAACGTCTCATGCCCGGCAGCCAGTTGGTGAACCGGTTGCAGGATTTAAATTATCGCGTCCTCGCCCTCGACAATGCCGGCCGGCTGGCCGCGACGGTGCAGCGGGAAATGCCGTTGTTGCTGCTCGCCGACCTCGCCGCCAAGGGCGACGTCCTCGCCGCCCTCAAAAAAATCAAGTCTGGCGACGCCACCAGCCATGTGCCCATCATCGCCTTTGCCCCTGATGCGGCTGCGGAATTGCTCGCCGCGGCGCAGGCAACCGGCACCGGACTGGTCGTGACTGAAAGCGCCCTGACCAACCATCTGCCGCAAATTCTAGAACAGGCATTAAGCGTGGACTGAATCAAAAGTTTCCCTTGACTGAAACATAAATTGATTTCATAGTCGCCTCACAACACCGAGGCATGAGTATTTGGGAAAAGTGATGTTTCACGGACACGGCTGAACCAGCTGTGTCCGTTTCATTTTTCAACTGCCTCGCAAATCAGGAGCAGTTATGGCCAGTGGCAAAGTAAAGTGGTTCGACAACAAAAAGGGGTTTGGCTTCATCGCCGACGACGCCGGGCAGGACGTCTTTGTGCACCATTCATCCATCGTAGGTTCCGGCTATAAGACCCTCAACGAAGGCGAACCCGTGACCTTTGAAGCCGTGCCCAGCGACAAAGGCCTGAAGGCGCAAAACGTCCAGCGCGCTAGTCCGGTCTGAACGCCGCGAATTTCATTCGCGTCCGCCAATGGCTCCGGTAACCTGAGCCATGTCTGAATTGTCAACGGCTCCCGTCACGAGCCTATACGTTCACGTCCCGTTCTGCGCGCAGAAATGCGTCTATTGTGCGTTTTATTCCGAGGCGTCCAGCGGCGAACTCGTGAACCGCTTCACCGCCGCACTCGTCCGCGAACTGGAGATGGTCGCCGAGGATCTAAAACCCAAAACGATTTTCTTTGGCGGCGGCACGCCGTCGCTTTTGAATCTGCGCCAGTGGGAAACCATTCTGCGCGCGATGGAAAAATTAAATTTGCTCGACGCCGAAGAATTCACCGTCGAATGCAACCCCGCCACCGTCTCGGCGGACAAGGCGAAATTGTTCCGCAACTTCGGCATCAACCGCATTTCCATGGGCGTGCAATCGCTTGATGAAAAACTGCTCGACCGGCTCGGAAGGATTCACTCGCGCGAAATGGTTTTCAAGTCGTTCGATATTTTGCGCGCCGCCGGTTTTGAAAATATAAATTTGGATTTGATGTTCGCAATCCCGACACAGACGATGGAAATCTGGCGCGACACGTTAAACGAAGCGATGGCGATGCAGAGCGAACATCTTTCCAGCTACGAAGTCATTTACGAAGACGACACGCCGCTCTACGAACAGCTCAAGGCCGGCGAATTTTCCGTGGACGAAAACCTGGCGTGCGAAATGTATGACGAATTGATTTCGCACGCGACGCACAACGGATTCAGGCAATACGAAATCGCGAACTTCGGGCGCGATGGACGAATCCAGAATCTGACTCCGAAATTCGCTTGTCGCCATAACGTGAATTACTGGCGCGGCGGTTCATTTTACGGGCTTGGCCCAAGCGCGACTGGTTATGTTCGCGGCGTGCGGACAAAGAACTGGTCGAACACGCAGCTTTACTGCGAGCAATTGGAAAAGGGCCGGCGCGCGATTGAATCGAGCGAAGAATTGCCGCCGCTTAAACGTGCCGGAGAAATTGCCGCGTTCGGTTTGCGGATGAACGCCGGCTGGCCGTTCGCAGAATTCAAGCGCGCGACGGATTTTGATCTGCGCAACGAATGGGATTCCGAAATGCAGCAGTTGACCGCACGCGGCTGGGCTGCGCGCGACGATGAAAAATTCCAACTTACGTCGCAAGGACTGCGCTTCGCCGATTCAGCGGCGGAATTATTTCTCCGTTGAGATTTATACAGCCGGCAGCCGGACGGTAAAAACCGTCCCAACATTTTCCGCGCTCGAAACTTCAATCGTCCCGCCGTGCGCCCCGACGACCGCCTTGGAAATAGCCAGGCCGAGGCCATTGCCGCCGGTGGAACGCGATTTGTCCGCGCGGTAAAAGCGTTCAAATACGCGCGACAAATCCTCCGCTGGAATTCCCGCGCCCGTGTCGCTCACGGTGAAGATCGCCATGCCGCCTTGCGATTCCAATCTCACGCGCACCTCGCCGCCGGGCTGGTTATAATAAACCGCGTTGGTCAGCAGGTTCGTGACGACCTGGGCGAGCCGCTCGGAATCGCCGGTGATTTCAACGGGTTCCAGCGTGGTGAAAATTTTCACGCCGCGTTCTTCGGCAATCGGTTTCACGAGTTCGGCGCAATCGGAAATCGTTTTCGAAAAATCAAAGCGCAGGCGTTTCAACGCTTCCTGCCCGGCGTCGAGCCGCGCAAGCGCGAGCAATGATTCGATCAGCCGCCGCATCCGTTGCGCGGCACGCTGGCAGGCCTCGACGGTCTCGCGATATTCAGGCGCGGTGCGCTCGCGGTTCAACGCGGCCTGCGCCTGCGTGAGCATCACGGAAACGGGCGTGCGCAATTCGTGCGCCGCGTCGGACGTGAACTGCTGCTGCTGAGCGAACGCGGCTTCGAGGCGCGCGAAAGTGGAATTCAAGACGGCGGCGAGCTGGCCGAGTTCACTTTCGGCCTCGGCGACGTTGATGCGTTGAGATAAATCACCGGCGGAAATTTTCACTGCCGTTGAACTGATTTCAGAAATTGGCTGCAGCGCCCGTCCGACAAACCACCAACCGCCCGCAAGACCAATGAGTAAAATTAAACCGCCAATCGCAGTTAGGTTCAGAGCCGTGCGATGCAGCTCTTTCAATTCCGGCAAAACAGAGCAGCCAACCCAAATTGTTTCTCCCGATGGCAGCACGTCGGCAGTTTCCCGATAATTGTCAAAATTGAACATCCGTGGCGGTTTTGTCGCGGGTGTTGGAAATTGTGAAAACCGATTCACTGACGCAAAAAAGTCAGATGAATAACTTGTGATCTCATGATTGGGGTAATTAGCGGAGCGTGCGATTTCTCCACCACCTTCCGTTCCAAAAACAACGTAATAATAGCCGTGCGGGTCGTTAGTATCAAAAAAGTGGGCGTCCCATGATGGCAGATTAAATTCAGGCAATGGACGGTTTCGCTGCAACGGCGGCCCGGCGTCAGGAAATTGGCCAGGCGGCGGACGGTCGAACGGCTGTTCGTTTTCGTCCTGCCGTCGCGGCGGCGGATGGTGCAGCGCATTTCCCAAAACGCCAATCCGCCGGTGCAGTTCGTCGTCTACCTGACGGAACTGGCGGTTGCGCTCCAGTTGATATGCCGTGAGACCGAAGCCCGCCAGCACGACCACGAGGATCAGGCCATACCAGAGTTGCAAGCGCCACTTGATGGATTTGAAAATCTTCATTCAATGCAGTAGCCGTGGCCGCGGCGCGTGACGATGAATTCCGCGCCGAGTTTTTTGCGGACGTTGGAAACGTGAACGTCCAACAGATTGGAAAGCGAACTTTCGTTTTCGTCGAACAGATGCTCGTAAAGCTGCGTGCGCGTGACGACTTCGCCGCGGTGCAGCGCCAGAAATTCCACGAGCGCGTATTCGCGCGCGGTCAGCTCGACGGGCTTTTCCTGCAACGAAACATTTCGCAGCGCGGTGTCAATTTTGATTTGGCCGATTTCGATGACGTTCGTCGTCTTGTTCGCGCTGCGACGAATCAAAGCGCGCAGGCGTGCGAACAGTTCCGGCAGATCGAACGGCTTGACGACGTAATCGTCCGCGCCAGTGTCGAGGCCTTTGACGCGGTCACGCGTCTGGTCGCGCGCGGTAAGCATGAGCACGGGCGTTTTTTTTATTTTGCGGAGACGCTTCAAGATTTCCCAGCCGTCCATTTTCGGCAGCATCACGTCGAGCACGATGGCGTCGTAGTCGTAATTTTCGGCCTTGTAAAATCCGTCCTCGCCGTCGGGCGCGGTGTCCACGGCGTAGCCTCCCTCGCGCAACGCCTGCGCGATGCTGCGGAGCAAATCAGGTTCGTCTTCGACAATCAGGAT
>Ga0302269_1001401_pt1 | contig 11824 bp, 9 predicted proteins | sample III_Bog_E2_2_FD_194560 | JGI IMG/M metagenome (GOLD analysis project Ga0302269, IMG submission 194560) | Peat permafrost microbial communities from Stordalen Mire near Abisko, Sweden - III_Bog_E2_2 | ecosystem: Environmental > Terrestrial > Soil > Wetlands > Peat | place: Sweden: Abisko...
CAATAAGCTGAGAAGACACACCGAGAGCCGCCAGAGGCTGGAGCAATCACACCGGCAACCATTTACCACGGGTGCCAGAACCCCCGGGCCCGTCGCACCAGCGCCGCGCTATGGCTCCCGAGGCATTAGTGTCAAGTGCATGGAGATCCTTTACAGTATGTCTCCGGACATCCTTTACACTTGCTGTCAGCCGGTGAAGCGGAGGCGGGCTCTGCTGGAGAGCAACCTTGCCGAGGAATAGCCGGTTGCGACTCATCGAGACGGTGAGTAGGCGGGGATAAGGCCAAATCCGGCCTTATCCCCGTCGCACCAGTGTCGCCTCGGCTATCTCACCGGACGATAGATCGCCTATGCCTTGAAAAACTCACTCCGATCATTGGACCGACGGCTTATCTTCGACAAAGCGGTCGATGAGCGTGGCTCGGCCGGTGGCCGGGTCGAGTTCACGGATGAGGGTATTGCAGTAATAGATCAGGTAGCGATCCTCGACCAGCTGGATACGGACGCGTTCGCCGATCAGCGCCTTGGAGATGCGGTAAGGTCGTTCGTGAATGTCGATGGTTCCATGGCCATCGACTTTCAGGGTCCAGGCACCTTCGGGATACTCCCAGGCCGCCGGATTAGGATGATAACGGCGCGGGCTGGGACGCCAGCGGCTGGCCGGTGTCTGCATGTCGAGCGCCTCGTGCGGGCGGATGTGGTTGTGTTCGCGGCGATAATCGTCGAGCCACTGCTGATGGCCTTCGGCGGGCGCTCCGCGGTGCGTGATCGCCCGCTCCAGGCTGCCGTGATGGCGCTCCACCTTGCCCTGCGTTTGCGGATGGCGTACGCCGGCAAAGCAGAGCCGGATGCCCTGGCGCATCAGCCACAGGCTCAGATGTGTGGTGCCGGCAAACGACTGCGATTGCCACCACGGCGTGCCGTGATCCATCAACATGGCCTCGGGCAAGCCGCACTCTTCAAATGCCTGAATCAAGTGCTGCTGCACCAGTCTCCCCTCAGGCCGCGCCGTGGCCTGAAGCGCCACCAAGTAGCGGCTATGATCGTCGATTACCGATAGTGCCGTTGCGGCCTTCGGCCAGTTCTTCGGCCCTTTGAAGTCCATCTGCCAGAGTTCGTTGGGCTGCTCGCGCTCGAAGCGCATGACGGCGGGCCGATGGCGGTCTTGGTCGCGCACCAGGCCGTGACGCAGCAGGACGCGATGCACGGTGCTCGAAGGCAACTCGATGCCTTGGCGGCTTAGCAGCACGGCCAGCTTGCGCGCGCCCCAGTCGGGATAAATCTCGCGCAAGGAGACGACCTGCGCCTCCAGTTCGACCGCAGTCTGGGTGGGCGAACGGCGCGGCCGACGGCTGCGCTCCTCGATACCAGCCACGCCACCTTCACGATAGCGCGCCAGCCATAAATAGCCCGTGGGCCGGGTGACGCCAAACTCCTTGCATAACTGACTGAATGGCTTCTCATCCTGCGTGGCTGCCACCACAAACCGAACCCGCTGATCCTGTACTTCCATCCTTCTCCACGGCATCGCCTTCGCACCTCCGCTCTCGCTTGCGCTCGCGCAAAAGTGTAAAGCATCTCCAGAGACAATGTGTAAAGGATGTCATGGAACTGAACAGCGTGGGGCGAGGGGCACTTGGCATAACCAAGGAATTGATATACATCAGCATCCTACTATGATATAGTTATTGTATATCATCGGAGGCATTATGCGCACACTCATTGATATTCCGGAAGACGATCTCAAGCTGCTGACTCAAGTGGCCAAGAAACTTTCCGTCTCGCGTGCCGAGTTTGTGCGGCAGGTTGTCGCAACTTCACTTGCGCCTCATCGCCAGAAGATGAATCATGCGGCCTTTGGAGCATGGTCTGACTTTCCCGAGGACGGAGTTGCGTATCAGGAGAGGATGCGCGCGGAATGGTAACGACGCCAGTTCTGTTCGACACCAACATACTCATCGATTACCTGCGCGGCATTCCACAGGCCCGCGCCGAGTGCGACCGTCATGCGGACCGCGCAGTCAGCGTCATCAGTTGGATGGAAGTGATGGCAGGCTCAACCGCTGCCAACGAGGCGGATGCGCGCACTTTCCTGCTGAATTTCTACACCTTGCCCCTCGGCTCCGATGTGGCTGAACGGGCCTTCCAACTGCGCAGGAGCCACCGGATCAAACTGCCCGACGCTATCATTCAGGCGACCGCCGAAGTCGCAGGCCGGGTACTCATCACCCGCAACACGCGTGATTTCCCCGCAGGCACGCCAGGGGTGCGGATTCCTTACACGCTCTAAATGCGATGGGGACTGGCCGTCCAGGCGGAGGCGCTTCTCGCATGAGGCTCATGAATTCCCTGGTCCCCAAATGCGCGGGATACTTCGACTTCGCTCAGTACAGGCTCTGGGGCAGCCGGCGTTGGATTGCCATTTCAGGGAAAACGAGATATGATTACAGATGTAATATTTTGTCATAATGCTCATCTTCGACTCATCAACGCTGATCCTGATTGCGAAAGTCGAACTTCTGGACGCGTTTTTAAACGACATCGGAATGGAGATCGCGATTCCGCAAGCGGTTGAGGATGAGTGCTGTGGGGGAAAGAAGACGCTCGATGCACTGTTTATTCGCAAGGCTCTGGACGAGTCCAGAATCAAGGTGAGGAGCGTAAGGAACAGAAAGCTGGTCGCGAAGCTGGAAGAAGACTTCAGCATGGGCCGCGGCGAATCCGAAGCCATTGCTCTCGCAATGCAAGAAGAAGCGCTTCTGGTGGGCATTGACGACAAGAACGGAATGAACGCCTGCAAACTGGCTGGAATTCCGTTCACTACGGCGGCAGGCATTCTTGTGCGAAGCTGTGAGAAGGGCCTGATCGGCCGCGGCGACGCACTGGCGAAGCTCTCCGCGCTCGCAAAATTCGGATGGTATCGAAACGACCTTTTGGAAGATGCCAGACTGCGACTGGAGGAGCTGCCATGACCACCAAGACGATGAGCATCCGGATGGACCGGGACAACTATGAGTTTCTGTCCGCGATGACGATGGAAGAGCAGAGCGATTTATCCAAGGCTGTGCGCGACCTGGTGACGCGGGGCAGAATCCTGCTTGCCGTGGAGAAGTACAGGAAGGGCGAAGCCTCCCTGGGCAAAGCAGCAGAAGTGGCCGGACTGCCCGTGGGACAGATGATGACGCTGCTTGGAGAATTCGGTGTGCGGAGCAGGATCGACCGGGAAGACTATCGCCAAAGTCTGGCTAACCTGGCGAAGGTATGGTGATGTGGCCTGTACTCGGGGGCACCTGCAGCTATCAGTTCTCAGTTCTCAGTGGTCCGGGCCTGAAGGCTGTTCAATTTAGCCGCTGCTTTCAGAGGCCTAAAGGCTTCTGCTCCCTCCGTTGGTTGATTGAGGTTTGTAATTCCCCGGTCCCCAAAGCGAGGGGCCGGGTCACCCTCATTTGTGACTCTTGAGGACCTGGGGCACCTTCCCCGCAATGGAACAAGGTTTGACTCATCATCATTGAAGTGTCGCCTAATGGATCACCCTGTAAAAATATGTGAAAATCCTGTGGAAAAAGTATTGCAACATTCGGGTACAAGCCTTACTCTAACTGCTGGATGGGTAATTCCTGAGCAATCCGCGACGTCTCGCGAGGGATATCGTAAGCGCGCTGCAAGCGCGTCGGCCTCAGGGGCCATCCAAGGAACTAAAGCCTTCCCTGCTCGTGGGAGGGCTTTTTCATTGCAGCCATATGGTTCCTCCTATCTCCAATTCGGCGTTTATTTATCTAGACGAAGCAGGAGATCTGGGCTGGAAGTTTTCTGCCCCTTATCGAAACGGCGGCTCCAGTCGATTTCTGACGATCTCCGCAATTTGCACTCCTGAAACAAAGAGTCATTTGCCCAAAAGAATAGTGCGCAATATCTACAGGCATTTTGGATGGAGTCCGTCCGTAGAGCACAAATGGAATTCCTTAGATTCCACCGAGCGGACTTTTTGTGCAACAGAGCTAAGAAAGCTATGCGATTCAAATCCTGACATCATCCTTCACGCCATCGTGGTCAAGAAACATAACGTCTTAGCTCATATTCAAGCGGACAGCAACAAACTGTACAACTACATGGTTCGGTTAGCTCTGATCAAAAGGATGGCAAAGCACGATGTTGTCACCATGATTCCAGATCCACGGTCGATCAAGGTTCGAAGCGGCAATAGCCTCCATGATTATCTGCAAACCGTCCTATGGTTTGAAGAAAAGGCTAGTACGAATCTTTTGACCTGCCCCCAAGACAGTGCTATGTGCAAGGGAATTCAGCTGGCTGATTTTCTAGCTGGGATGGTTCAAGCATATTTTGAAGACAACGTATCCCGAGACTTCATGACTATACAGGCTAGGCTCAACTTAAATCGCCTCTTCTTCTAGATTATGGTAGCAACGCACACTTAGAACACCACCGAAGTACGTGGTTTCCCATGTCTGAAAATCCAGACATGGGGCACCCATCATTTGTGGCCAGAACTGGGGCACCCGGCTACATGTCAAGACTATTTGTGAAAGTTGCGTTAGAATCTGGAGTGCGGACGGTGGGAGTCGAACCCACAAGCCCGGTCAGGAGCGGCGGTTTTAAAGACCGCTGTGTTTGCCGTTCCACCACGTCCGCACGAGGCGGGGAGCGTCCCAAAATACTCCCCGCTATTGTTTGCGTTGAAAATGGTGGTCCGCGTATCAGGATCATGTCTATATATTTACTTTTTCAGTAATTTAGCGACATACATTTGAGCGGCCATATTACGGAAAACTTGCGGACATTCTCGCATACTCCGGACATATAACGGACACAATGCGGACAGATCAGCCTATTAATTTCTCGACGCTCACGCCCATTGTGTCCGCTAACCTTTTGAGAATGTCTCTGCGAATTTTCCCGTCTTTCCTTAATCGCCGGAGGGTTCTATCTGTCGTCTGCGCTTTGGTCGCTAGATCGGTTAGGCTCATTGCTTTGGAGTTTATATATTGGTGAATGAACGCGGCGGCTGGTCGGCAATCTACCTGAGCAGAGCTGCGGCTCTGTTTCGGAGAACTAACTGGCTGGAGATGCGCATCACGCGCTGCCATTGCCGCCATAATCATTAGCGGAGACGCGGAAGCGATGTCGATGCCCGCTCTCGCATAGGCGCTGGCCTGTTTGCCAGTCAGCGCAGCAGGCAATGCCACCGGAATCTCATTTCGCTCAGCGTGGTCGGAAATGGTCCTCTTGATTCGTTCTACCCGCGTAGTATCAGATCTGAAATACGCTGCGACTAAAGAATTATTTTCGATGCACATCACTATGCGGTCGAACGCAAATGTCTGGGATGCAGGCCGCCAGTGCGGTTGATATTTCTGATCAGGAATCTTGGAATAGAAGCTGTAGTAACAATCATAGAATTTAGTCGCGTAGGTTCGCGTGTACTCGAATGCAGCGTGCTTGTCGCGCAGTTCATGAGAAGAGCAACAAGAATTTAGCATCCTTTGTAGCATTATTTCCAGGTGACGCAGATCATCGTGCATCTCCACTGTGAGCGGCGGCATGTCTGATACTTCGAGACGTTTCCCCATTGCACCCTTGCATCAGGCGCGAGAGAGCGTTACGAGAGGGGTAACCACCCGCACTATCGAAATGCCTCGGGCTCGCGCCGGGCTTTTCGTTTTGTAAACGACTTTATTTTACCGGTTTGCGCGGCCTTCCGCCTCCTAAAGTCTTGCGTTTTGCGGCAAGCTGGCGAAAGTAGTCACTGCCCCTGCTGAAAGGCTAACCTGTCTCCCTAACTGCAGCCGTTGGTGGTGCCGCAGCTCATGCAGCGGTGGCAGGAGCCGTTGCGGACCATGATGGCTCCGCAGACCGGACAACTGGGCGCATCGCCCATCTCATACATGGAGCGCATGGCTTCGGTGGCGTGGTAAATGCCGCGGTCCTGCATCTGCGGCGCCTGCGAGGGGCTGGCAGCGTAGGGTGAGGCAGCCTGCGCCTCTGGGGCAATGCCACCGCCGCCTGCCGGACCTGTTCCGGAGCCTGAGAAGCTGCTAGCCGGGGCGCTGACCTGATTCAGCCGCCTGGCGACCTCCTCGGCCAACTGGGCCAGGTGGTCCTGCGCTAACAAATCATGAAACGGCTCGGTCTCCGGCGCCATGCTGGGCGAGGCAGGCAGTTGCGAAGCCTGCGGAATCAGCCCCGAGAACAATGCCAACTGCGTGCCGGAGTGAAAGCGCAGATCGAGCCAGCGGAAGATGTAGTCCATGATGCTGGTGGCCATGCGAATCTGCGGGTTGCCGGTCCAGCCGGAGGGCTCGAAGCGGGTGTGGGCGAACTTGTTGCACAGCAACGTGAGGGGAACGCCATGCTGCAAAGCGATGGAAATGGAGGTGGCAAAGGCGTCCATCATGCCGGAGACGGTGGAACCCTCCTTGGCCATCCTGATGAAGATTTCACCCGGTTGCCCGGTGGGATAGAGGCCGACGGTGATGTAGCCTTCGTGGCCGTTGAGTTCAAACTTGTGGGTGACCGAGGCGCGTTCGCCGGGCAGGCGGTGGCGGACGGCGCGCGGCGGGCCGTTCTGGTCCTGCGCCTCCGGGATGACGGCATCCTGCGCGGCTGAGGCTTGCAGAACTGGCACAGCAGCGGCTGCCTTATTCATCTCGTCAATCTGAACAAGCACGCGCTGGAAGGCGGTGGCGGCAAGAAGGACCTGCTGCACGGGCACCTCGATTTTGTCGCCGGTTCTGCCTTCAAGAGTCTTGATGTCTGCATCGGCGACCGGCTGCCCGGCGGCCAACTGCGCCAGAATGCGGCTTCCGGCAGCGTCCTGCGCCGCAGAATCGTGCCGGTCGTCCATGCTGGTATTCAGCGGCTGGGCTCCCTTGGAGTTGTCGCGGTAGATGGCCACGGCCTTGAGGCCCTGACGCCAGCCCGCGGCATAAGCCTCGGCGATATCTTCAACGCTGGCCTCGTGGGGCAGGTTAATCGTTTTGGAGATGGCACCGGAGAGGAATGGCTGCGCGGCGGCCATCATCTTGATGTGGCCCATGTAATGGATGGTGCGCGTGCCCTTGAGCGGCTTGAGGCTGCAATCAAAGACCGACAGGTGCTCCGGCCGGATGCCGGGCGCGCCCTCGATGGTTCCCGTGGCGTCCACGTAGCTGACGATGGCGTTCACTTCATCCGGGGAGTAGCCCAGCTTGAAGAGGGCTTCAGGAACGGTGCTGTTGACGATCTTGATGTTGCCGCCGCCCACCAGCTTCTTGTACTTGACCAGCGCCAGTTCCGGCTCAATGCCCATGGTGTCGCAGTCCATCATGAAGCCGATGGTGCCCGTGGGCGCCAGGACCGTGGTCTGAGAGTTGCGATAGCCGTGCTTTTCACCGTAAATCAGGGCCATATCCCAGCTTTCGCGGCTGGCGTCGATCAGGGCGTCAAGCTGAGGAACGCTGAAGGGCTCCGCGCTGTGGCGCGAGCGGCCGATGTTGTTGACTTCGGCGCGGTGCATGCGGATCACGTCGAGAAACGGCTCGCGGTTCACGTAGAAGCCGGGGCAGGCGCCGCCCTGGTGGTCGACATTGGCCGTCAGCGGCGTGGCCGAGGGAATCGGCGGGCAGTTGGCTGCCACAATGGCCGATTGCAGGTAGGCCTGGCCGGTAAGGATGGCAGTCATGGTGGCGGCAAAGTCGCGACCGGCGTCGGAGTCATAGGGCAGGCCCATGGACATCAGCAGCGCGCCCAGGTTGGCGTAGCCCAGCCCCAGCGGACGATAGTCGTGGGAGTTGCGGGCAATGGCCTCGGTGGGGTAGCCCGAGTTGTCAACCAGAATCTCCATGGCGGTGATAACCACCGAGATGGAATGCCGGTATGCGGGAATATCAAAACCGCCCGACGGGGTGACATACTTCAGCAGATTGAAACTGGCCAGGTTGCAGGCCGAGTTGTCCAGGAACATGTATTCCGAGCAGGGGTTTGAGGCGTTGATGCGCGCCGTGTTCTTGCTGGTATGCCAGCGGTTGATGGTGGTGTCGAACTGCATGCCGGGATCGCCGCACAGCCAGGTGGCCTCGGCAATCTTGCGCATGATCTCGCTCGCCTTATAGGTGGCTACCGGCTCGTGATCCTTCACCGTATAGGTGGTATAGTCGCCGTCGTTCTCGTAGGCGCACATGAACTCGTCGCTCACGCGGACGGAGTTATTGGCGTTCTGGAAGAAGATGGACGAGTAGGCCTCAGAGTCCGGCCCGCTGCCGTCGTAGCCGGCCTTGATCAGCGAATAGGCCTTGGCCTCTTCCTTGGACTTGCAATCAATAAAATCGATAATATCCGGGTGGTCCGCGTTCAGAATCACCATCTTGGCGGCACGCCGGGTTTTGCCTCCCGACTTGATGACTCCGGCAAAGGCGTCAAAGCCGCGCATGAAGCTCAAGGGGCCGGAGGCATGGCCGCCGCCCGACAATTGCTCCTTTGACCCGCGCAGCGGCGACAGGTTGGTTCCCGTGCCCGAGCCCCACTTGAACAGCATCCCCTCGGTCTTGGCCAGGGTCAGGATCGAGTCCAGCGAATCGTCTACCGCGTTGATGAAGCAGGCTGAGCACTGCGGATTGCGGTAGCCGGAGTGGGAAAACTTTACCCCGCCCGTGGAGGGGTCCCAATGCCAGTTCTGCCCGTCCGCCTCCGGCTCCAGCCGGTCGCAGCCCACGTTGAACCATACCGGCGAGTTGAAGGCCACCTTCTGGGTCAGCAGCATGTGGACCAGCTCGTCATGGAAGATGGCCGCATCCTCGGGGGTGGCAAAGTAGCTGCCCGTCAGACCCCAGTCGCGGATGGTCTCCGCCACGCGCGCCACCAACTGGCGAACCCCCGTCTCCCGCTCCGGCGTCCCCACATGCCCGTGAAGATACTTTGAGGCCACGATATTGGTCGCGGTGACCGACCAGTCCACCGGCGCTTCGACATTCTTCTGCTCAAAGATGCAGTTGCCGTTTTGATCCGAGATCAAGGCGGTGCGCTGCTCCCACTGAATCTCGTCATAGGGGGAGATGCCCTCAGTGGTGAAGCGGCGGGTGAAGATCAGGCCTCTCTGGGTCTGGGGAGTCTGTTGGGCGGCGGCGGAAGAATGAAACTGGACCTCGTTCATAAAACCCTCTCAATCGGAAAAATAGGGTGAAACATCGGCCCCAACTCCAGAGCCATGCTGCTGGAGGGGGTCAGGGAAAATCCTGGTCAAAGAACGGAAACGGGGATGAAAAGTACCGCGAGTTCTCAGTTCTCAGCAGCCTCTCGATGGAACGCTCACACCGTAGAATGTTAAAAACCCGTTAAAGGCCGCAGATGAAAAAGTACCTCTGTCTGTGGTGTATGTCAACAAAAAACCACAACATCTTGTGTTTTGTTTACGTTCCCGGCATCAAATTGCTAAACAAAGGCAATTACCTGTGGAAAGCTCCAAAGACCCTTATACGACGCGGGTTTTGTCCTGCCCAATTTGCCCTAAAACCGGTGCAAGCCTCCAGAAACCATAACCGCGCCAGCCCAAAACCCAAGCCTAGTCCTTGCCGGGGCCGGGGACAAGGCGCAGAAATGGTGCAATTCGGCGATGTGGCTGTGCGAATTGTGGAGATTTGGGACAGATTCACATAGGAGAGGTCAATTGTAGGGAGCAACTACAGACATTCACTAATCGAAGTGCGGCTTGGCCGGAATCATCTGTTGATGCAGGACACGCACGATGCGAATTCCTTCTGGCTTCAATCGGTAATAGACGACGTGCTTCCCTTGTTCGTGCCTGCGAAGACCTGGACTGGTTGCATTGCACGCTCGCCCCATCTCAGGATTCTGCGCGAGGGTTTGGAAACTCGCTTGCAGGCCTTGGGCATATCGAATTGCCTGGTCTTCGCCCCATTTATCAAGCGTGTACCGGGCGATGGCCCTCATATCGGATTGTGCGGGCTTAGAGACACTAAACTTCGGCAAGGCTCTCTTCTTTCTCTGCCGCTAGTTCCTTGATGTGTGCGTAAAGCCGCTCAAAGACGCCCTCTTCTGCATCGGGGCTGGCATCCCCCTCGGCAATGGCCGCCCGGAGCACCACCATCTTCTGCTCGTACTCCCGCTCTTCCTTTTCCAGCAGGCGTAAGGCGGTGCGCATCACCTCGCTGGCGTTGGAGTAATCTCCTGATTCAACTTTGGCGGTAATGAACTGATCCAGCTTTTCAGGCAGACTGACATTGCGGGTCGGCATAGGGCACCTCAGCTTGAGTATAGGACTTTTGGCCAACTTTGCCAAAGCACCTGCGGTGCGGCGAATCGCTCGACACCTGGGTGCAGCCAACCGCTCTCTCCTATCGGGGTTGAGTGAGCGTGGGCCGGGAGGCCCGCGCTACAGCCGGCCAGGAGGCCGGCGCTACAGGATTGACTCGAGACCAATTGGAGAGATGCTCTAATCGCTCGCTATTCGCTCGCCGGGAGTATTTCGGGAGGCTGATTCCCATAGGATGCGCGGAACTGCACGCCCCAGACGCCCAACGGCCCCACGCAATCCGCGTGAGGCCGCTGGGCATTTCGGTTGTCCGCCTGACAGGGCGGATTGCTGGAGGTTAGAGGAAGATCAGTTGCTTTCCTTTTCAATCCTCATGCCATAGAACGATTTATGCACGAAGAAGACCGACACCAGGAAGAAGGCGACAGCCAGCGAGGTTGCGAGCATCGGGTTCTTCGCAGTGAGCGTCACGGCCAGCTCGACAGCCAGCAATCCGAACAAGGTGGTGAACTTGATCACCGGGTTCAATGCCACCGACGAGGTGTCTTTGAAGGGATCGCCGACGGTGTCTCCGATTACGCACGCGTCGTGCAGAGGTGTCCCTTTCTGTTTCAGGTCAACCTCAACGACCTTCTTCGCGTTGTCCCATGCGCCGCCGGCATTGGCCATGAAGATCGCCTGATAGAGGCCGAAGATGGCGATTGAGATCAGATAGCCGATAAAGAAGAACGGCTCGGTGAACGCGAAGGCAAGCGTGGCGAAGAATACGGCGAGGAAAATGTTGAACATACCCTTCTGCGCGTACTTGGTGCAGATTTCCACCACCTTCTTGCTGTCCTCGACAGAGGCCTTCTCCGCGCCTTCCAGATGGATGTTGGCCTTGATGTACTCCACCGCGCGGTAAGCGCCGGTGGTGACTGCCTGCATGGAAGCTCCGGTGAACCAATAGATCATTGCCCCGCCGGTAATCAACCCGAGCAGGAAGGGCGCGTGCAGCAGCGAGAGGTTCTCTTTGCCAACGGTCAGTCCGTGGGTAAGGGCCATGATGATGGAGAAGATCATGGTGGTTGCGCCGACCACGGCTGTGCCGATCAGCACCGGCTTGGCCGAAGCCTTGAAGGTATTGCCGGCTCCATCATTGGCCTCCAGCAGGTACTTGGCGCGTTCGAACTTCACGTCGATGCCGAAGTCCTTTTTCAATTCAGCTTCTATGCCGGGAATGGTTTCAATCAGCGACAGTTCGTAGACGGATTGAGCATTGTCGGTAACTGGGCCGTAGGAATCCACGGCAATCGTGACCGGCCCCATGCCCAGGAAGCCGAAGGCGACCAGGCCAAAGGCGAAGACGGCGGGAGCCAGCATCAGGGCGTCCATGGACGGGCCGGTCGAGAAGAAGTAGCCCATTCCCATAAGCGCGACCATGCTCAATCCCAGCCAGTAGGCCGAGAAATTGCCGGCTACGAGTCCCGACAAGATGCCCAGGGAGGCTCCGCCTTCCTTGGCGGAGGTGACGACTTCCTGCACGTGAGCCGAGTTTGTGGAGGTGAAGACCTTAACCAG
>Ga0302269_1001406_pt1 | contig 11819 bp, 20 predicted proteins | sample III_Bog_E2_2_FD_194560 | JGI IMG/M metagenome (GOLD analysis project Ga0302269, IMG submission 194560) | Peat permafrost microbial communities from Stordalen Mire near Abisko, Sweden - III_Bog_E2_2 | ecosystem: Environmental > Terrestrial > Soil > Wetlands > Peat | place: Sweden: Abisko...
CCACCGGCCCAGGAGGCGTAGTCTCCGATGTCATTGAGTATGCTACCCTCAACTGATCCGGCTGACGCGGGTCCGGCGGGCGTTTGGGACCTCGCATCGGAGCCGCAGCCCGCGAGGATCGCAATTATACCGGCCAAGCAGATAAGCCTAAACATAGATTACTCCTTTGTGGTTGTTGATCATGATGGCCGTGGGCCAGAAATGAGCCGATGGAGGCCCGAGGGGGTTTCAGTGATGGCGCGGAAGGCGGCTGAGTTGTTCACCAGGGCCTCAGCGCAGCGGCTCATCAGGATGGAGCTCTCCGTGCTGTAGCGATCCTCCAGGGACTTGAGGCGCTTGCCTAGCTCGTGCTCACGGTCCAGGCAGAGATCGCTGTTGCGCTGCTCCCTGGCAATGGCGTCCTCGCGGGCCTGACGGACCATGGCATCAGTCCTGGCGTCAGAGAGCTTGTCGCGCTTGACGAGGTAGATGATGCCCCACAGGAGCAGCAGGACGACGAAGCCCAGCTTGCTGCCCTCGGTCAGCAGGGTGTTGATGAGGAGGGGGTCCATTAGGGCACGACTACTGGCGGCTTGGGAATGGCATCGACCACGCCCTTGAGGACCGTCAGCGCCTGGTTGGCGAACACGTAGTCCATGCGGGTGAATTGCTTGCCGGGTTGGGCGATCTGGTCGAGGATCTGGAGGGCTTGTTCGGGGGTCATGTGGTTACCAGCAGGGTATGTTGCGGATGGTCCCATTGTCATTGATGGGTATCCACTTGGTGGGGTTGCCGGTGGCGGGCGAATTGTTGAGGGTGCCGACATTGGCGCCGGCGTTGTTCGTGAACGTGGTATTGGTTTTGATCATCGTGGCGCTGTTGATCGTCAGGGCGCCGCCAAGAATAAGCTGCTTCGCCACCGCCAGCCCCCCGCTCATCACATTGGCGGCGACGGTGGAGGAGGAGGCGTCGAGGGTGTTTGGAAAAGTGACGTTGGCTGCACCGATAGCGCCGGGGAAGTATTGGAGGAACTCTGTTGCGTTTACCATGTCCCGCATTGCGAAACGAGTCAACCCATACTCCCAGGTAAAGGTGATCCCACTTGTCCCTGCAACCTGGAAGGTCAAATTGCTCGTCTGACCCGCGGCGCAATTTATATATATCTGTCCGTTGCCGGTCGCGGTTTGTCCGACAGCGAGAGACCCGCCCAGATTGGCGATTAGACCGGTCACCGTCAGATTGTTGCCAACCTGGATATTCCCCGCCCCCATCCCAATGGATGTCGCCGCCGTCCCATTGCCGATGATAACGGCACCGAGGAGGGAGGTGGTGGCGGAGGTGGTGTTGGTGCTGGTGAGGATGCCAGACAGCGCGACAGTCGTGGCGGGGGTCGTTCCGCCAATCGCACCGGGGTTGGCCCAGGTCTGACCGAGGAGCTGGGAGACGTTGAGGTTGGGGACGACGGTGGTGGACGTGACCGTTAACGGGGCAGTGCCCGTGGCGATGGTGGAGACGAGCTGGGTGCCGGTGATGGTGCCGCTACCAGTAAGTGCGCCACCGAGTCGGATCTGATTGTTGACGCTCAGCCCACCGGCTGAGAGCACGAGCGTGCCGGTTCCCAGGGCAGTGGCGTCCTGGGAATTGGAGAAGGTGTTGACGGCGGTGAAGGCTTGGGCGAGGCCAAGGGTGGCAAGCGTGTCGGTTGCCGTGATGTTCGGGATCTGGATGATTTGGGTGGTCGTCAGCAGGCTGGAGATGGTGACGAGCTTGCCGGTGGTCTGACCGGAGAGATTGAATTCCAACTGCTTGGTTGTGTCCGCCTGGTTCTGGATGATGAAATCGCCCTGATCCAGGACCTTGGTGATGCCGCTGAACGTGACCGCGCTGGAGACGGTCAGGCTGGTCACGGCAGTTGCTGACGAGGTGAGAGCGGCAAGTATCGATGCCCCCGAGACCGCTGAGAGCGCTCCGCCGAAGGATACCGGGCCCGTCAGGGTCGTGGCACTATTGACAATCAGGGATGTATGTGTCGTGGCACTGGAGGTAAGACCGGCCAGGGATGATGCGCCGGAAACCGCGCTGAGGGCGCCCCCCAGACTGACGGCACCAGTCAGGGTGGTGGCACTGCTGACGGCGAGACCGGCCTGCCCGGTGATCAAACCGGTGATAGTCGCATAGCCGGTAGCACTGAAGGTACCGACACCGACATTGGAGGCCGTCAGGCCAGCGAGCTGGGATGCCCCGGATACGGCACTGAGCGTACTGCCAAGAGAGACCGCGCCGGAGAGGGTGCTGGAGGACTCGACCGTCAGGCTGAGGACGGTCAGAGACGAGGTGGAGTTCAGCGGCGGCGACGGCACACGCTCGATCATCACTGGAGGTTAGCGAGCGATTACTGACTGACAAGCGTTGTCAGTAAGTCAGTAAGTCAGTGACGAGGGCGATTGCGCCACTTGGTCAAGCGGCGGGTGGCCATGCGGGCACCGGCCTGCATCTGGAGTTCCATGCGCATGCCCTCCTCGGAGAGGACGAGGGCAGCATTCTCGTGGCGGCAGCCGTCTTCGGGGTCTTCCCCGGGCTCCCAGAGGCATGGGTTCCTACCGCGATTGGTCCAGCCTGGCTTTACCGAGCACAGATAACGGAGAGCATCAACTTCATGATCATTGCCCTTTGAAATGGCGCTTTCCTTCAACTCATGTGCGTTGCTGGTGAAGTGCTGAAAGAGGATCTGGGAGCGGAGTACCGAGCACTGGGAATCAGGATCGCCATTGACAGTCAGGAATGGGACCGCCAATGGATCACGCGGATTGGGATCCAGGTACTGCCTGAGGGTCGGCACCGATGCCTTGTACTGGGAGACACCGAACGTCAGGCCACGGCAGACCTTGATCGCATACGCCTTGGTTCTCAGAACGCGCATGAGCTTATGTGCCACATTATCGCCAGTCTTCTCAATCTTGCGAGATGACTGATCGTAGATGAAGCCCTCGATGAAGCGTCCTCGCAAGTACTTCCGCAGCTCCAGGATATCGTTCTCAATCGTGGAACGGGCCAACTGCCAGCAACGGACGACGCGCATGGTCCTGGGCGCCGACTGCTCAAAACAGGCGAGCACCATGCCGGTCAGGTTGGACCCGGGATCGTAGCCAACCCAGAATGCTGCGGTATCGGATGGGATGTGGATGCGCGTGGGGTCTGTGATCCAATGCCGGGCATCATTCCACTGGGGGAACACACGCATCTGGCCACCCACGCTCTCCGTTCCCTCCATGCGGACCTTATAGTCATCCTCAGACATGAGAAGACGGAGTTTTTCACGCTCGACCTGAGATACCGCCTTATTGTCACCGGCAGTGAGGCGGAATACCGCAAAGTCGGCGTATTTCTCTGGGTAGTTGGTGATATTATCTACAAGTTGGTCAAGTGCTGGGTTATCCTTGTTTTGCGTGGCGCCCCATAGCATCCATCCGCCACCGCACTCAGCACATACCTTGGGGTTGGAATTGGCGTCCAGAAGGCGTGTAGCGCACTCAGCCACGAAGAGTGAGCTGCCAACAGCCTCGTCCACAACAATGCCCAGAACCATGCCCTTGCCCTCGATCTTCTTCCAGACATCCGGCGTATCGGACGGGAAACAGACTATACGGTTGCCATTCTTAAGCTCTATCTCCTTGATAGTCGGGACACCAGCTCCGTAGGTATAGCTGATCTTCTCAATTTCCCAGTCGGGGATGAACGGGATGGGATCCGATGAATTGGATAGCTCCGAGTCCTTCAGGAGCTTCTTGGCCCAGGGATCATTGAGCTGATCGCGCTTGGGGGCAAACAAGAGATACAGACCGTTGACGGACGTGGTGCGCGTGGGATGGATACGCCTGGCGGCAGCAGCCAGCTCATAGGCGTTGTTGGACGTCTTGCCGCCACGATTGACACCAATCAGGAGCCGGTAGCGAGCCCTCGACTGCTGACAGGTGGACTGGATGGGGTTGGGCACGAACTGAGCGCAGGCATCCTGCTTGCCCCGAATCTGAAGGATCAGGTCGGCCCGCTCCGCAAGCTCAGCCCTGGACAGAGGCATCGCGGAGTTCCCTCAATTGGGCCGTGGACAGCTCCCCCAGACCCTTGGCGGATACCTTGTCCTTGTGCTCAACCTGACGCTGGTGCAGTTCGACCAGCGACCAGAGTTCGGTGAACAGCCGGGTGTTGTTGGACTCAAAGGCCGTGATCAGGTGGCACTGCTGCTTGTAGAGCTGGACCATGGTGGAGTACCGCAGCTTCTCGTCCTCAATGGTCTCGCATTCCTCAATGCGGAAGGCCAGGTCAAAAATGGCCTGGACAGCAGGGCAGTCGCTATCACGGGCACGGCAGCGCCAGTCGGACGTGTCCTCCAGGGCCTTCTTGCGGGCACCCCCGGAGATCAGGGCGCGATTGAAGCGATCAGCCAACCGCATGCGATTGCGCAGATGCTTGGAGATGGTCACCTTTACGCGATCCATGTCCAATGTCAGGCCCATTGGGGCAGTGAACTCTGGCGGCTCTATGGCCAACAGGGACTCGGCTGACTGGGCGGACATAGCCACGTCAGGAGGCGCTGTAGGGCGGTTTGCAGGCGTTTCTAGGACCTCAATCCACTTGCGGGGCGGCGTCGGGGGATCGTCGGGCATGTGTCTCAGAGTGCCTAGGAACGCCAGGAATACAATTCGCAACTGTGGGGGAAAGTTTCGCAGATAGAGACGCTAGATACCACTGGAGTGGAGTTGGGCCCCCACCCGGCCTGGTGGCGGGTGTGGTGGTGGCCATTGCCGCCGCTACTGCCTGGCGCTGCTGTGCTTATGGCGATGGCGTACGAATCGGTGCGCTGTGGCCTATGACAATAATGGTCACCAACGCTAAATAGAGTTAGAGCATGTGACATTGCTTGTAGCTTTTGCCACAATGGCTTATGGCTTTCCCATTCCACGACAGCAGCGCAATGAGGCTAAGTGGACCAGCGGAGCCAGCCAATAAATGAGCCGGCCAGCTCGGCCGCCCGAACCACGAAACCCGTCATTCAGCTTGTGTATAAGAATACCACATGTCTGTCCAATTATTAGACACCGTGCGTTCACCTTTCCAACGCATCATGGCGAAGTAGCCACGATCCGGCCTGTAATCCACCGAATTGCTGTTCTTGCCACTGTTGCATGACAGGCAAAGCGGCTGGAGGTTGAGCGCCGAGTCCGTTTCACCGTCGGCCAATGCCTGCACATGATCCTTGGCTATCCGCTCTGTAGATCCACAGCGTAAGCACTGGCTGCCATAATGACCAAGGATCGCCTGCCATTGCTCCTTGGTATGCCTCTGGTTCTTATGGGTCAACCTGAGCCTCCGCATGAGCGTTCCCAGCCTGTGTGCCTTGTATGGCTTCCCGGTCAAGTACCGCGCCTCGATATCCCTGTCCTTGAGCTGCTCAATCATCATTGCCTGGCGACCTTTTGCCACCCATCCTATGGCGTGCTGTATGCGCTCGTTCATAAGCGAATGTTAGCACATTAACGGTCAAATCAATTGTTTTGATGATAACTGACACTATTTGTCACCCCTACAATGCCCCAGGATCGATTATTCCTGCCCGACCCTTGCTCTGCTATGGCCTACAATTGCCCTTGGCCGGCCTGCTGAGCCATCAAACGAAGCAACCCCAGCGCTAGCCAGGGTTGTCGTGCTGTGCCCGCCATGGCTGCGGTGCTTCCGGTCCAGGATCCTGCCCTTACCAAGGGCCGGCTCTCATTGAGCTAGGACACAGCGCCATCTCACGGATCACACGCTTGTTTAGGGCGTAGCAGCGTAGTATGGCCTAAGCGCAATCCTGCCATCCCCCCTAAACACGTCAAGGCTCCGGATTCATGCCCAGAGCCTTGGTGCGGCATATCTGCCTGGCGCTTGCTGCTTGCTTACCTACTCGATAGCCGTTGTCAACCAAACAGCTCGCGCAGCTCTCCAATCCTATTGGCCATGCGCTGCACATGCGCTTCCAGGTCGCACAGCCTATCATCCAGCGGCCCTCCTGATGGCCGTTGCGTTTGTGCAGTACCGCCATCCTCTTTTGGCCTGGCATGCTCCAGATAGCTCCTAGCTGCTGCGATCCTGTCTGCCAGGTCGATGTCCAGGCTCAATACAGCCTTGCAGAGCGCCTCCAGCCTGGTCAGAGCGCTATCCATGGGATTAGGCGCATGAGGCTTGCAGGCTTGCTCAGGGTAGGGATGGCTCGGCGGCGATGGCTTGGCGGCGTAGTCCACGCCAGCGAGCAGAGGCCGGGGGCTGTTGTTGTCAGACTTGTACATGGTTGTGTACTCCTAAACCCTATTATATCGAGGCAGTTTAGGTTGATAGGACATTATATAAGAATAATTCCAGCCCATAAGCCAGCCGGCGCGGAACAAAGCCTGTGTGTCTGTGCTCGCTACGCTGCGCGACTACATGCTAAAAGGCCGGGGCTACTGGCGCCATAGGCTTATCATGGCCATACGCTGGCGCTTGTCCCACTTCCTGACAGAGCGCATCACCATTCGCCTGCTTGCGTATGACCTTGTAGACCACATCGTTGATGATGACACGCTCGCCTCTGGCGAGCGTCCTACCGTGAGCACGCTCACTCACGCCGCCGTAGGCGTTGTCCGTAATGTAGGCGGTTTCGTCTGCTTTGATCGTGATAAGCATACATTTTCCGGCTTTTTGAGTATATACACAGCCCGCTCAGAGAGCGTAGGATATAAGCGGGAAGGACAGCATACATCTGAACCGCCCTCTACCTAATCGCCTTGCGCGCGGCTTATGGCCGTGCTCGGCGATTCCGGGCTCAGACTAGAGGGGGAATGACAGCATACAGGATATAGAGGATTGTTGTGTATGCGCTGTATTCTGTCAATATGAATCTACCGCCCGTATAGCTGAGTGTGCCACAATCTGTATGGCGGACCCCGTTATTGCAATCCGCAGGGATGACAGGTGCCATTGTGCCATATGGCAGGTGCCATAAATTGCTGCTTGACACCCCACCCCCTGCGCTATGCTCACACCTATCACCCTAACGGTCCACGTGACCAGGAGATGACACGATGAGCACTGTAGCCATATCCGATGAAGTCCTGACCGATGCTGCCCTGGATCGCAAGACCCTGGCTGTCGTCAAGCAGGAGCTGATGGGCTCTGACCGTGAGGCGCTTGCTCACTGGCATGTCATCAGCGAACGTCTTCGGAACTACTACCGTGACGCTGCCCATGTTGAGCGTCTGCATGAATCTGTAAACAATCAGTAATGAATCGGGAGTACAGATATGCCAAACCAATACCGCAAGCGGCCGGTGGTCATCACGGCCACGCGGTGGTACCGCAATGGGGATCACCCGTTAGACGACACACTGCGCCCGTTTGAGGACACGGGAAAGGTGCCGACACAGCCCAGAGAAGGGGCCATTGTCCGCTACTTCCGTCACCCTGGCGTGAATGGTCACGATCTCTGCCGCCATTGCCAGGCACGCATGCACGACCACGGCTGGATCGACACCCTGGAAGGCGGCCACAATGTATGCCCCGGCGACTGGATCATCACTGGCGTCAAGGGCGAGCATTACCCGTGCAAGCCGGATATATTCGCTGCCACCTATGAACCGGCCATCGCCACCGACCCAGCGGTTGGTGTCGCCCTGGACACCTGGAGATCCGGACAGACAGGACGCTTGAGGCAATAGACTATGAGAACCTCAAACACCAATTATTCCCCAAGACGGTTCCTAAGCCCCAAAAGGTCAAGCGATGACTGATCCCCGCGATACCGATGCACTCAACAAGGACACGCTGCCCGATTGCGATAAGGACGGCAATCCCAATCTCTACAGCTCTCAGGATGTCATCAATCAATTGATGACGCGCGGCGCTGAGGACTGGAAGCGCATCACCAGCCTAGAGCTTACCCTACGCTCTGCGCTTGTGGACATGTCCCGCGTGCAGCATGTGGGCTATGAGCCAGGCATGCTGGATGACGCCATTGCAGCGGCTCGTAATGCTCTGAGATAACTTCCCCCTTGACACCCCACCCGCTCCGCTATGCTCTCCCTTACAAGCCTGACACACCCCAATGGTCTACATGACCGAGGAGAACAAGTTATGGGCAATCGCGCACTGATCATCTTCACTGACGGTGAAGAATACTCCCCCACCACCTACATGCACTGGAATGGAGGCGACGTTGCTGCCGCTCTGACAGAGCTGTTTACGCTGATGGCAGACCGTGGCACTGACATATCCTATGGCACTGCCCGATTCCTGGGCATCCTGCACGACAAGATGCCGGGCAACCTCTCGCTTGGCTGCTTCAACACCCCGCCACGCCCCCAGGGCAAGTCCTACGAGCAATGGCTCACTGACATGTCGCACGGTGACGCTGGCGCAATCCTGGTAGACTTCAAAACTGGCCAAGTCCACTGCTATGGTGGCTACGGCCTGGTCATCGGCTCAGAGCGCTTCCCCAAGCAGGCTGTGCCATTCCAGAAGCTGACCACGATTGCCTCATGGCACAAGCAGACGGTGACCAAGTGAGCACCATCCACACCCTCGAATGCTGCTGCTGTGGCGAGTCCACCAAGGGCCGCCAATGGTACAACCGGGACTACGGCTACGGCGTGTGCCCAGCCTGTGGCCCCAAGTTCACCGAGAGCGACGTTGGCAAGCGTGGTGTCCATTGGGACATTCAGCAAACAGCGCAACCCGCAGAAGTCTCTACGGGTTCGCAAGCGGGGTCCCCGAAGGTTGCCGCCAGTCATTGCCAGGAGAAGCGGCGGTTGCACCGCGAGGTGACGCCATGACCCACCGCGCCCTCTACCTCCTCGTCCTAGCCTGCAATCAGTACCAATTCACCATAGCGGAGTATACGCCGTGACCGCTCCCCTCCTGGCCTACCACAGCAAGCCTGCCATAAAATCCAAGTACCTCCGGCGTGTCCGTGCCCATGCCAAGGCCGATAAGCTGGTCAGGGGCGTCTATTGGGAGGACGGCAAGGGCTGCGCGGTGGGCTGCACTATCCACAGCAACCGGCATGAGGACTACGAGCCGGAGCTAGGCATTCCTTGGCAGCTGGCCGTCATCGAGGACAACCTGTTTGAGATGTTGCCCAATGCACAGGCCATGACCTGGCCTGATCGCTTCCTGTCCGCCATCACTCCCGGTGCTGACCTCTCCATGGTCGGCAAGCGCTGGCTGGCATGGCTGGTCCGGGACACTGCCGGTGCGTCACGCGATGATGCCGAGCGTGCCATTGTCCTGCGCATGGCCGACCTGATGGACCGCAGCATCGCAGGCGATGAGCCGACACGGGAGCAATGGGATTCGGTCGCCAGGGCCGCCAGGGCCGCCAGGGCCGCCTGGGCCGCCTGGGCCGCCTGGGCCGCCTGGGCCGCCTGGGCCGCCTGGGCCGCCTGGGACGCCTGGGACGCCAGGGACGCCTGGGACGCCTGGGACGCCTGGGACGCCGACAAAGCCGTTATCCGCATGTCTGAAAAGCTCCTGGAACTCCTGACCCTAGCCCCCCTCCCCGGACCCCCACAACCACGCACACACAAAGGAATATCACATGGATGTTGAAATCTACGATGAGCGCGAGATTGATTCAGCAACCCTCACCGGCGAGCCCGATGCCGAGGCAATGGCCCTCATTACTGAACTGGGACTCACTGTCCAGGTCAGCGATAGCGGCAAGCGTCAGTGCTATCCGCAGCCAACGGCAGACCAGGGATTCGTCATGCAGGAGCTATTTCCCAGATCTACCAAGGTAGAGGCATATGACGCGGGAGTGCTGCCGCTGCGCGTCCTAAAGGAAATCAGGAGCTACCGGGCGGAGCATCCAGACCATGTGCTGGTTGTCCGTCACTGTGCTCCTGCGCAACTCAAGGACCCTATTCTGGTCGCCTACACGCACAGTGATAAGCATGATTACTATGTGCTGACGGAGACCCCTGACTGGAAGCGATTCCGGCTTGTCGCGCGCTGGGGCGATGGCTTAGAGGCCTGGGACAAGATGCTGGCTAGGGCGATTGCTCATGCGACCGACACCTATGACGAGGCCCTTCTGGGGATCATTGCCAAGTGTGAGTCCGTGCGGGCTGGTATAGCAAGGGGCGTCAAAATCCGCACCAGTCAGCGTCCGCATCTAATGAATGTCGATTGACGCCAGTAGTCCACACGCCAATGCACCACACACACAGTGCCACCCCGGCACAGAAAGAACACCACATGAAAAAGCTCGTCAATGTCCAGGAAGTCGAAGGCGAGGGTTTAGTTGCGCTCCTTGGGCAAAGGGTAACTCTTTTCGCATTAAATTACATTTACACCGGCCTTTTGGCTGGCGTCAATGATACGTGCGTCCTGCTGACGGATCCGGCAATTGTCTACGAAACTGGCGCCTTCGCTGACAAGGCATGGAAGGATGCACAGAAGCTCCCCGGTGACCTCTATGTGCAGAATCGCTGCATTGAGGCTTTCGGTGTGGTGAAGCAATGAGAGGACTTAAACAGAAATATAGGAGCGGGAGCGGGAGCTGGAGCGGGAGCGGGAGCAGGAGCTGGAGCAGGAGCTGGAGCGGGAGCAGGAGCTGGAGCTGGAGCGGGAGCGGGAGCAGGAGCTGGAGCGGGAGCGGGAGCAGGAGCAGGAGCGGGAGCTGGAGCGGGAGCGGGAGCTGGAGCTGGAGCGGGAGCGGGAGCAGGAGCTGGAGCGGGAGCAGGAGCTGGAGCGGGAGCGGGAGCTGGAGCTGGAGCACATGATATAGACAGACATCATCACAGCCCACCCCCACCCCGCCCCCGTGGCCTGGTGGGGATCGGCGTTGACAGGATAACCCAAGGACACGCACATGAGCCAGCTCCAAGACTACCTGAAGACTCGCAAACCTGACGGCAAGCCACTGCGGTGGATAGTCTGTGCTGATGGTTTTTCCATATCCGTGCAGGCATCGCATGGATGTTACTGCACGCCTCAGCGTGACAAGGGACCGTGGACCGAAGTGGAATGCGGATATCCGTCATCTACTGATCCCATGCTTGATCCATACCTTGATGGTGCTGATTCGGCAGTGTATGGCCACGTACCAATTGCCATTGTCGAGCGGCTGCTTGCCTCGCACGGTGGCTGGATCACCCCAACCGATGATGGCGTGCATGGGCATACCAAGGTGCGCACATGAGCCAGCACACCTGCATCGAACCGCCGAACCAGGCTGCGATTGCGTACCGGATGCAATTGGACCTGCACCTTGCCTATCCGCGAGGGGTAATGACGCACAAGCGCTGGCTGGATGAGAATCCGAAGGTCACCACTACGCGCCGTCTCTGGCCATTGGCTGGCATGTGCTTCTTCCGGGAGTGGGCTGGGATAATCCTTACCCATGGACAAGGGAGATAGACATGGACAAGTTCTACCGTATCCCCATCCCCATCGACCATACCGCTACCACCAAGCCGCGCCGCACAGCCAAGCGGAAGCGGAAGGCGCGGGGGATGGTGACGGCGTGGGCTCTCACCCGGAAGCTGACCGGCGATTACATTGTCAACGCATCATTCCAACAATTACATGTCTACCGGACGCTCAAGGACGCCAAGGCACAGCGCCTACGCCACTGCAACATTCACCTTATCCGCATCGTCAAGTTATCCCTCCCTGCCCCAGCGGGGAAGGGCGGTGGGAAGTGAACACCGACGAGCAAAAGATATACGTGCAGATTTGCGAGCTGAAAGCCGGCATTGAGAAAATGAAGTGGGGCCGCGATGCGGCACTGGCCGCCAATACCAAGATGGCGCTATCGGCTGTCAACA
>Ga0302269_1001431_pt1 | contig 11691 bp, 11 predicted proteins | sample III_Bog_E2_2_FD_194560 | JGI IMG/M metagenome (GOLD analysis project Ga0302269, IMG submission 194560) | Peat permafrost microbial communities from Stordalen Mire near Abisko, Sweden - III_Bog_E2_2 | ecosystem: Environmental > Terrestrial > Soil > Wetlands > Peat | place: Sweden: Abisko...
TTTTCCTTTCAGGAAAAGCTCTCCAGCCTCCAGGTCGTTGTGCCTACCAGCAAAAATTGAAACAATTTTCGGGGACCCCAAAATCAGACCCCAATTAAAATATTGACAAAAGTCGTTAGCAGTCTTAATATTAGAGTGCTAATTAATGGTAAAAAATAGGCAAAAAATATGAAGATACATCCAATAGGAAACAGAATATTGGTCAAACAATCAGGTCAAGAAGAGGTTACCGCCTCAGGGATTATTCTCCCTGCAAACACAGAAAAAGAAAAGAAGGCCCAAGGCAAAATAATCGCATTGGGTAATGGCGAAGAAATTCAAAAGCTAGGTCTCAAAGAAGGCGACACAGTCGTATTCGGAAAATACTCCGGTAATGATATTGAGGTCGAAAAAGAAGAATATAAAATCCTATACGTTGGCCGTGAGAAAGAAGAAAGCGACGTATTAGCAATCATAGAATAATAAGTCATAATAGAAAGTAAAATTTACATATGGCAAAAGATATAAAATTTGGATACGAAGCAAAAAAGGCGATTAAGGCTGGTGTCGACAAGGCCGCCAATGCTGTAAAAGTTACCCTCGGTCCCACAGGCCGCACTGTAATTATTGACCGCGGTTTTGGTTCTCCAACTCTTACTGATGATGGTGTCACTGTCGCCAAAGGAATTGATTTAGAAGATAAATTCGAAAATGTAGGAGCTTCTTTGATTCAAGAAGTCGCCAATAAAACCAACGAAGCAGCTGGTGATGGAACCACAACCGCTACTGTTCTCGCTCAAAAAATGATCGAAGAAGCTTTTGGCATGGTCGCTTTGAATTCTTCAAAAGCTAATGACATCAAACGTGGAATGGATAAGGCCGTAAGATTTGTAGTTGCCGAGCTTAACACTTCAAAAAAGGAAGTCAAAACTCAGGAAGAAATCGAGCAGGTCGCGACAATCGCTTCTCTCGATCCCGAAGTCGGACGCTACATCGCTGAAGCTATGCAGGAAGTCGGCAAGGACGGCGTCATAACCGTAGAATCTGGACAGTCCGTCGGTTTAGAAAAGGAAGTCGTCAAAGGAATGCGTTTTGACAAAGGATTTATTTCCGGGTACATGGTCACAAATCCTGAGCGCATGGAAGCCGTCTGGGAAAATCCATACATTTTGATTACAGATAAAAAGATTACCTCCGTGCAGGACATCCTTCCTTTGTTGGAAAAAGTCGTACAATCCGGCAAGAAGGATCTTGTGATTATAGCTGAAGACATCGAAGGCGAAGCGCTCGCTACATTTGTATTGAACAAAATTCGCGGAACCTTTAACGTTCTCGCGGTTAAAGCTCCAGGTTTTGGAGACAGACGCAAAGAGATGTTGCAAGATATCGCCGTGCTTACAGGTGGAAAAGTAATCACTTCGGAATTAGGCTTAAAGCTCGATGCCGCTGAACTCACTGATTTGGGTCAGGCTCGCAGAATCGTTTCTACAAAAGAGCATACGACAATTATAGATGGCAATGGTTCAAAACAGGACGTCGATTCTCGTATCGAACAGATTCGCATGGAGCGCGCTAACAGCACTTCTGATTTTGATAAAGAAAAATTTGACGAACGTCTCGCGCGCTTGGCAGGCGGAGTCGGAGTCATTAAGGTTGGCGCGTTTACAGAGACCGAAATGAAGGCAAAAAAGTTTAAGATTGAGGACGCGCTGAACGCGACCAGAGCCGCAGTTGAAGAAGGAATCATTGCCGGCGGCGGAACCGCATTGGCAAAGATCGCGCCAAAGCTGGAGAGCTTCGCCACAGAAGTTTCTGAAAACGAAAAGTCCGGCGTGATGATTGTCCGCCGCGCTTTGGAAGCACCTCTCAGACAGATCGCCGAGAATACTGGTGTCGACGCATCTTTGATAATTTCCTATATACAATCTACAGACGTGAACATGGGTTACAACTTTGCAAAATACGAAGAGTCCGATTGGGCTAAAGGCAAAGTCGATATGCTCAAAGAGGGAATTGTCGATCCTGTGAAAGTCACAAGATTGGCATTAGAGAACGCGGTGTCCATTGCTTCTACGCTTGTCACTGTTGAAGCGATAGTCGTTGAAAAACCGGAAGAAAAAAAGGGTAGCGCGATGCCATCTATGGATGGCGGTATGGGCTTCTAGTACTGGCTCTTTAAATTCTGGCCGATTTCGAGTGAGGGGTCAGTCCCGCTTTGGGGCCTGACCCCTTTTTGAAAAAATGTCATTCGCCGTACTAAAAGTACGTCTCATGACATTTTTTATTTTTTCCAGCGAACTCGGCGCATAATTTAAAGAGCTAATGATTCGTTAATTTTTTAAGACCTCATATCCATCTATAAAATTGAAAGAGCTAATTTATTCCTAAATAAAAAACGACTTAGATTTTTCTAAGTCGTTTTTAACATTTATTTAATCTCAATATGTTATACCAGAACCAGGGGATTTTATGTTTTCAGATGTTCTTTAAAAATTTGCCTACGGTTTTTTGCGCGCAGTAACATTTTGTGTTAGTTTTTGCGCTTTTGACAACTTAGTGAATTTCAGGTACAATAAACCCTGTTAATACACTTTATTTGTTGGGAGAAATAACACAAGAATATGGGAGTACCTAAAAAACACAAGACTCGTTCCGGAAGGAACCAGCGCCGAGCGCACGATCATTTGACCATAGTTTCAACTGCAAAATGCAAGAACTGCGGATCTTCTGTACGTCCTCACGAAATTTGTGCGAGCTGTGGCCACTACAAGGGTCGCCAAGCCGTTACCATAAAAAGCTAACTTTCCGTTAGCTTTTATCGTTTAAATTTAGAAGAAATTATCCATCTAACGGGTAATTATCGCAGCGCATTCACCGAAATAAAAATAATAAAAATTAGTTTAACAACTTACTATGGCAAATAGACATTTGGCAAGAACCATCGCCATGCAATCCCTCTACGAATGGGATTTCAACGGCAAAAAAAGCAATCTTAAGGGAATTGCCGAATATAATGTCGGTGAACAAGGTCCTGGAATGGAAGACCCTGATTTTATCTATAATCTTTTGGATGGAGTTGAGGCTCATCTCGAAGAAATCGATAAAAAAATTATTGAGACCGCTCCGGAATGGCCATTGGACCAGATCACTATCATAGATAGGAACATCCTGCGATTGGGAATTTACGAATTGCTTTTTGAAAAGGATGTCCCTCCAAAAGTTGCCATCAACGAAGCAGTCGAACTAGCAAAACACTTCGGCGGAGATTCTTCCGGAAAGTTTATCAACGGAGTCTTAGGGACTTTATATAAAAAGCTGTTTCCTGGCGCGGAAGAGATTCCTGCTATTGTAGAAAAAGATGGAACACCCGAAACTTCTGTTACACCAGAACATGTAGATGAAGTCGAGTCTTCTAAAAAAGACGCACAAGTTGATATCGTCCAATCTGATACGGAAGATATTAGTGAACAGGTTGCCAGTACGGACGATGTAAAATAAAGGCTTACTGATAGTTTGGTAATTCTGTCGCAGTAGACATTCAAAAATAGGCAAATATTTTAAGGAATAAAATCATAAAACACCCCTAAAAAGTAGGGTTGTTTTTGTTATATCCACAAAGTTTACTAGTGTTATAGAGCGAATTAATGCTAAGTGCTCCCAGAGTCGAAGATTCAATACAATTTCCTTTTTTGGCACTTAGCTCTGAATGGTAAGTATTATGGGTGTAAAAAGTTATTCATTAAAGTATCAAATCTATGAAGTTAAAAATTAATTTTTTAGCCGCTGTTTTCGCCTGCTTTATTTTCACCGGGTATTTTGTGACAACAACACCTGTTGTAAAAGCATCTACAACATCTGTCGCCAAAAGCAAATCCGCTAAAACAAAAAAGGCGACTACGGCTAAAACAAAATCTGCAACAAAAAAATCTACAGGATCAACAACAAAAAGCACGAACAAAAAAAGTACGACAAAAAAGACAGCTACAAAAAAATCCAGTACTGCTAAAAAAGCAAAAGCCACTAGCTCAAAAATCACAAAGCCTGCAGGTAATACCCCAAGCAATGCAAAGAGTGCTACAAATTCCACAAAGTCCAAATCGCCAAAGCTGACAATTACGGGAAACCCCAATGTCGTTGTTGCGACAGAAAACATTCCACTAAATGCGGATGATAATATAAATATTCCTACTAACGATGCAGAGCAGGGTACCATAGAGGCTTCTAGCTCATCGCCAATAACAAAGACTGCTAAAAAATCTGCAGTAAAATCAACAAAATCTACAACGGCAAAAAAGAAAGCTTCTACAGCAACCAAAAAATCCACAACGACTAAAAAATCTGGAAGTACTTCTGGCACAGCAAAATCTACATCAAAATCTTCCGCTGCGTCGTCAAAAGCCAAAGCTGCAACCACAAAAAGTAAAAGTACATCTTCAAAAGCAAAAACTTCTGCAGAACCAAATCTAATGTCTAGTACTCTTTCGGAATCTGGTGATGCTGACGGTCAGCAATCAACCGACTCTCAGAATTTTACATACAATCCTAGTTCGCAGGCCGATCCAAACCTTCCAGAAGTTTTGAATTCTGTTCCGTCTGACCAGGACGATACTACGAGTGCAGATAAAACTATTAATTTAGACTCTGCCGCGGTGCCGAGCATTAAAGACGAGGTCAAAGGCTCAAATGATATATTAAATGCTGTAAGTGCCTTATTAGCTGGTTTATTAGTGGGTTTAAAGAAAATCTTATAAACAAAGGGGATTGGGCCAACAAGTCCAATCCCTACTTGTTAAAACCGACCTCTTACGCTATAATTAGCAAGTAATTCTTTAATGCGCCAACGTTTATTTTAATCATTTGCATAAAATTGTATGAATAAAAATGATTTAATCGAAACTTTTGCTGCTCGTATTGGTGTTTCTAAGGCCGAAGCCGATCGAATACTCAATACATTTGTGGATATAGTTACCGAAACCTTAAAAAAAGGTGACGAAGTAAACATCGCTGGGTTTGGTCATTTTATAGTGACTGATCGTTCAGCCCGTGCTGGTGTAAATCCAAGAAAACCTAGTGAGCGCATTCAAGTGCCAGCTACAAAAGTCCCAAAGTTCCGCGCTGGTAAGAATTTGAAGGAAGCTGTACGCAGCAGTATATAACCGCAACGGGGTGTGGCTCAATTGGCTAGAGCGCTCGCTTTGGGAGCGAGAGGTTCCCGGTTCAAGTCCGGGCACCCCGACCATAATATGAATTCAAAAATATCTCCGATTTATCGGAGATATTTTTGTTTAGTGGGAAGTATAGATTTTTAATTGATAGTAATATGCAATTCTGCGCCTAATGTATCCTCTTTACATATGCTTAAAATTCATTTATTATATCGATATAAGTCAATTCACTTTTTGTATAATATGATAAAAAAACTAAATCGACTAGGTGTTGAGGAAAAGCTTAAAACTTTGGATTTGGTGGTATTTACCCCAAAAGAATTCAAGGGGATATTTGGAGTGTCTGAAAATACTGCCTCGGTATTTCTCTCTAATAATGTAACAAGTGGTCTATTTTTAAAGTTACGTAATGGCTTTTATATGCTTAAAGACAGTCGTCCGTCACATTATTTTATTGCTAATAAATTATATAAGCCATCGTATATTTCTTTGGAGCATGCTTTGTCTCACTACGGAATTATTCCGGAAACTGTTTATAGTATAACTTCCATAACATCCAAGGCAACCCGAGAATTTGAAACACCCATGGGAGTCTTTAGCTATCAGCGCATTAAGCAATATGCCTTTAAAGGCTATACTCTAGAACAGATTGATGGAGAAAAGGTTTTAATTGCGGAAGCAGAAAAAGCCCTTGCCGACTATCTATACTTTGTCGATTTGAAAAAGGTCTCGCTAAATGATCGACTGGAATTAAAAAATATTAATAAAAAGAAATTAATTGAATATAGTAAGATGTTCAAAAGAGATTCCATTTTAAAACTAATAGACCAGATTTATGTTGAGTATAAAAAACCTAGAAAAATATACTAACCAATTTCAAACCAGTTTAGATAATATTGTGCGAGAGTATTGTCAGCACTTGTTCCTATCATATTTATACCAGGAACCAGGGGCAGAAAAATTGCTATTCAAAGGCGGTACTGCTCTGCGGATTGTGTTTGGCAGTCCTAGGTTCTCTGAAGATCTGGATTTCACTGGCAGCGGGATTAAACATCGAGAGATAGAAGGACTAATTGCCAATGCACTTTCCAACATTGAAAAAACAGGTATACCAGTTGAAGTAAAAGAGAGTAAGGAAACCACAGGAGGTTATTTAGGAATTGTGACTTTAAAAGTTGACGATCGTATTATTCATATTCAAATTGAGATATCTCTACGAAGCGAAAAAATAATAACTGGAACCCGTGCTGTTATTCAAAATGATTTTATGCCAGCATATACTTTGGTTCACCTGCCAGTCAACCAGCTTATTGATCAAAAAATAGAAGCCTTGATAGTTCGACAAAAACCGCGAGACTTTTATGATTATTTTTTTCTATTGTCCGGCAACTATGCGTCAGCAAAAGAAAAGAAAAATCTCAAAAAAGTGTTGGATTTGGTAATAAGTACAAAACTTGATTTTCGCAACGAGCTTCGTAAATTTTTACCTGTCAGCCAAGCCGTGCATCTGAAAGATTTTAAAAAAGTTTTAATCGATAAAATTAATACTTATATTGGATAATTTATGTGGAAGAATAGATAGTGAGACTTTTGTCCGGCTTCGTCCCGACAAGTCGGGACTACGCCGAGACAAAAATAATACCCCAAATCTGATCTGTACCCCCTTTAGTAGACTCATAAAAGAAACACTAAGTGGGACAAGTTGTTAAAAGATGATTCCGGTATTGTACTGGGGTCATCTTTTTTAGTCCCCACTGATATCTGTTGTGGTTGTAGTATCTCATATATTCATCAACCTTAATAGTTAACTCTTGGAAAGTGGTACAGCTTCTAAACTCTAGCTCATCCTTTAAATGACCAAAGAATGATTCCATAGGTGCATTGTCGATACAGTTGCCTTTTCTGGACATGGATTGAATGATGTTTAATTCTTTAATCTTTTCAATGTATGTTGGATTGGTGTAGTGAAATCCTTGATCTGAATGAATTAGTGTATCAGGAGGTAATTCTAAACTCTTTAAACTATCGACTGTCTTTAGAACAAACTCCAAATCAATGTTTTGTGATGTTGCCCAAGAAAGCGCTTCTCCAGTAGCAATATCTTTGATTACAGAAAGGTAAGCTTTGCGACCCAATCCATAATACAAATATGTAATATCAGTACAAAGAGCTTTCTTAGGAACAGTTTGGATGAATTGCCTACCAAGGATATTCTCACATGTCCTGTGCTCCTGAGTCTTCTTCATTATGGCTTTGTAAGGATTTCTCCTTCTGATTTGGCAGTGTAGACCATATTTATTCATAATCCTTCTAATCTTTTTGTGATTCATAATGATTTTATGGTCATTTTCCAAGTGCATTTGAATATTCCTCCAACCCCACTTCTTTTTACCTTGATTAAAGACTCCTTTGATTAACAGGTAATCTTCGTAGTCTTTTGACTCTTTGTCCTTGTTTTTTAGCCATTTGTAGTAACCGGATTTAGAAACCCTGGTGATACCACAGAGTAAGGCTATGGAGTAATCCAATTTACTTATGATTTGATATTTTTGATATGGCTTTAGGTTTTGTTTTTTGTTTTCAGATTCTTTAAAAAAGTATTCTCAGCCTCCAAGTAAGCTACTTTAGCTTGCAAGTATTCTACATCAGTCGATGGTTTCTCTTTTGGTTTTCTACCGCCATTCTTACCCCTGTTTTCTGATATCAGCCCTACTTCTCCATTAGCCTTGTATATTCTTCTCCATAGCTTTAGACAGCCAGATGGCTTCCACATACCAATCAGAGATGGATCTAATCCTGCTTGTTTAAAGATGGTATTAGGGCTTTGTCCTTCTTCTAACCAAGCTTTAACCGCTTTAATCTTAAAATCCTTGCTGTATGTTATGGATTTACTGCTGCAATTCTTAACGTTTGGATTGGCTTGTATGATTCTTGCTTGTTCTTCTGAATATCGTTGTTTACTCATTTGGATTCCTTTCACTTTAATTATACACAAAACAAAAAGTAGACTTTCTTAGGAGTCTACTTTTTGGGGTACAGATCAATCACCGGGTTGTTTTATTTTGGTAGGCCGACTCGACACACGTGGAAAACTTGGGCCAATATAATAAGGGAAATTTATAGTATTATTCAGGTTGTAAGACTTATTTAATTATGAGAAAATATAGTTATGCCAAGAAACATTGAACTTTGGGAGCAAGCAATAAGTGCTCCAACTCTCGCTTATGAAAAGATGTTGGAAACAGAACGCCAATTTTTATTGGACAACATACCTAATAATGCAGGGGTCTTAGATGTCGGTTGCGGGGATGGTAGAAATATTAGAACTATTTTAGAAAGAACTGATAAGGTTGTTGGATTAGATAAAGATTCAGTAGCTGTTCAAAATGCAACAAAAAAATTGGAGCAATTTCCAAATATCAAAATTGTAAATGCAGATGCAGTAAGTATGCCATTTGATAATAGTTCTTTTGATGTGGTTACAGTAATAGGGCTAATGGAAAATTTAGATAATGATAAAGTTAATGTTCTTAAAGAATGTGCGAGGGTGCTAAGTGAAAACGGTAAAGTGATGATAATGGCATACAATGAAGATGCTTTTGAAGAACGCATGAAAATATGCAAACAAATAAACGCTCCAATAAAAAGTATTGAGGGAACAAAAGTTATTTTTGATGAGAGTTTAGGTGCAAATATCTCTGAACAATTTTCTCAAGAGCAAATAAGTGAAATTGCCAAAGCTACAGGACTACAACTGGTCAGTTGTGAAAAACAAGGAATCGTGAATATATGTACGCTGACCAAGAAGTAATGGAAAACTCTAAATCGTTAATACTGACAAAGAAAAAATCACCTTTTGGGGTGATTTTTTATTTTGGTAGCGCTACGGAGAGTCGGACTCCGATTTAGTGGATGAAAACCACTTGTCCTAACCGTTAGACGATAGCGCCATATTTAGATTAGCTTGGTTATTTTACCAGTTTTATGCCTGTTTGTCTAGATTTGGCGGTGTATTGGGCGATATGGGATTATATGAACAAATATCGCTCCAAAACCTGATTAGGGTTGAGGAGCGATATTAAAGCGAAACATTTCTTGATCTTGAGGCTGGCTATGACACATGGCGTAGGAACAACCAGTACCACGTGCCGATGAGGATACATACGTGGAGATATTGGTCGAATCCGATGACGCTGAAGAACCAACCAATCTCTCCGTTTTCATACAAAGCCGAAGTGGCCCTGCTACTGATTGCATCAATAACGGTATGGAAAATAAATGTGATTAGTACGAACTTCCAACCGAAACCGATGAAGCAGATAGAATAGACAAAGGTGTGGGCGAAGAGCGCATCCCACATCTTTGATTTGTTGTTACCCATCCATCTGCTTTGCAAAAGAAAGTCGGCCACAAAATGAATGGTCAACAATACGATTACGGCGATCAACGGATACTTAACGAGCGGCAACAGAAATGTTAACACGATTCCTCCTCGTATTTTTGGATTTTGTGACCGACTTAAAAACTAGCCTGTCGACTGATCATACTAGCAATTCACAGCTCATCCGTCAATCAGCTGTACTAGATGAATACACCAGCTTTTATTCGTCTTGTTTAGCGAATCCGCCCGCTTGAATATTCCAGAGCTTCTGATAAATCCCATTTTTCAAACGGAGTAATTCTTTGTGTTTCCCTTGCTCAATAATTTTTCCGCCATCGATAACAACTATTCTGTCCATCTGCATGACTGTCGAAAGGCGATGGGCGATGACGATTGTTGTTCGGCCGGCCATAAGATTTTTCAACGCATCTTGAATCAAGCGTTCAGACTCAGAATCTAAGCTGCTGGTCGCTTCATCCAAAACAAGAATAGGAGCATTTTTTAATATAGCTCTGGCGATGGCTACGCGCTGGCGCTCGCCACCGGAAAGTTTGATACCGCGTTCACCGACAAAGGTCTCGTATTTATCTGGAAAACTTTGGATAAATTCGTGACAATGTGCGAGCTTTGCCGCGGCGATAACTTCTTCATCGCTTGCATCCGGCTTGGCGTAGCGGATATTCTCTAAGACGCTTCTATGGAAGAGAATAGGGTCTTGCGGCACCAATGAGACATTCTTACGCAGACTGTCTTGGCTGACCTTGCTGATGTCTTGGTCGTCAATCAGAATCTCACCGGAAGCCAAATCGTAGTAGCGCAAGAGTAATTTTACGAAAGTAGATTTGCCGCCACCCGATGGACCGATCAGGGCAATCTTTTCTCCGCCGCCAATCTTTAGACTGAAATCACTGTAGATTTCTTTATTTTCGTAATATCCGTAATCAACATTTTTGAATTCTACAGAACCTTTGTTTACTACAAGAGCCTTCGCGTTTTTTATATCTACAATCTCGTGAGGTGTCAGAAGAATTTCTGTCATCTCATTGGCGTCGGCCATGCTTTCAAAAAAGCGTTTGAAGTAACGTGAGAAATTCCAGACATTATTAAAGGTTAAAAGCACATAGCTTTGAATAAATACAAAATCACCAACATGGAATAAACCTTGCTGCCAATATTTGACACCAATCCAGAAAACAAAGAACTCGGTCAAGACCATCAAGCCACCTTGAATACCGTAAGATAGAGCATCAAGATCCCATGACTTTCTGGCCATCCTATACCATTTTTGCGTGAGGTTCTTAAAACCCTGAATCTCGAATTTGAGATTGGTGAAAAGTTTTATGTTGATATTGTTGGTCAGTGTGTCTGCAAGGAAACCGGAAATTTCCGTATCCGTTTGTGACTTTTGCAAATCGTAACGTAGGCGATAGAGAGTGAAGTAATAATTGAAGGTCGTGTGGACGATTGACCAGGCTAAAACCGCTAGACCGACCTTCCAATATTGCGTTAACAAAACTATTATGACAACGATGACTCTAAGGATGTTCGGAGTGGCATCCCAAATGAATAAATCACAAATATCTTCGAAGGATCGAGAATAACGATTAACTCTGCGCTGCAAACTGCCGACAAAGTTTCCGCTAAAGAATCCAAAAGAATGATCTTGTATATAAGCAAAGCAGGTATTCAAAAGGTCGCGCATAATCCGACCTTCAAAAATATTCGTCAGGTAATTACTGATTCTGTATCCGGCCCAGCTTATTCCGTTAATCAACAAGACAATCAAAATAATATGTACTAGCTCTGGGGCAAGTTTGAAATTGTTTAGACCTAAAATATTAAAAAAGTTTTTATAGAAAAACGGAGTTATCAAATCTCCGGCAAGCCCGACAAGCATGCCTATCGCTAAAAATAGGCCCATCCATTTATAGCGTATGCAATGTTGCCAGTAGATGCGTAGAGTCTGAGAGGTGTATTTTTTAGGTGTTTTGTCCATATACTTTAGTATTCATTATATATTAATTAGGTTTTTTGGTAAATTTTTGTACTGTTGCAGGGTTAGGGTTACTTTTCCAGGGTGGTTAATAATATAATTAGCCATTCCTTGGTGTGTGGCTTGAATTAGTTTCTGTTTTGGAGTTAAACCATTCATACCATAGCCATAAT
>Ga0302269_1001444_pt1 | contig 11648 bp, 8 predicted proteins | sample III_Bog_E2_2_FD_194560 | JGI IMG/M metagenome (GOLD analysis project Ga0302269, IMG submission 194560) | Peat permafrost microbial communities from Stordalen Mire near Abisko, Sweden - III_Bog_E2_2 | ecosystem: Environmental > Terrestrial > Soil > Wetlands > Peat | place: Sweden: Abisko...
TTATTAACAGATCAACTTCTATGAAACAAATTGTCCAAAGCCCTTAAAGAGACTCTTTAAAAAGAAATGCAGTTGTACTGAATATTTACGATTTGAAAGTTAATCTTCTTTTTTAAATTAGCGAATAAGGTTTGGATTGTTTGTATACAGGTTTTCTATTAAGGTTTAATACTTGAAAATAAGGTTTTTAAAGGATAAAACCTTATTTTTTTTTCAACCTTAATAGAAAAGATATAACTATGACTAAACCTTATTACCTTATTCCTACTTTAAATTTCAATTTGAAAGTATTTGACTTTTAAATCTGTTTTTATACAACTGCTACTTGTAGAAGGTTGGGGTGAGTTGGAGAAGGCAGGGGGAAAAGAATGATTTCAAGAAGAATAAAACAAAACTTCAAATCTTACCAACTACTTAGTTCATAACGAATAAAAAAAACACCGGAAGAATTGCTTCAACCGGTGTTCTTTACTAATTATAAATCTATCGATTTTTATTCGTTTGGTGTCGGTTCGTCACTTACCGGAACATCTTCCTGCATATCAACGTCGTTGAGTGAGGATGAATCCATAGCTGTAGAATCAACTCTTAAATGAGTAACACATTGATAATTTCGGGATATTTCCTCTTTTGGTTTGGTTGGGAACTTTCCGCGGTATTGTTTAAGGCTTTCGTCTTTCAATACTTTTTCCATAAACATCCCGAATATAGGTAATGCGGTGCGGCTACCCTGTCCTAATTCACCGGTGCGGAAATGTATACAACGTTGTTCGCCACCCACCCAGGCACCTCCGATTAATTTAGCAGTAACTCCAACAAACCATGCATCCGAATGGTTGGAAGAGGTACCGGTTTTACCACCAAAGTCGGTGTTGTAACGGAATAGATCCCAGCTCCAGAGTGCCCTTGACGTTCCTCCGGGTTCTGTCATTCCACCTTTCAACATTTCAGTCATTAACCAGGCGTCCTCATAAGGAATAACCCTTTTCTGCTCAGTTTTAGGTTTGTAAATAACATTACCATCTTTATCTTCGATACGTGAAATCATAATAGGATCGTGATAAACGCCTTCATTGATAACCGTCCCAAATGAATTTACCAGTTCAAGTAAGGTAACATCCGACGACCCTAAACAAGTAGATGGTTTGTTATCGAGAGGTGTCCGGATACCCAACAGGTGAGCATATTTAATAATTTCAGGTATTCCGATTATTTGTGCTACCTGTACGGCAATGGTATTAATAGATTGTGCAAAAGCATTTTTCAACGATACCTGATAACCTAAACTATACCCGTTTGCATTTCTGGGACTCCATGCTTTATTGACAGTCCCTTCTTTGTATTTCCATGTAACAGGTTTGTCGGTCATCATGTCACAGGGAGACATGCCGTGCATAAAGGCAGCAGTATAATCAAAAAGCTTAAAAGTAGATCCCGGTTGCCTTTTTGACTGAGCTACTTTGTCGTATTGCCAGAATTTAAAATCAATATCGCCCACCCAGGCTTTTACATCACCGGTTTCAGGTTCCATAGCTACAAAACTACAATGCATAAACCGGTTCATATACCGTATGGAATCCATGACGCTGAGATTCATCTCTTTTTGTCCCTTGTCATAATCGAATACAATGGTTTTGTGAGGCTTATTCAAAAAATAAGTTATTGAATCAGGTCTGTCTTTGTATTTTGCTGCTAGCTCTCCATAAATTTTGGTTTTTTTTGCAATGTCTTCAATGAAATTGACAATGTCATGGTGGTTTTCGTCCTGCCAGGGGTTCTGACCACGCCAATGGCTGTCAAACTTCTTTTGTACGATACGCATTTGTTTATTTACTGCTTCTTCAGCATATTGTTGCATGCGCGAATCGATGGTAACATAAATCTTCAATCCATCAGAATAAATATCGTATCCGTTTTCATCCTCCCAATTCTGCAGGTATTTTTCAAGATAAGCCCGGAAGTGAAGTGCTTCGCCATCATAGTTTTGTTCTTCACTGAAATTCAGTTGAATCGGAATTAATTTCAATGAATCACAATCGTGCTGGCTGATTACTTTCTGTTTTACCAGATTCTCCAGGACTACATTCCGTCGCTCCAGCGACCGGGTAGGATGAGCTATGGGGCTGTAAGAAGTAGTTGCTTTTAAAAGTCCTACAAGGGTGGCGGATTGTTCAAAATTTAGTTTGGCAGGAGTCGTATTAAAGAATGTTTTTGCCGCGGTATGAATACCAAATGCATTACTTCCAAAATCAACAGTATTGAAATACATGGTCAAAATGTCCTTTTTGCTGTAAAACATTTCAATTTTAACTGCTGTAGTCCATTCCTTTATTTTACTTATAATCAGTTTAACACCCGGAATATATCCAAAAAAACCGGTCGAATACTGATTCCGGGTTTTGAACATGTTTTTTACCAGCTGTTGGGTTATCGTACTTGCACCCCGGCTTCTTCCCCTGGCCATGTCTTTTAACGCAGCAAAAACACCTTCAAAATCTATTCCGAAATGATGATAAAAACGTACATCTTCTGTTGCAATTAAAGTCTGAATCAATATAGGAGAGATCTCACCGTAAGTGACAGGAGTTCTGTTTTCTTTGAAATATTTACCAAGTACTTTTCCATCAGAAGTGTATATGATGGATGCTGTACTTTGGTTAGGATTATGGATGCTACTTAACCCCGGTGATTTACCGAATAACCATAGGAAATTTATATCAACAAGAAACAGGCACAGCAGAAATAAAACTATGAATGTTAAAACCGAATTGATAATTTTTCGATACCAGACGAGGCCACGAAAACGGGCATACCTTGCTTTACGCCATGCAACAAATTTCAACGTCCGGACTTTTATAAACTTCCATATACCAGGAAGTAAAGCCCGGAACTCTTCTAACAAATGCTTAATAAATTCCCAACTGACAATATTTTGTCCCGCTTTTTTATTCGACATAGTATGTTCCTGAATTTTGATACAAAGTTACAGTAAAAAGATTGAATTTTATATCACAGTTGATCTATGTTAAGAATCTTTTTTGATTTTCATGAGTTGGTGAATAACATGATGCACGTTTACCAAATATCCGATATCTTTTTTTAGCTGTAAATCGATAGATGCCATCACGTATCGGGTTGGGAATTAATTTAAATACCGAAAATAATTTCCATATTCCTCCTAAATCTTTTAAAATTTCCAATACGGCAGATGACTCCCTGAAACAGACAGATCCTTTTATATAGACTATCGATTCCATCATTTCGTTGCCGATTCCTAAAGAATTCAACAAGCTTTTTCCAATTGCCGATTGATTGGAAGCAAATCTGAACTTCATTTTATTGTCATGGTGGATAAGAAACTGAACCCAGCCACAACACAAATTACAAATCCCATCAAATAAAATTACCCGCGATTGAGTCATAAACATTTTATTTTATAGAACAAAGAACAAAGAACAAAGAACCATGACGATGTATACAGTAGATTTATGTTTTGCAAATTATTATTTCAGTTTAATTTACTCGATGTATATAAGAAATAGGAAATAAATAGTGTCCTTCTATTTAAAAATCATATAAAATCCTCAGTTCTATGGTCCACTCTTTGAATAGCTTGCTGTGTAAACAAGAAACTATTTTTAAATCAGATCTTACAAATTTAAAGTTGGTTAATAATTTTAAAATAATGAAATAATGTTTTATACCTTGTGATATGGTTTTATATAAGTTCCACGATTTGGGATCGAACAACAATAAAGATAACTTTGAAGGGCTAAAAAATGCAATTTATGATCAACTGATTAATAGTGCATTATGATTAACTATATCGTAGGTAAGATCTGATAATAAGGGTATTAATTAAAACCTTATTCTTATTTTTTCACCCTTAGTAGAAATATTAAGTAAAAAAATCCAGACCTTATTCCCTTATTTTTTTTTGTTATATCCTGTAAGTCTATTCAATTTTCAATTCTCTTAACACAGCCTCACTTGTGAGAGGGTAGAGGAAGAGGTCATAATCTATGACGAATTAGAATAAGACATTTTATTGTTCTTATCACCTAATTGATTTAAACGAATGAAACTCCCTGATTGTTTTATAGAAATAAAAAAGCACGATCTACATAGTAAATCGTACCTTCTAAAATATCAGTTAATTGACAGAGTCTTTTTATAACCCGAATTCAGTTTTAATCTCATCTACTTTATCTGTTTTTTCCCAGGTAAAGAGTTCGACAGTCTGCGTGAACACATTGTTATTTCCATCCCTGAAACTCTTGGTTTTAACTTCAGGTTGTCGTCCCATATGACCGTATGAAGCTGTTTCTTTATAGATCGGATTACGAAGTTTCAACCGTTCTTCAATTGCTCTTGGGCGCATATCGAACAACTTTTCAATTTTAGTGGCAATTTCACTGTCGCTGAGTTTAATCTGGGCTGTACCGTAAGTATTTACATACAGGTTCATTGGTTTCGCAACACCAATGGCATAGGCTACCTGTACCAGCACTTCATTGGCTAACCCTGCTGCAACTATGTTCTTCGCGATGTGACGGGCAGCATAGGCTGCCGAACGATCCACTTTCGAAGGATCCTTACCCGAGAAAGCTCCACCACCGTGAGCACCTTTACCTCCGTAAGTATCGACAATAATCTTACGTCCTGTCAATCCCGTATCACCATGAGGTCCCCCGATGACGAATTTGCCGGTCGGATTGACATGCAAAATATAATCATCTTTGATCAGTTGGGCGAATTGTTCATCCAACGCTTTTACACGGGGAATCAGAATAGTCCTGACATCTTCTTTGATGATGGCCAGCATTTCCTGGTCATCCTTTGCTGTCGGTTTGGCATTATGAGCCGGATGAACCATATCATCATGCTGAGTCGAAACGACAATGGTATGAACTTTTACAGGCTGGTTGTTGTCATCATATTCAATGGTAACCTGTGATTTTGAATCCGGACGCAAATAAGTCATCTGGACTCCTTCCTTACGGATATTTGCCAGTTCCTGCACCAATGCATGTGATAAATCAAGCGCAACAGGCATAAGGTTTTTTGTTTCGTTACATGCATAACCGAACATCATTCCCTGGTCACCTGCACCCTGTTCCATTGGCTCTGCACGTTCCACACCCTGATTGATATCAGCCGATTGTTCGTGTATGGAAGAGAAAATGCCGCAGGCATCTCCACTAAACATGTATTCGCCCTTGGTATAACCTATTTCGTTAATTACTTCACGGGCTACCGATTGAACATCAACATATGCCGACGTTTTTACTTCACCTGCCAATACTACCTGGCCTGTTGTTACCAATGTTTCGCAAGCCACTTTCGAGTTTGGATCCTGAGCCAGAAAATTATCCAGCAAGGCATCTGAAATCTGATCGGCAACTTTGTCAGGATGACCTTCCGATACCGATTCGGATGAAAATAAATATCCCATAATTTTTTGATTTACAATTTTACAATATCCAATATCCTTTTGCAAAGAGCAAGGGTAATCGATAAATGTAAAATTAGTTTACATTTTATTGATGATTAGTTGAATGTAAATACGTGGAAGGAATAATTGGTGGACTTAGTAAGATGCAGAAAATAGGTTGCGATTTAGCATTTTTTTCTGTGGTTGCAAGCAGTCCAAATCTCTCCACATTTAATACACTGCAAAAGTACAGAAACTATTTTAATTGGCAAAATGATTTTATTGTAATCGGAACAATTAAATGATTCATTTAATAAATAGACCATTAAATTTTTTCCGGTACTTCTATTCAACGAGTAAATTAATCTGCCATAATAATTACCAAGACATTCATCTACTGTATATCCTGTCTTTGTTCTTTGTTCTTTGCTCTTTGTTCTATTTTACATTTCCTGCATTTGTTGTGGTACTTTTCTTACTCCGGTTTTTAAGTATGCTTTCATAGGGTTCCAGTAAATTTGTTTCCACCCGCTTTTTAGTTCCTCCACTTTATGTGCCGGAACGCCTTGTTGTGTAAAGGTAAGTCGTGTCTTATCGCCTTCGGGTTTAAAAAGGAAGGTACAGATGGAATAATGGTCATCCGGCCATCCGTCTTCCTGAAAATGCCATGCCTGTACGATTTTTTCGCCCTCAATCAATTCAATATTATATCCACGGACATAACCGTCAAAGACGTCGAATTTGCCTTTTACTTTTTTACTCATTACAACATTTGTACCTGTAAAAGCAGCATGTTTTTTTTGATCCATAATCAGATCATATACTTTCCGGGCAGGAGCATCAAATGTTATTGTCTGTTTAATTGATTTAGTTTCCATACTTGTTAAATTAAAAATTATTTACAACTGTTTGAACATAAAACGATTTGGATGTACAAACAATCCGACAACCGATTAGTTTACGGAAGACAGATAGTTTTAAACAAAAAATGCTTTTTTAAAAACGAATTGATTTGAACACTGAACGCGGAACACTGAACGCGGAACACTGAACACGGAACACGGAACGCTGAACACGGAACGCAGAACACTGAACACGGAACGCTGAACACGGAACTTATTTTCCGACCAATGAACTGAAAAACTTTTTCATGTCATTCCATGAATTCACATCGGCAACGACATTATATTCAATTGCCAGATTAAACTTTTTACCTAATGCGGTAGCCTCAGGATTGCTGAATGCATGCTTTGCACCGGGATAAGAGATAAATGAATACGTGGCCCCGATTGAATCCAACTGATGCTTAAACACGATCTGATCGGCTTCCGGTGAATACGAATCACTGCCACCCTGACAAACAAGAATTTTTGCCTTTAATAAATCCTTATCGGGAGTAACTCCTTTAAGCCCGCCATGGAAACTCACCACACCTTTTACGTCCCCTCCCAGTTTGGCATAATTCAATACGACACCTCCTCCAAAACAATACCCGATAGCAAAGATATTCGCAGGATCGGTATGTTTGTTTTCTTTGATTTTAACGAGTGCTGCATCCATAATTGCTTTTGAAAGTTGGGGGTTGTTGTAAAATGGAGCTGTTAATGCCTGAGCTTCTTTCGGATTCGTTGCGATGTTGCCGTCTCCAAACATGTCAACTGCCAGGGCCACATAACCAAGCTCTGCCAGTTGTCTTGCCCTCATTTTGGGGTAACCGGTCAGCCCCCACCATTCGTGAACCACCAGTACTGCCGGACGTATGCCTTTCAGGTTTTCATTATAGGCCAAAAACCCTTTATAAACCGTACTGCCCACTGTATACGTTACTGTTTCTTCTATCATCTTTGAATTTGAGGTTTTTTCAGCAAAACCCGCACTAATTGGAGCCATAAGCAGAATGATTAAAATGAGAATATAATTTTTAGTTTTCATAAAGTTGAGTATTTAAAAATGGAGACATGTAAATTGTTATCTTAACAAAAACAGTAATGAAAAGTTCAAAATAGTCGGTAGTTGGTGGTTTGTAGTCGGTAGTCGGTAGTAGGTAATTGGTAATTGGTAATTGGTAATTGGTAGGTGGTAATTTGTAGGTGGTAGTCGGTAGTTGGTAGTACTACCGACTACCGACTACCGACTACTTACTACTTACTACTTACCTCTTACTCCTTGTCTCAACCAGATGTCACCCTCCCACTTGGTGATCAACCTATAAATAATTTAAAATCAGAAGTGGGAGTGCGACTAATAATTAAGGAAAGAGGAATGAGGAATGAGGAATGAAAAGATTGAAGGGTTTGAAGTTCCGATAAATCGGAATGTCGAGTACTCCATTTGAAAAGTTCCGGATCCTGTATTCTTTTGCCTTGGCTCTTGGTTCCTGGCTCTTTTTTTTGCAGTCCGGTGTGCTTTTTTGGGTCCCGCGATTTTCATATCGCGAATAAAAACCTCAAAATCTCAAAACCTTAAAACAACGAAACAAACCTCAAAACTTACGAAGTACTTTTGAGCGTTTTCCTATTGATGAATAAAACGTTTTTGTGTCTCGTTCCCTGAGGTTGCAAAAGTGAAACCCTCACTAAAACCCGGGTGTATTGCACTAATTCATTCATGAAGATGAATCCACTCGATTTCTAAAAAGTGAGGGCTTCACTCCTAGACAAGCGATCAACCCTTTAGTCGCACTCCTACAAATTCAGGAATGAGGAATGAGGAATGAGGAGCGAGTGGAAGGACTGTCAGTAGCTGAATGCAACTGCCTGGATGTCGCTCTCCCACTTGGTATTGATTGCAAAAACCCAGGGCTTACGAAGTGGGAGTGCGACTAATTAAAAAGTTTCGGTTTACAAGCAAACCTCAAAACGTACGAAGTACTTTTGAGCGTTTTCCTATTGATGACTAAAACGTTTTTGTGTCTCGTTCCCCGAGGTTACAGAAGTGAAACCCTCACTAAAACCAGGGTTAATTGCACTAATTCATTCAAGAAGATGATTTCACTCAATTTATAATAAGTGAGGGCTTCACTCCTAGACACGCGCTCCACCCTTTAGTCGCACTCCCACATCTATGATTCACGTTTTCTGCAATCAGTACCAAGTGGGAGGGCGACATCACATGCGATGTCGCCCTCCCACTTATCGTTCAACCTATAAAAGATTCAATATCAGAAGTGGGAGTGCGACTATAAAGAAGTTTGAAGAGTTTGAAGTTTGAAAGGTTGTGGGTACAGCAGTCTTTTCCACTATGATCGATGATCTTTGCTCTTTGCTCTTTATCCCTAAAACTCTTCAAACCTAAAACTCTTCAAACTTCAAACTTCAAACTCTTTTCAACAACTTTTCAAAATCTTCCCGCACCCGGCATGTTTCACCGGTTCAATCACTCCACCAAATCCTAAATTCCCAAATTCAATGCCCATACTCAACAGTACCGTCACATCATCGGTTAGTAATGGGATGGCATATTCATCGATCTGAACCGACAGGACATGAGCCGGCAGGATATCATTGGTCGAATGCCAGTCGCTCAGAACTGACTGTTTTTTTCCGTTCAACTCATCGTTTACAGGCTGGTATTTATGCACGATGCCATCCGGATTATACATCATATCCGACACCATCCCCAGGCAAACGATCAACCTGAAATACGGAAGCCGCTGGATATTCTGCAAATCGGAGACAGTATTGATCCGTGGAATGGAAACCGTGGCCGAAAGTGTTTCACGGTTTAGCTCTGCCAAAGGGGATACCTGCAGGATGGAAGCGATGGGATAGGTTTTGTTCAGATTATACCCTTCCATCTCCTGCTTACACTGCGAAAAGCGTAAAAACCGTTGACCTACTGCACTAACTGCGTCCAGTTTTAATATTTGCCTTCCCATTCCTGTCCATACAGGTGTCAGGTTGATGTTCGACAGTCGGTACGTTTCGCCGATGGCATCCCGCATGGATTGTGCAAATCTGACACATCCCTGCCATTCAACCTGATGTTTCCGCAATTTTTCAAACCTTGGTCCGTTTTGAATAGTTTCCTTTTTGGCACCACCCTTGGTACGCATAATCACTTTGTCGCTACCGACTTTGGTGTAAAATGATACACCCTTAATACTGCCGGTAATTTGTAGAAAATTTTTTACAATTGCCATAACTTTAGTTTTTAAAGATGAATAACTTTTGATAAATGAAATATGATAAAATTTAAATGTTGAATTTTTATTCTAATCATTTCAATGTCCGTCTTAATCTAAACTATTTTATGAAAGGGAATTTGCAATTAATTTTGGGGAATATTAGTGGAAAATTTTCTGCTTTTTTTAGTTCGTGATTACAAAAATTATAAAGTCAACCGAAAGTCTAACCATTGAGTAACCAAACCGTAACCAATCAGTAGCCTGTCCGTAATTTGGCAATACAAAAATAAATAATAAGTAAATAATAAGCAAGAAAAAAGGTAATAAAATGATCCTATATAGAGTCTTATTGTTATCTTTTTATTACCTTATTATATTCTTTTTATTACCTTATTACGGGCCAGGTTACGGACAGGCTACTTTTTGGCTATGGATAGGGTACTCCCAGGATTAACCGCAATTTTCAACTATTTATATTTCAATGTTTTAAACAATATTTTCTGAAAATAAAACCTGAAAATTTAAAAAACAGGAAAGACATCCGGCCTTGTAACCGGAGTCTGCGACATCACGGTTTACAGGGACTCATTCAAATCCAGGTGAAAAAGTTTTTTTGTGATCATAAACTATATGATGTGTTGCATAGTCTGGAATCTGTGTTGGAGAAGGAAGCAAAAAGAAATCAATACCCTCTATGATTATTAATCCGCTAAAATTTATCCTTTGATTGAAAATAATTATTAGAGAAATAATTTCTACAATACTTAACAATAAATGTGATTGTATGAAAGTTAATGTGTATTTTTGAGGGTTAAAAAAGAAACACAGTTTAAGGCTTCAAAAATTTACGCAATCACTTACAAAATATAATAAATGACAGTTATAAAGAAAATTTCCCTTTCCAAATTAAATACATTTTTAAAAGGACAATGCGACAACCTGCGAGCTGCGGGATTGGATGCTGCTGAATATAAGGATTATATCATTGCCATGCTTTTCCTTAAGCGGGTAAACGATCAGTTTGACATTGCACGGCAAGAAAGGACGATTAAATTATTGGAAGAATATCCCGATTTAACAGTAGAGGATTTAGCCAGTGAACTGGAAGAAGTAAAAGGTGAAGAATATGAATTCTTTGTCCCCATGCCTGCCCGTTGGAAAGCAGATGAATCGACACCGGCCAGATGGGAAGGAATAGCAACTGTTACCGAAAATGTGGGGGATGCGTTAAGTATTGCATTGAATGCGCTGGAAGATGCCAATTCCGATGTGCTGCAGGGGATATTAAGTACTACAAAGTTTAACCAGCTAAATACCAAGGGTGAAAAGCTACTCTCGGATGAAGTGCTGTCGCAAATGCTGAAAGACTTTAACCGTATACCACTAACAGACGATCAGTTTGAGTTTCCCGACTTGCTGGGTGCTGCCTATGAATTCCTTATAAAATACTTTGCCGAGAGTGCAGGGAAGAAAGGCGGTGAATTCTATACTCCTGCACCTGTTGTGCAACTAATGGGAAAAATACTGCAACCTGCCATGGATGCTGAAATATGCGACCCAACTATCGGATCGGGAGGTTTGGTTATCAATTTACGAAATTATGTGGAGGCACGCTACGGCACTGCCCGGAACCTGACTATTTACGGACAGGAACTGAAAGATGGAATATACAAAATGTGCAAGATGAACATGATTTTCCACGGAATACGGAATGCCAATATACAGCAGGGTGATACTATTCTGGATCCAAAACTGACAGTAAACGGACAATTGCGTACATTCGATATTGTGGCAGCCAACCCTCCTTTCTCACAAAACTACACGACGGCTAAGATGACTTTCAAGGAAAGGTTTGTAAACTGGATGAGCCAGAAAAAACAAGCCGACTTTATGTTTGTGCAGCATATGATAGCCACCCTGAAAGACAACGGACGTATGGCGGTAGTGATGCCACACGGTGTACTCTTCCGCGGAGGCGAAGAACAACGGATGCGAAAACGACTCATTGAGCAGGGCATACTGGAATGTATTATAGGATTACCACCCGGCTTGTTCTTCGGTACGGGTATTCCGGCTTCTATCCTGATT